>Ga0209552_1000704_pt1 | contig 10548 bp, 14 predicted proteins | sample LauGreFaBDMM15SD_2_FD_188214 | JGI IMG/M metagenome (GOLD analysis project Ga0209552, IMG submission 188214) | Freshwater lake microbial communities from Lake Michigan, USA - Fa13.BD.MM15.SD (SPAdes) (version 2) | ecosystem: Environmental > Aquatic > Freshwater > Lake | place: Lake Michigan, USA... | reverse complement strand
TATGCCTACTTTCGCAGGAAGTCATAGCGGTGGAAAAATTGATTGTAAAGATCCCAAAAACAAAGACCATAAAGACTGCCAAAAGAAATAAAGTAACAATTGTGGTCCGGGACCATGAAGAAACTTTGTGGTCTCTCTTTTGATCGACATCCACAGACCACTAACCTGGGTAAAGAGTCTTTACGCTACTTACTTTTTACGCAATCTGAGTAGCAGAACCCAACTCTAAACAAACGTAGCAATTTTCGGGTGAGTCTTGGAGTCCAAGGTACCGGTGCCCAGCTACAAACACTTGTGGAGATCTTAGTTCAACTAATTACAGACTTTTGCGGGTTCACACCTATATGTTGGCCTTAACACCCATACAAAATGGCCGCATGACACAACAAATTCAGCTCAATCAAATTGAAGCCAATGGGGTCAATTTCTCTTACCTAGAGTGTGGATCTGGTCCCATCGCTTTGTGCATACACGGCTTTCCAGACTCTGCCCATACTTGGCGCTACTTAATGCCAGAACTGGCCCAAGCAGGCTTTAGGGCCATCGCACCATTTACCCGAGGCTATGCGCCCACGTCGCTTGCCCCCGATGATTGCTACCAAACTGGTGCACGTGCAGCTGATGTCAATGCATTGCATGAAGCGCTTGTTGGAGATGAAAACGCAGTTCTAATTGGGCACGATTGGGGGGCTTCCACTGCTTATATTGCTGCATGCAACGCAAATCAGCGATGGCGTAGAGTGGTCGCAATGTCTGTACCTCCCGTTCTTACCTTCCGTAAGTCATTGGTGGGAAATCTTGCACAAATCAAGCGCAGTTGGTACATGTTTTATTTTCAGTCAGCGTTGGCTGAAATAGCAGTTCCAGCGAACAATTACGCACTCATCGAGTCGCTTTGGAAAGAGTGGTCACCAGACTTCGAATCCAAATCCGACCTAGAAAATTTTAAAAAATGTATTTCGAATCCAAGCAATCTCAAGGCAGCCCTTGGATACTATCGCGCCACTTTAGGCAACGGCAAAAAAATTGATGCTTACAACGCATTAGAGACAAAAGGACTTGAACCGTTAACGAAGCCAACGCTTTACCTGCACGGAAAAAAAGATGGCTGCATTGGTGTCGAATTAGCTGAAGAAGCACGAACCACTTGTCCTTGGCTTGAGGTAAGGATCCTTGGTGAGGTCGGTCACTTCATGCAACTTGAAGATCCAAAGCTAGTGAATCAACATATTATTGAGTGGGTAACTGACGGAAAATAGTTGCAGATCTAAGAGGGAATCATGCGCAATAACTTTGAAACCAAGATTGCTGCGGACGGGCTTCGTTACACCAGCAAGGAATGTGGCTCGCCGTATCAAGACTTTTCATGTGGCACAGCCATCAGTTGCTACAAATGTGGTTTGCACAAGCCACGTTCATCGGGAATATTCAAACGTTTGCTGGGACAGAACATGTTCAAGTGTTCAGACTGTATTTCTGGGGCAGCCAATTGACTCCAACAAAATGACTTGTTGGAGAGATTGATTTGGTATGCTTTTTTACTAATAAAATCTTTGGTTATGAACTTACCTTCAAAATTCTGGGCTGACTTGACATCACGTCACTTCTCGCAACTTGCCGCAAGCAACGTGATAGACCAAACTGTGGCAGTGTTGCCCGTCGCCGCAATTGAGCAGCATGGACCGCACCTACCGGTCAGCGTTGATACATCTCTTGTCAACGGCGTGATTGAAGCCTCACTTCAACACCTGCCCGTATCATTGCCTGTGTTGTTCATGCCAACCCAGCAGGTTGGCAAAAGCAACGAACACATTCGCTACCCCGGCACTTTGACACTGAGCGTGCAAACCTTAATCAGTGTTTGGATGGAACTGGGCGCTTGTGTTGCGCGAGCTGGCATTAAAAAACTGCTGCTTTTAAATAGCCACGGTGGTCAGATCAGTGTGATGGACATCGTTGCCCGTGACCTGCGAACAGCGCATGATCTGATGGTGTTTTCAAGTAATTGGTTCACACTGCCACTAGGTAACGAAGTGATGAATTTGTTTAGTCCTGCGGAACACCGATTTGGTATTCATGCAGGCGACATGGAAACATCGATGATGCTGGCGCTTCGGAAAGAATATGTAGAAATGCAACACGCACAACATTTTCATACTCAGGCTGAACAGCGGGCTCAGAAGTACCCCATTTTGGGCAACGGCGCTGCTGCCAAACTGGGTTGGCAAATTCAGGACTACAACCCTTATGGCGCTGCGGGAGACGCTACGCTGGCAACTGCTGAGAAAGGCCATGCGGTCATTGGTGCGGCGGGTCTGCAGTTAGCGCAGCTCTTGCAGGAAATTAGTAACCTGCCCATGAGCACCCTTGTTGATAGGCCAAACCATTCTATCTAGCCTTACTTTATGACCACATTACTCGAATTGAGTGAAGTTGAAAAACGCTACGACAACGGAACCTTGGCTCTTGAACGGGTTAACCTGAAGGTTGGCCAACATGAGTTTGTCAGCCTGCTTGGTCCTTCTGGTTGCGGCAAAAGCACGGCGCTCAAAATGATTGCTGGCTTGTCTCCCGTCACTGCGGGTAGCATTGTCTGGTCTGACAGCATCGGTGACCACGCCAAAGATATCAGCTTTGTGTTTCAAGAGCCTACCCTGATGCCGTGGACCAAAGTCTTTGAAAACGTCTGGCTGCCCTTGAGACTCAAAGGGGTGTCGTTGGAGACCGCAAAGCCGATGGTTAATGCCGTACTTGAAAAAGTTGGCCTGTCACAGTTTGCCCACGTTTATCCTCGAGAGCTATCTGGCGGTATGAAGATGAGAGTTTCCATTGCTCGGGCAATGATTACCAAACCACGATTGTTGCTGATGGACGAGCCATTTGCTGCGCTTGACGAAATGACTCGTTTCAAACTGAACAACGACACACTTGCATTGTGGCAAGCCCAGCAATTTACAACGATTTTTGTAACTCACAGTGTTTACGAAAGTGTTTATTTAAGCAATCGCATCATCGTGATGGCAGCGCGGCCGGGCCGCATCATTGCCGACATTGCAATCGATGAACCCTACCCCAGAACAGACAGCTTTCGCAACACTTCGCGCTACGCTGAGTTGTGCGTGAAAGTCTCACAAGCGCTTCAAAAAGCAGGAGATCATCATGATTGATTCAGCTTCTAAAATGCCTTTTTCAAAAGCTGGACTCACCACTCCCTCTGGTCGGAGCATTCAGTTTTTTAAACAAATATTGCCTTTTTGTGTATTCGGCTTAGCTCTTCTTGCTTGGGAGTTAACTGTCCGCATCTACAACATTCCACACTATATTCTGCCTGCTCCCACACTGGTGCTAAAAACACTTTGGGACAACCTAGGGTCCCTGATGGTGAGTTGGGTCTACACCATGAAAATCACCTTTGGCGCATTGTTGCTGGCCGTTATAGGCGGCGTGGCTCTCGCAATGCTGTTTGCGCTAAACAAATGGGTTGAGCTGTGCCTTTTTCCCTTTGCCATCGTGCTGCAGGTAACGCCTATCGTTGCGATTGCCCCGCTAATTTTAATTTTTATAGACAGCACAACGGCAGCCTTACTGCTGTGCGCATGGATCGTGGCGTTCTTTCCCATCTTGTCGAACACCGTGGTTGGCTTGCGAAGTGCAGACCAAAATCTGCGTGATTTGTTCATGCTTTACCGTGCATCGCCTTGGCAAACGCTTCGCTTTTTGCTTGTGCCATCGGCCATGCCGTACTTTATTGCGGGACTAAAAATTGCAGGCGGCCTGAGTCTGATTGGCGCCGTAGTTGCTGAATTTACCGCTGGAGCGGCTGGCAAAGAAACAGGACTTGCATCCAGAATTTTAGAAGCCAGCTTCAGAACCGAAATTCCCAAAATGTTTGCCGCGTTGGTACTCGTGTCACTAACGGGCATCGTGATTTATTTGGTTTTCATGGGCGTGTCCAAATTGGTACTGGGCAAGTGGCATGAAAGTGAGATCAAAAGCGGTCGTTAACTTACCCTAATCACTCCGTGTCATGCATTTAAACAACGTCGTCATCCCCGAATGTGTTCGCGGGTTTTCTCTCAACGCTGACCGCTTTGATGTCACCATTGAAAATGGCGTAATTGTTCAAATAAAACAAGCTGACGCAACTTCTTTTTCAATTGCATCAGGCACACTTTTACCCTGCTTGGTAGATTTACACGTTCACATCGACAAGACCTATGTTGTGGGCGAAGTAGGTGCTGCCGATGGCAACTTATTCAAAGCCATCACGATGATGGGGCAGCACCGTTCAACATGGACGGCTGCAGAAATCACCAGCCGCATGCAGCGAGCAGTGCAGGAGGCCTACAACTTCGGCACTCGCGCCATGCGCACACACCTTGACTGGACAGAAGTCAGTGCCCCTAAAGCATTGAGCGTGTTTGAATCAGTACAAAGAGATTGGCGTGGCCGAGTTGAGTTGCAATGCGTGTCACTCACCCCGCTCGATGCGTTTGGAAACATTGAACATGGATTGGTGTTAGCGCGCGAACTTGCCAGAGTTAACACAATGACTCAAAGCAACACGGCCTTGTTGGGCGCATTTGTCTACCGCAATTCAAACATGCACAGCAAACTTCAGCGACTGTTTGACTTAGCCCTTGCGCACGATTTACACCTCGACTTTCATGTCGATGAAGGACTGGACCAAGATGCCTGTGGTCTCAAAGCCATTGCAGAGCTGACCATTGCCAACGCTTATCAGGGCAAAGTGACCTGCGGACATGCGTGTTCATTGAGCATACAAAGTCTGGCAGAAGCGCAAAAAACCCTTGAACTGTGCTCTGAAGCAGGTATTTTTTTGGTCGCTCTGCCCACCACCAACTTGTACCTACAGGGTTCCTGGGACACCACCCCAGTCGAGCGCGGCATCACCCGACTTAAAGAGGCTGTTGAACAAAATGTTCGCGTCTGTATTGGTACTGATAACGTAGCGGATAGTTTTTACCCCTACGGCAGTTATGACCTGTTAGACAGTTATGCCCTGGGTGTACAAACAGCACACTTAAGCCCTGCCGATGCTTGGTTGGCAGCCATCACTACCGCACCCGCCAAGGCAATGGGCTTGGCTTGGAATGGGAATATTGCAGTTGATTCCCCGGCCGATTTTGTACTGTTGACAGCAGCTACACCTTACGAGCTCATTACACCCACAGGTCGCTCGCGCCAAGTCATACGCGCAGGAAAATTTATATCGCCTTGAGATTTTCACATGACAAACTTAGAAAAATTTTTGACTGAAATTGCACCGATCGAAAGCAACCAGAATTCAGCGCAGGTCGCGGTCAAGTCCAAAGACTATTTCTGGTATAGCCCCATCCTGACCGAGCTGCTAGATGGCAAAGTGGGTGATGTGATCGTAACCCCTCGATCACAAGCTGAGCTTATTAAAGTGGCTGCAATCTGTGCCAAATACCGAATCAACATCACAGTGCGTGGGGGCGGTACAGGCAATTATGGTCAATGCGTGCCGATGGCCGGCGGTGTAATTTTAGACATCACAAAGCTCAATGCAGTGCTCAACATTGAAGAAGGCGCTGTAACTTGCGAAGCGGGTATTTTGATTGCAGATTTGGAACAAGCCGTTCGCGCTGATCAAGTCGTTTCAGGCGGACAAGAGATCCTGATGTACCCCAGTACCCGAGATATTGCCACCATTGGTGGTTTTATTGCAGGCGGTTATGCAGGTGCAGGAAGCGTGCGCAACGGAATTTTAAAAGATGCAGGCAACGTCACCATGATCAGAGTCGTGACTTTGGAAGAAAGTCCGCAGGTCATTGAATTGCATGGCGCTGACATTCAAAAAGTTCACCATGCTTATGGCACCAACGGAATCATCACTGCGCTCACCCTGCGATTAAAACCAGCAATCGATTGGGTGCACCACATTGGTCTGTTTGAAAGCTATAGCGATGCGTTGCGCTTTGGTTGCGAGGCGACGATAGCCATTGGAAGCCGTATCGATGCGTTTTTGATTACAGCGGTTGAGCGTCGCATAGCGCCTTATTACACAGCCAGTTTCGGCGACCGGTTTCCGACAAACAAAGACGCTGTGTTTTCCATGGTCAACCCTGATCACCTTTCAGAATGGCGTGTGCTTCTGGCAAAACACGGTGGCACTGAATCAATGGCACTCAATGAGCAAGAGGTAAAAACTAACAACCTGCACCCAGCTTTTGAATGCGCCTACAACCATACGACGCTGATGGCGCTGAAGGTTGACAAAAGCTGGACAAATCTGCAAACCGTTGCACCATGGCAACCCAATGTGGGCATTGACATTGAACTGGTCGAAAAGCAGATGCAACGCTGGGGCGATGAAGTGCTTCAGCATCACGAGTTTGGCCGTCAGTATGGGGGCTGTGTCGCATTTGGACTGCCACTGGTGAGCTACCTTGACAAGGAGCGGCTGTACGAGATCATGGCCGAGTACGAAGCGGATGGCTGTATGGTGTTTGACAACCACGTCATCACAATTGAGGATGGCGGCATGAAGACGATTGACTCTGAGCAGATCAACTTTAAAAAAATTGCAGACCCCCACGGGCTGATGAATCCAGGCAAAACACGAGGCTGGCTAACCGAATACGCCAAGCCTTGAAAACCCTGATACAAACTAGCATTGTTTGTGCAAAAATTGTGCTCTTATCTAATCTGGTAAAGCCCTTTATCTATTTACAACAAGGAGTCAAATCATGAGCGTCCGTTCTGGCATCCATTTTGCCAATCAATCAATTGCTGTTTGCGCCCTAATTTTGGGCTCTGCTGGCATATTTGCCCAGGAAAAAATCGTTTTTGGTACAAACTGGCGAGCCCAGGCCGGACATGGCGGTTTCTACCAAGCCGTAGCCGACGGAACCTACAAACGAATGGGGCTTGACGTAGAAATTGCTCAAGGCGGCCCTCAAATGAACAACCGTCCTCTTTTGGCCACTGGCAAGATTGATTTCTTGATGGCGGGCAACCTGTTGCTTAGCTTTGACAACGTTAAAAATGGTGTGCCTACCGTGGTAGTCGCCGCGATTTTCCAGAAAGACCCTCAGGCTATTTTTGCTCACCCTGGTCAGGGTTATGACAAATTTTCAGATCTAACTAAGGCGCCCACCGCTTTTATCAGCAAAGACGGCCAGTTCAGCTTTTGGCAATGGATGAAGGCCGAGCATGGATTTAAAGACGAACAACTCAAACCCTACGTTTTCAACGTTGGACCGTTCATGGCTGACAAAAGATCAGTCCAGCAAGGCTACAGCATCAGCGAACCCATCAGCCTTAAAACGCAGGGTTTAGAGCCTGTGGTTCATTTACTGGCCGACAACGGTTTTTCGACCTACAGCACCACCATTGAAACTCGTGCAGAGCTTGTTCGCTCCAAACCCGAAATAGTCCAAAAATTTGTCGATGCCTCAATGATTGGTTGGTACAACTACCTTTATGGCGATAACAAAGCTGCTAATGAGATGATTAAAAAAGCCAATCCAGATGCTACCGATGCCAACATTGCAGGCGGTATTGAGCTCATTAAAAAGCTCAACATCATCGACAGCGGCGAGGCACTGACCAACGGTATCGGCGCGATGAATACCGCGCGAGTCAAAGATTTTTACGACAAAATGGTCAAGGCAGGTTTGTACAAACCGGGCGATGTAGATTTGACAAAGGTCATGACCACCCAGTTTGTCAACAAGAAAGTTGGTATGGACGTCAAAGCCAAGGCCGGAGTGAAGTGACCGGTTGAAAGTCATTTGAAAACTCTCATCGTATATTGCCATCCAAACCCGCAAAGTTTTAGTGCGGCGCTGTATGGCATTGCGGTTGAAAGCTTCAAAGCACGCGGTGATGAACTGCTTTGTTTAGATTTGTATACCGAAAATTTCCAGCCCATTCTGTCAAAGGAAGAGCGAGAAGCTTATCTGCTAAATCCCACTTTAATTGAGCAGCGTGTGCAACCACATGTGGATGCTCTTAAGTGGGCTGAGCATTTGGTTTTCATCTTTCCCATCTGGTTTTACGGACCACCGGCTATGCTCAAAGGCTGGCTCGAGCGCGTATGGCTTCCCGGCGTAGCCTTTTTGCCGCCACCTCAAAAAGGAAAAGCTGCATTGCCAGGCTTGCTGCACATCCAGCGACTTACTGTGATCACCCACGGCGGAGCACCCTGGTGGTGGCTCAAAGTAATTGGCGATCCAGCAAAAAAACTTTTCATGCGGGGCTTACGGGCTTTGATGGCCAAAAACTGCAAAGCCACGTGGCTACAGCTGCACAATATGAACAACGTGACACGAGCTGAGTGCGAGGCATTTATCAGCAAAGTTACAAGTACTTTGAAAGCAATGTGATCATGTCAATCGGCGCACCCCTAGCTAACTATCTTTCTGCCAAACGTGTGGGCAACCTGCTTTACCTAAGCGGCGTGATAGCAGTTGATCCAACAACACGCAAAGTCATCAATTCATACGACGATTTGCCCATGAATGCACAAATCCAATTGCAAACACTGGGGTACAACACAGGGCAGTTGAGCGTTGACATTTATGAGGCCCCTGCTGCCTCACAAAGTTGGTTTGTGCTCAACCGTATCAAAGACATCGTAGAAGCAGAAGGCGGGCAAATGAAAGACGTCTTCAAGTTGGTGCAGTATTTTCAAGACCTGCGACACTACCCTGTTTACAACCGAGTCCGCGGACTATTTTGTCCAGAGTCAGTGGTCAGCACGGTGGTTGAAGTGAGTCGCATGTTGCCCAACGATCAGGTGTTAATTGAAGTTGAAGCAACAGCGTATTTCAATTGAAATTGAAGCATCATTTTTTAGAATCTGTGAGCAATAACTTTTAAGAGAGATAGATTTGAGATGCTTTTCTGTATCGAAAATCTATGAAAAGACATTGAAAAATCTATGACGAGTAGTAAAGTCGGACTATACTACTTTGAACCTAAAAAAAGCACCTAAAGTCACCCTTAAGTGCTTGATTTAATTAATTATTTTTGGTGGGCGATGCAAGTTTCGAACTTGCGACCCCTGCAGTGTGAAGACTCCTTTAGACCACTACTTTCCTCAATGAATTCATTGACTTAGCTGCTTTCTGGTAACTCAAAGTAGTATAGAAGTAGTATGGTTGTGAAATTAAATTACTGCTGACTTTTTGAGCAACTCCGCTCGGGCGGATGGGAAAATCACTTGACAATATCGTACGTTTTTACGTACTATGTTTAGGAGGAGTGAAATCATGAACACAGTAACCGCAAGCCAAGCACGAGCCGGCCTCTATCGCTTGATTGATCAAACAGCAGAAACACACAGGCCTGTCGTCATTTCTGGCAAGCGGGCAAATGCCGTTTTGGTTTCCGAAGAAGATTGGAGTGCTATCCAAGAAACTTTATATCTATTGGCGACTCCTGGAATGCGTGAGTCGATTAAAGATGCTATGGCTGAGCCTATTGCTAAAAGTAAAAAGGCGTTGAAATGGTAACTTGGAATTTAGTCTATTCCAAATACGCAATCAAGGATGCTAAAAAATTATCTGCCGCAGGACTTAAAGATAAAGCACAAGCATTACTGGATATTTTAGGAGTAGACCCTCTACAAAATCCACCGCCTTATGAGAAACTGGTTGGTGACCTAAGGGGTGCTTACTCACGCAGAATTAATATTCAACATCGCTTGGTTTATGAAATCTTTCGCAAAGAAAGAACAGTCCGCATCTTAAGAATGTGGACTCACTATGAATAAGCTAGCTATTGATGTGAATGCTTATTCAATTTTCTTGCACACCAATTACCAAAGCTTGCTGAGCAACATCGAAAAGTTTGGCCTTTCCCATGTAGTACCTGTCAAGGCGCCACTCCTGCAAGACTTCCATAGCCAATTGAAATTCATTTGCGTCTAATAAGTAGAGATCCTTTAGTGAGAAGTCTACTTCTTCCGCTAAAGAAGTTATCAGTTTTGAAAAGACTTGCGAAGTTTGATCCTGTGGATAAAGGAAATATATAACTCCATCATCCACCTCTTGGAATTGAAACACTCAAAATAGAACGATCCAATGGAGAAAAGCATGCGCTCCACCACCAAAAAACGATCGCCACTGAATGCTTCTAACGAAAAGAAGTTGCAAGAATTGTGCGCTTGGATTACAGCAGACTCCACTCAAACACTAGGCTGGTCACAACTAACGCAAAAGAGTGGATTTTCAAAAGAACAACTCATCGAGTTATTTCAGCTTTACAAACAAGTACCACCTTTGACCTTCGTTAGACAAGTAAGGCAACAACATAAAGACGATCAGGCAGTCAATTTGCAAACCCAACTATTTGATAAAAGTCAAAATTTAGTTAAAGATAGCCATCGTTTAATCTGAAATTCACTTGGTTTTTATTTTTTCAAAGCAATGAAAATTTGCGCACCTTGATCACCAGCTGAAATTTGAAATAGCTGTTTTTCTGGCAGTACAATTTCCTCACCCTGCGAAACACACAAAATTTCTTGGGGAGTGTGTACATCAACTTGTCCAGTTA
>Ga0209552_1000703_pt1 | contig 10548 bp, 9 predicted proteins | sample LauGreFaBDMM15SD_2_FD_188214 | JGI IMG/M metagenome (GOLD analysis project Ga0209552, IMG submission 188214) | Freshwater lake microbial communities from Lake Michigan, USA - Fa13.BD.MM15.SD (SPAdes) (version 2) | ecosystem: Environmental > Aquatic > Freshwater > Lake | place: Lake Michigan, USA... | reverse complement strand
GGGACACATGTGACCCTTCGGAGCAATATCTGCTTCACCTGGGCGACGACGCATTAGTTCTTGGCCATCGACTTAGTGAATGGTGCGGTCACGGACCCATCCTCGAAGAAGACATTGCCCTGAGCAACCTAGCCCTTGACCTGGTCGGCCTTGCCCGGCAGTACTACCAACTGGCAGCCAAGCGCATAGGAGCCGGCACGACCGAAGACCGATTGGCCTACTGGCGCGGCGAGCGCGACTTCAAAAACCACGTGCTGGTGGAGCAGCCCAACGGCGACTTCGCCGACACCATGGCTCGGCAGTTCCTTTTTGACGCCTTTCACCTGCTTCAGCTAGAGGCCATTGAGCAATCCAACGATGCAGACCTGGCCGCCATCGCGAGAAAAGCCCTCAAAGAAACAACCTACCATGCGCAGCACAGCTCTGAGTGGATCGTGCGCATGGGTGACGGAACCGACGAGAGCCATAGCCGCATTAGCTCGGCCCTACAGCGTATTTGGCCCTTTACCGGCGAGTTCTTTCTGCCTACAGAAGTAGACCGCCTTGCCGCAGCACGGGGACTAGGTCCCGACGTACAATCCTTGCGTGAACCTTGGCTTGAACTGGTCCGCGAAGTCCTTGCCAAGGCCCAACTTAGCTTGCCCGTCATGCCCCAAAAGCTCCTGCGCGGCAAGTCAGGAATTCACAGTGAATCCCTCGGATTCCTGCTCGCCGAAATGCAGAGCCTTCCAAGAGCCTACCCCGACGCCCAGTGGTAAGCGCAGACGACCTTAGAAAGCGCCTCCACCTAGTGCCCGACCCTGAAGTTCCAGCGTTGTCGGTTCTCGATCTGGGCATAGTCCGCGGATTGCGCATGATGCCAGGCGGATGCGAGGTCGACCTGAGCCCCACCTACACGGGATGCCCAGCCACCGAAGTCATCGAACGCGATGTGCGCGAAGCCCTCGAGGAACTCGTTGGTCCGGGGAATGTGCACATCCAAACCGTTCTTGATCCTCCCTGGACATCAGATTGGATCAGCGAAGAAGGCCTACGCAAACTAGAGGCCTACGGCATCGCCCCTCCACCCAAACGAAGCAGCGACAAGCGATCCCTATTAGGCCACAGCATTCCCCTGAACTGCCCAAGATGCCGAAGTTCCCAGACCGAACGCATTTCGGCCTTTGGGTCTACCGCCTGCAAGGCCATGCACCGCTGCAAGGATTGCCTGGAGCCGTTTGAGGCTTTTAAATGCATTTAAAACGAGAAACCCCAAGCCACTAAGACTTGGGGTTTTTCTTTGGTTTGGGGTGAAGCCTATTTTTTTCTTCTTGGCAAATGTGAGGTGATTCGGAGACTTGACAAAATTATTTGTGATAAAGCGTGAGAGTCACTTTTTCTCACGTATTTTCACGCAATGAACAAGCGCCTCGCTGTACTTATTATTCTGCTGTTTAGCAGCGCCTTATCGGGTCAGAGTATACAAAATGAAAGCCCAATGGACGGCATTGCCTTCTTGGTGCACCGCAGGAGCATAATGCAGGTAGACTTCAAGCTTGGCCTAATTTCTCGCCTCAATTCCTCGGGCTGGGCCGTCACCGACAGCTTTGTCCCCCTGCCTGAACCCATGAGTAGCCTCATGCACCGCGGGCCAGTAGTCAACCAAAGTCCCGATACCACCGTCATTAGCTTTTCAGGGTCTGGACTAGTTTATGCCTTTACCCGCGCCGGGCGCCTTCAAAGGCTCGATCAGAGCTTTTACTCGGGCTACAACAACGGCGCCATTCGCTACTTCGACGGCCAGCGAATTTGGAGGTTAGGAGGGTCTGGATTTTGGCAAGTCCACGACCTTGCTGTTTATTTTGATCCGGAATTGCGCGAATGGGAACGAATGCCCATGACTCCCGCCATTGTCGGCGGCTTCGGTGGTGGCCTTTTTAGTGCCAACGGGTACGGCGCCAAAGAAAGGGGTCAGCTGATTGCATTAGTACAATTGGGCAAAAACCTTGGGCAAACGAAACCCGCACTTCACGCCTATAAGATTGACCTGATCAACGGCCGCTATGAACTGCTTGGGGCATTTGCCCAAAACCCTCAAGGGCCAGACGTCCGAAATCTTAGCGCCTTTGCGCACTACAACCAATGGAACATAATTCACCACGACCGATCGCTGTACCTCTCGGATCTCTTGACAAACAGCCTGTACCGAACCTCTATGAGGGGTACAACAATATTAGCATTCAATGGGGAAGAAGGACTGCTCGTAAGTCCTCAGGGGGCCTACTCCATAACCTCAGCCAGCACCCAAACCAACAGCAGCTATGTAATTCGCTTCGATACTTGGTCTGCCTTTGTGGGCAGCGGTAAGCCAGTTAAAATTGGGGCCATATACGAAGAATCTTGGCTGTCGAGCGTCCGATTGTATTGGAGGGTTATCGCCGCAATGCTCTTGCTGGTCGCCGGTTTGATCTATCTCGTGCTCCGCTACCGGCAATCAATCCCTAAGCGCGAGCTGGACTATGCCAAGGCTCTAAGTCCTCTAGCCAAAATTGCCCTAAAGCACCTTTTGGTCCAGCCGGCAGGAGGCCTGGTAAACTCCGAGGAGCTCAATCAAATCCTGGGCATTCAAGACAAGGCGTGGGATAACCAGCGCAAGATCCGCAGCACCATTTTAACCGAAATAGATGAAAAAGGCATGGATTTCTTAGGCGTACCTTCGTTTATCGAGCGGGTCAACGATCTAGAAGATCGCCGCATTCGCCGCTACCGCCTAAAACCCGAACTTCGCGAAGACTTAGCCCCCATTCTGAAGTATGTATAAGTATTTAACCGTTGAAGCTCAAGGATCAGTCCTTCGGATCGCGCTGAACCGACCCGAAGTGTTTAATGCCTTCCACCGCGGGATGGCCCTCGAGCTGCAGGACGCCCTTCGCGAAGCCAACGGCAACCCTAAAGTGCGCTGCATACTACTAACCGGTGAGGGTCGTGCGTTTTGCAGCGGACAGGACCTCGGCGAAGCCATCGATCCAAATGGACCAGGCCTTGACCGCATCCTGAGTGAGCACTACAACCCGCTTGTGCTACTGATTCGTTCGCTGCGCAAGCCGGTCGTAGTTGCCGTCAATGGCGTAGCGGCCGGAGCCGGCGTCAATCTGGCTTTGGCTGGAGACATCGTAATTGCCGCAGAATCTGCCAAGTTTATTCAGGCCTTTAGCAAAATTGGCCTTATTCCCGACAGTGGCGGAACCCTGAGCCTTCCGCGCCTTGTGGGCTTCGCAAAAGCAAGTGCTTGGATGATGCTCGCCGACTCCGTGTCCGCTGCCGAAGCGGAACGTCAGGGACTCATCTACCGTGTTGTGGCAGACGAGGCCCTCGTTCAAGAATCGATTGCTATTGCCCAAAAGCTCGCAGCGATGCCGACCGAAGCCTTAGCGCTGACCAAAGAGGCCCTCAACGCCACCGTGTTTCATGGCTTAGCCGAGCAGCTCGAGCTCGAACGCGCCCTCCAAAACCGGGCTGCGGCTACCGCTGACTATACCGAGGGCGTTGCTGCCTTTATTGAAAAGCGCCAGCCAAAATTTACCGGATTATGAGTGCACCGTTTCGCAACCTACATGCCTTAGTGGTGGGCGCGGGCGCAATGGGAGGCGGCATAGCGCAAGTGCTCGCCGAAGCAGGCTGGTCCGTTCTGCTCTATGATACCCAAGACGCCGCCCTCGAAAGCGGAATTGCACGCGTGCGCGCGGCATGGGACAGGCTGCTTGACAAAGGCAAAATCACTGCTGCGCAGCGCGACGACTACACTGCTCGGCTCGCTCCCGCATACGTTTTGCGAGAAGCAGCCGACGTGAGCCTGGCCATTGAGGCTATTTATGAAAATCTCGAAGCCAAGCGCTCGGTATTTGCTACCCTCGACGACGTGGTGCGCGAGGACTGCATTTTGGCCACGAATACTTCGTCACTAAGCGTTTCGTCCATTGCGGCAGGCATCAAGCGCCCTGAGCGCCTCATTGGCCTGCACTTTTTTAACCCCGCACCCATAATGCCCCTGGTCGAGATCGTTCCCGGAATCGCAACGGCCCCCGAGGTGGTCCTAGCCTGCATCCAGGCCGTCGCGCAATGGGGCAAAGTAGGCGTTGAGGCACAAGATAGTCCTGGGTTTTTGGTTAACCGTATCGCCCGGCCTTTTTACGGCGAAGCGCTTCACCTGGTTGAGGAGGGCATGGCCGACATGGCCACCGTCGACTGGGCAATGACCGAACTGGGCGGATTCCGCATGGGCCCATTTAGCCTCATGGACTTTATTGGCCACGACGTGAACTACGTTGTCACCGAAACCATTTGGAAGCAATTTTACTGCGATCCTCGTTTTCGCCCGAGCTTGAGCCAAAAAAGACTGCTCGAGGCCGGATGGCTGGGCCGCAAGTCAGGGCGCGGATTCTATGATTACCGCAAAGGGGCTAGCCTGCCCGAGCCCACCCGCGACAGCAATCTTGGTCGCCAAATTGTGGACCGAATTGTCGCCATGCTCATCAACGAGGCCGCCGACGCCGTATACCGAGGAATCGGAAGCGAGTCTGACGTAGAAACCGCCATGGTCCAAGGGGTAAACTACCCCAAGGGCCTTCTAGCCTGGGGCCGGGAATGGGGATGGACCAAGGTTCGCGACCAGATTGAAGCCCTGAGGGAGCGCACTGGCGACCCTCGGTACCGCGTTTGTCCTTGGATCCACGACCAAATTTCTGCCGTATGAACTACCTACTCTCTGCCGTCGAACGAGTGCGGAGTTGGACCGACGAAGAATACGGCCAAAACCTCGGAGTCTTTTTAGACGAGCAGCCCATGCTCTTCTCTTGGCTTCTGCGCCTTAGTGAAGAATTCGAAGACGACGTGCACGAGCAACTCGTGCGCAGCTCCATGGTCCTACGAGAAGGATTTCGCGGCATGGGGCTCTCTATAGATACGATTTCTGACCTCGTCATTACGGACGTAACCACCGAAGTCGTCGAAGCATTTGAAGCGCTTGAAGCCCAGGAGGAGGACCTGGACCTTGAGCTCATCGAGAAGGTAGCGCGATCCCCCTTTGTGCATGCCGAAGTACGCAACTTTTTGCACCAAGAACTCCGCTCTGGGCTGCCCAAGGGATCCGCCGAGCAGCACAACCTGATGCTCGTGATCGACATTTTAATCGGCTGCTTCGAGGAGGCCGTCGAACAACCCGGAACCGCCGCCAAGGAATGACCGCCGCAGAAATTGTAGCCCAGATGATGCGCCACGATGCCTTCAGCACCTGGCTGGGAGTCGAGGTCCTCGTCGCGGAACCGGGGCACTGCATCCTGCAGGCTAGGGTACGGCCCGAGGCGACCAACGGTTTTGGCATCGCGCACGGCGGAATCGCATACAGCCTTGCCGACAGCGCCCTTGCCTTCGCCAGCAACGGCCACGGCGTTCACGCCCTGTCTATTGAAACCAGCATTTCGCACCTCAAGCCGGCGTCTGCCAACGACCTTTTAGAAGTCGAAGCCATCGAGCAGCACCGCAGCAAAACCTTGGGTCGCTACGACGTACGAGTACGCCGCGACGGCACAGACATAGCCCACTTTCGAGGAACCGTATTTTTTAAAGACAAGCCATGGACACCCGAAGCGCATTCTTAGTAGACGGCATACGAACCCCCATTGGCAGCCTTGGAGGCGGCCTTAGCACGGTCCGCGCCGACGATTTGGCGGCCCATGCCATTCGCGAATTAATCAAGCGCCATCCCGGGCTGGACTGGTCCGCCCTTGACGACGCATACCTGGGCTGCGCCAACCAAGCGGGCGAAGACAACCGCAACGTGGCGCGCATGGCCACCCTGCTCGCGGGGCTTCCCCCGAGCGTTCCGGCCGAAACCGTGAACCGACTCTGCGCGAGCGGACTCTCTGCGGTAATTCACGCAGCGCGGGCAATCCAATCCAACGACGGCGACCTGCTGCTGGCCGGCGGAGTGGAACACATGACCCGCGCGCCCTTCGCCCTGTCTAAGCCGTCAAAAGCTTATGGCGGCGACAGCCAAATGTTTGACAGCACCTTCGGCTGGCGTTTTGTCAATCCCGAAATGACCCGACTTTATGGCACCGAAGCCATGGGCGAAACCGCCGAAAACCTGGCCGACCAATACAAAATTTCGCGCAAAGACCAAGACGCCCTCGCCCTTCGCAGCCAGCAGCGCACCGCCGCCGCCGTGGCCCGAGGATTTTTTGCGGGTGAAATTGCTCCCGTGTCGATTCCGCAGCGCAAAGGCGATCCAATACTCTTCGCACAGGACGAATTCGCCAAGCCGGCCACAACACTCGAGGGCCTGGCGGGGCTGCGACCCGCATTCCGCCCGAACGGAACCGTTACCGCCGGCAACGCCTCAGGCCTCAACGACGGCGCGGCGGCGCTGCTCATCGCCTCAGAGTCTGGCCTTCGCCAGCACCAACTTCAGGCCCTTGCTCGCATCGTCTCAAGCGGCGTAGCGGGCGTTGAGCCCCGCATCATGGGCATCGGACCTGTGCCCGCCACCCAGCTCGCCCTGAAGCGTGCCGGGCTGACCATGGCAGACATCGACCACATTGAACTGAACGAAGCCTTTGCCGCCCAAGCACTTGCGGTAACACGAGCACTCGGCCTCGACGACCTCGATCCGCGAATCAACCCCAACGGCGGCGCCATCGCAATGGGCCACCCACTCGGAATGTCTGGTGCTCGCCTCGCCCTCACGGCAGCACGAGCCCTTCAAGAAACAGGCGGACGCTATGCCTTAGTCACCATGTGCATTGGCGTTGGCCAAGGCTATGCCCTGGTTTTGGAACGGGCATAAGGCCCCTTCTAATAGTTTATTAACTGCTCTAACGCCGCGCGGACCTTCTCTGCGCTAGGCAAATACGTCGCCTCAAGCACCTTGTTAAGCGGAATGGCTGGCGTGTCTTCAGAGCCGAGCACCCGCACCGGAGCGTCGAGGGACTGAAAGCACTCCTCTTGAATTCTAGCGGCAATCGAGCGCGCAAAGGGCTGAACCATAGGCTCTTCGGTGAGGACCAAAATGCGTCCGTGCAGCCTGGCCCGCTCAAAAACAAGGGTTTCATCCCAGGGCGAAAGGCTGCGGAGGTCCAAAACCTCAACCGGCATGCCGACGCAGGCCTCCAAGGCCCAATAAACACCGCGGCCGTAGGTAACCACCAAGACCGAAGGCTCGTTGCCAGGCTCCTGCTCGCGAACGATCCGCCCCATGCCAATGGGAACCACATAATCCGAATCGGGCTCCACCGTTTTTGCCCCCTCAGTACCCTTGATTTTGGACCAATACAGGCCTTTATGCTCTAAAACCACGACGGGATTGGGGTCGGCAAAGGCCGCCTTAAGCAGTCCTTTGAGGTCCGCCCCGTTGGAAGGATAGAGCACCTTAATGCCCCGAATCGCCGTGAGCACCGACTCCACGCTCGACGAATGGTAGGGTCCGCCACTGCCGTAGGCACCAATGGGAACCCGCAAAACCATGTCGGCAGTCCACTTGCCGTTGCTGAGGTAGTGCGCGCGCGAAAGCTCTGTGAATAGCTGGTTCAACCCGGGCCAGATGTAGTCAGCAAACTGCACCTCTACAATGGGTTTTAGGCCTACCGCGGCCATTCCGACCGTGCTCCCGACAATAAAGGCCTCCTGAATCGGAGTATTGAACACGCGATCGTCGCCAAACTGCTGGGCAAGGGTTGCGGCCTCGCGGAACACGCCCCCAAGTCGGCGCCCCACGTCTTGGCCGTAGAGTAGGGCTTCGGGGTGGGCTTCGAGAATTTCGCGCACCGCAAAGAGCGCACAATCCACCATAACCGTGGGCACACGGCCAGCGGGTTCCCTCAGGCCGCGCTCCTTGGTCACCGAGGTCGGAGCCAATCGGTGCGTCAGCAAGTCGCTGGGGCTGGGGTCCGGCGCCAGCAGAGCCCGATCGTAGTCCGCCTGCACGCGCGCTCGGGCCGCATCAACCAAGGCATCAAGCTCCGCGGGTTTGCGCCCGTCGGCCAGCAAGGCCGCCCGCAGCTTGGGGAAGGGGTCTTGAGCCCGCGCCTCGTCGAGGTCGTCGCGGTACCATTCCATGCGCACGCCCGAAGTGTGGTGGTTCAAAAGCGGAACCTTCGCATGAACCAAGACCGGACCGCGCTTCTTGCGCATGCCGCGAAACACGTCTTTTAAGGCAGAATAGCAGGCCGCGTAGTCGGTTCCGTCAACCTGCACGACCTCAATGCCCATAAAGCCCTGCGCAAACTGTGCCGCGTTGCTGGACCGGACCTCATCGGCCTTGGCCGAAATATCCCAACCGTTGTCTTGAACCAAAACCAACAGGGGCAGCTGCTTGAGCGCCGCCATTTGAAGCGCTTCACTCACCTCTCCCTCGGTCATGGCCGCATCGCCAATCGAGCAAAGGGCAATGGGCCGGGCTCCGTTCCATTCTTTAGTCAGCCCCTGCTTCTCGCGGTACTGAATTCCCATGGCCGCTCCTGCAGCCGGAATCGCTTGCATTCCCGTCGCCGAGGACTGGTGCGGAATCTTAGGCTTGTCGGCATCGCGCAGCGAGGGATGGCCGTAGTAGGTGCGTCCGCCTGAGAATGGATCGTCTCGCTTGGCAAGCAGCTGCAGCATAAGATCATAGGGGCTCATGCCAATGCCCAAAAGCATGGCGTCGTCGCGGTAGTAGGGATAAAGGACGTCTGTAGGCTCCAACTGCAGCGCTACCGCCAGCTGAATCGCCTCGTGGCCGCGCGCCGTGGCATGCACGTAGGTCGCTGTAACCTCCTTATTGGCCTCATAAAGCTCCGTCATGGCCTTGGCGGTCGCCATCAATTCAAACGCATGCAGCGCGGACCCTTTCTTCATCATGCTATCTGCCAGACAGCATGATACGAATTCGGCTTTGAGCCTCCTCGGTGCGCACCAACCGACCAGAAATGGCTGCCCGTTCCAGGAGCAGCTCACCCCAGTGCTCGGTTCCATGCCACAGCGCCTGCTTGAGGGCTACCGTGGCTTCGACCGACTGGCCTGCGAGGCGCTCTGCTAGGGCATCCACTGCGGCGTCCAGAGCCGCCGCGTCGTCGACCACCTGGGCGTATAGTCCGTACTGCTGGGCCCAGGCGGCGCTGCGGAACTCCGTGGCGTCAATGGCCAATTGGCTCATGGCGCTCAGGCCCATTTTGCGCTCCACTGCGGGTCCGACCACAAAGGGTCCGATGCCCACCGCGAGCTCGCTCAATTTGACCGCCGCATGCTGTGTCGCAATGCAGTAATCTACGGCCGAGGCTAGGCCGACTCCACCGCCCACGGCCTTGCCCTGCACACGACCAACCACAAACTTCGGAACCGTCCGGATCGCGTTAATGACGTGCGCAAAGCCGCTAAAAAAGGCCAAGCCCTGAGCCTCGGTGCTAATGCTGGCAAGTTCCGTGAAACTCGCTCCACCACAAAAGACGCGATCGCCGCCGCTGCGCAGCACGATGACGTGCACTGCGGGGTTCTGGCCCTCGTCGTAGATGGCCTTGGTCAGGTCGGCGAGCACCGCGCTCGGGAGCGAGTTACTCTGGGGATGAAAAAATTCGATGTGGCTAACGGTTCCGCGGCGCTCGACGCGCACGTAGCCTTCGGTAGGGTTTACTATCATTGCTGGTTCCGTTTTTTTACCATGGTCAAAATCGTGGCGACCGCGACCACTTCGGCCGTTTCGTCGACCACTTCTACATAGTACTTAACGATGCCCTTGGCGATGTCCTCGGGGCTTCGCTTCTCTTGGTCGATCTTTTCTTGAACCGTCAGCTTCACCTGAATCGTCGAGCCGGGGTACACCGGCTTGGTAAATCGGCAGGTATCAATGCCGTAGTTCAGCAGCACTGGGCCTTTGGGCGGATCCACAAAGAGGCCGGCCGCACGGCTCAATATGAAGTAACCGTGGGCGACGCGGCCCGTGAAAATCGTTCCCTCGAGGCTGTTGGCATCCATGTGGGCATAGAACTTATCGCCGCTGAGCTCCGCGAAGTCTTCGATGTCCTGCAGCGTGACGGTGTGCGTTGCGGTCGTGACGGTATCGCCGATGCGCAGGTCTTCAAAATACTGGCGAAACAGGTGCGGATTTGCCTCAGGGCGGTCCGAGCCCGGATAGTAGCGCTCGGCCACGTGGCTTAGTACGTTCGGGTGGCCTTGAACCGCTACGCGCTGCAGGTAGTGCAGTACGCCGCGGACTCCACCCATCTCTTCGCCGTCACCCGCTCGACCTGGGCCTCCGTGGGTCAAAAGGGGCATGGGCGAACCGTGGCCCGTGCTCTCTTTGGCCGACGCAGCGTCCAGCACCAGCACGCGCCCGTGGCTGTAGCCCGCTTCGAGCACAAATTCTTTAGCAGCGTTCTTGTCGGCCGTCACGATGGACGAAACCAGGGATCCGCCACCCAGCGCAGCAATCTGGGCCGCCTCGGCAATGTCGCGGTAGGGCATCAGGGTTGCCACGGGGCCAAAGGCCTCGATTCGGTGGGCCGAATTCGCCTCGAGCGGACGCCCACAGCGCATCAGCAT
>Ga0209552_1000700_pt1 | contig 10572 bp, 8 predicted proteins | sample LauGreFaBDMM15SD_2_FD_188214 | JGI IMG/M metagenome (GOLD analysis project Ga0209552, IMG submission 188214) | Freshwater lake microbial communities from Lake Michigan, USA - Fa13.BD.MM15.SD (SPAdes) (version 2) | ecosystem: Environmental > Aquatic > Freshwater > Lake | place: Lake Michigan, USA... | reverse complement strand
CCATGGAAATATCCGTTAACAGCCTCGAAACCCCGGCCCTGACCAAGGCGCACTTGGCCGAGCTTTTGTACGAGAACATCGGCTTGAACAAGCGCGAGGCCAAAGACATGGTGGACGCTTTCTTTGAGCTCATGGTGCAGCAGCTGGTTGCGGGTACCGACGTCAAGATAACCGGCTTCGGCAATTTCCAGATCCGCACCAAAAAGCCGCGCCCGGGCCGCAATCCGCGTACCGGTGAAACGATCGCCATCGCTGCCCGCCGGGTGGTGACTTTCCACGCCAGCCACAAGCTCAAAGACCAGATCCAGGACCAGGCACCGCAGTCCGGCCAGCCCGCAGGCGAAAAATAATTCTTTCCCGCGCGCGCAAGTTCGGGTAATCTCGCGCCCCCGTTCCAGTAATTTCTGAGCTCTCCCGCCAAAGACATTGATTTCCATGGAAAACAGCCTGCCGCCGATTCCTGCCAAGCGCTACTTCACCATCGGTGAAGTGGGGGAGTTGTGTTGCGTCAAGCCCCATGTTTTGCGCTACTGGGAGCAGGAATTCACCCAGTTGCGCCCCATGAAGCGGCGCGGCAATCGCCGCTATTACCAGCACCACGAAGTGCTGATGGTCCGCCGCATCCGTGGCCTTTTGTACGAGCAGGGCTTCACCATCAGCGGCGCGCGCAACCAGATGCTGGAAACCGCGGGCGAGGATCGCCAGTTCAAGGCAGATGATCTGCCAGACGACAGGGCCTACGGTGCGCCGGATGCATTGGCCGGCGCGGCGGCCCATGGCCCCGAAAGTGGCCAAGCGTCGCGGCTTTTTCTGTCACCTTCGGTGCGCGACGAACTGCTCCAAATCAGGGATCTGCTCGCAGAAGTTGAATAGGCCCGGGGCTTGCGGTTGGGGGGTTAAGCCAGGCTGTTCTGGACGCTTTCAATTCCGACCCGGTGGCTATAATCTCTCGCTTCGGTGTGTGGCGCAGCCTGGTAGCGCACTTGCATGGGGTGCAAGGGGTCGAAGGTTCGAATCCTTTCACACCGACCAGTTCAAGGTTTAAGGCCGTTTGTTGTAGTGCAGCAAACGGCCTTTGTTGTTTTTACTCTTTCCACTTGAACCCACCCATGTCCTCCAAGGCCATCGCCGCCATTTGCCCGCTGCGCACGGCGCCTTCCAGGGTTGCCGGGTAGGGCGCGTAGGTGTAATCACCGCAGGCCAGCAGGCCCGGCGCGATGCGTGGACCGGGGCGTTTCAGGCCTGCGGTGCAGGCGAAGGTAGCGCGTTTTTCGATCACGGTTTGTACGGCGGAGATACCGTCCGGACCCAGATAGTCCGCCAGTTCGGTGCGGGCCTGGGTGAGCACCTGGAACTCCAGCATGGTTTTTTCGCCCCGCGCGGCGCTGATCACAAATGCCCACAGGCCGGGGTCGCCCATGACGCCACGGTCCACCACAAACTGCGCCGGTGCGCCAGGGGCGTGGTTCAGGCGCAGCATGGGCCGCGGGAGTGTGGCCTCGCGGGAATAGGTGTAGACGGTGGCGATCGACTCGTAACGCAATTTTTCGGCGGCGGCGCACCAGCGGGCAAAGTGCGCGGCCACATTGGGCGGTGCGCCCTCCGCGCTGTGGCGGATGATTTGCAGGGCGTTTTCGGGCGCGGTGGCCCAGATGACGGCGTCAAAGGTTTGGCGCTCACCATCGGCGTCTTCCAGGTCCCAGCGGCCTGTGTTCCAGGCGACGCGCGCCACCCGGTGCTGGCGCTGGACGGTTGCGCCATTCCGCTCAAGCCAGTGCGCAGCCGGGTCCGGCATGAGCCGGCTCAGGTCACGCAGCGGCAACAGTACATCGGATGTGGCGAAAGTTGATGGCGTACTCTTCCCGATCTCGCCCATCAGGGCATCATGCAAGACCCGCAAAAATACCTGGCCGCTGGCTTGAAATGGCAGGGTGTTCAAAGCCGATACACACAGCGGCTCCATCAAGGTTTGGCGCACGGCCTGCGGCAGGCCGCTGCAAAGATCGGCGACGCTGCGGGCTGGCGCACATAAGAAGCCGCTTTTGCGCCAAGCCCGCATCTGCGACAAAAGCGCCCGTTTGTCGCTCAGGCTCCAACCCCGCGCCATGGCCAGCCCGGCCAGCAGGTTCCAGGGGCGTCGCATATCGGGTAGGTACATGCCCAAACCTTGTGCGTCCCGCAAGTCCAGCGGCAGACGCAAAAACGCGGCAGCCGGGTCGATGTTCAAAGCGTCCATCAAGCGCAGGGTTTGGGCGTAACCGCCCAGCAGGATGTGCTGACCGTTGTCCAGGTTCAGCCATGCGTCTTCGGCGGCAGGGTCCGGATGGGCGCGGCGCGGCAGCGCACGGGCGCGGCCGCCCAAGGTGCGACTGGCCTCGATCAAAGTCACCTGGTGGCCGTTGCGGCAGGCGTCTACAGCCGCAGCGATACCGGCCCATCCGGCGCCGACGACAGCAATGTTTTTGTACCCGGACTTCAACACAGGCGCGCGCTTACATCCGTCCCAGCGCCTGCACGCGCCATGCCAGCCACAGCTTGCGCAGCGGCGTCAGGCGCACCCGTTGGTGTAGCACCTGAAAATTTGCGGCCTCGATTTCCCGCAGCAAGGTGCGGTAAATGCTGGCCATCATCAGCCCCGGTTTTTGGCTGCGGCGGTCCTGGTCGGGCAAAAGCTGCAAGGCCTGGTCGTACAGCGCGTGGGCGCGGCGGGACTGGAATTGCATCAAGGCGGTGAAGCGCTCGGAGTATTGGCGCTTGAGCACTTCATGGGCTTTCACATCAAATTGCTGTAGTTCGGAAACCGGCAGGTAGATCCGTCCGCGCAGCGCGTCCTCGCCCACGTCCCGGATGATGTTGGTCAGCTGCAAAGCCTGGCCCAGGGTGTGGGCGTATTGGGTGGTCTGCACAGCCTCCTGGCCGAAGATGCGCGCCGCCACTTCGCCCACCACACCCGCCACCAGATGGCAGTAGCGCTCCAGGTTGGGGTAGTCCAGGTAACGGGTTTGCTCCAGGTCCATGCGACAGCCCGCAATCACGTCTTGTAAATGCCGCTCCTCGATGCCGTAATTCGCCGCATGGGGCAGCAGCGCGCGCATAGCAGGGTGGTTGGGGTTGCCCTGGAAGGCGCGCTTGACTTCCTGGCTCCACCAAGCAAGTTTGGTCGCGGCCACGCCCATATCCACGGCCTCGTCCACCACGTCATCGACCTCGCGGCAAAAAGCATAAAAGGCGGTGATGGCGGCGCGCCGAGGCGCCGGCAGGAACAGGAAGGCGTAATAAAAACTGCTGCCGGAGCCGGCAGCTTTTTCCTGGACGTATTGCTCTGGACGCATGCGTAGATTGTCGCCGCTACTTACATTCGCAGCGCGCGCCACAGCATCACCAGGTAATCCAGCGCATACAGCCGGGGCCGCTGGCTCAGTACCCGCGCGCCCAGACCTTCCACTTTTTCCAGCACGCGCAGTCCACCTTGCACCACCAGTCGTAACTCCCATCCCGCGCGCCCGGGCACCTGGTGCACCAAGGGCGCACCGCTGGCCATCAATTGGCGCGCGTGCTGTACGCAATGCGCCATCAGTGCCTCTTCGCCTGCATGCGAGGTACCGCTGCGCAAAGCGGCTTGATCGGTGCCGTGCTGGCGCATCCAATCGGCGGGAAAGTAGCAGCGGCCGCGCGTCAGGTCGAGGCCGCAGTCCTGCCAGAAGTTAATCAGCTGCAAGGCGGTGCAGATGGCGTCGCTCTGTGCCAGTGCCTCCGGATTGCGCACGCCGTAGAGGTGCAGCAGCAAGCGCCCCACCGGGTTGGCGGAGCGGCTGCAGTAGTCCAGCAGCTGCGCCTCGTCCGCGTAGCCGGCTTGCCGGGCCGTCATGTCGACATCCTGGACAAAGGCGTCCAGCAGGGCGTGCAGCAAGTTCAGCGGTAGATCGTGGCGTACCAGCACGGTACGCAAAGGCTCGAAAACCCAGGCCCATTCGCCTCGCGCTAGGGGGAGGCTGTCGGCGGCCAGCACGAGTTGTTCGCGGTAACGGTTCAGCGCGTCCAGGCGCTGGTCTGCCGTGGCCGTGCCTTCATCTGCCAGGTCGTCCGCCGTCCGCGCAAAGTGGTACAGCGCCACGACAGCCCCCCGAAGGTGCGGAGGGCAAAGGAGGGACGCAACGGGGAAGTTTTCGTAGTGGCTGGGTCCTGAGGGCATAGCAGTATTTCTTGGCAAGGCCCTGTCCGGGGGGTGGGAGAATTATCGATGCGCACTGGGTGTTGCGGAGCGCCGTTTTGCGGTGCGTTGTCCATGTCCATGCTGTATCGCTGTGGCGCAGACGGGAGGTTAAACTCTCCGGCTGACCTGAAATGTCCGCGCGGGTGGCGAAATTGGTAGACGCACCAGGTTTAGGTCCTGACGGTAGCAATACTGTGGGGGTTCGAGTCCCCCCCCGCGCACCAACCTGATGCCAAAGGCGCAAGCCCAATGTTGTGGGGCAATCCTGTGCCGCAGTAGCGGTATGGATTGCCCCGATTTTTTGCTTTGAGGAGTACAGCGATGACCGTGGTGGTGGAAAACTTGGAAAAACTGGAACGCAAAATTACGCTCACGATGCCGGTGGCAGCGATACAGGGCGAGGTTGATGTGCGTTTGCGCAAACTGGCCCGCACCGTCAAGATGGACGGATTCCGCCCCGGCAAAGTTCCGATGAACGTGGTTGCCCAGCGTTATGGGTATTCGGTTCAGTACGAAGTGGTCAACGACAAAGTCGGTCAGGCCTTTAGCGCTGCTGCCAATGAAGCCAAGCTGCGCGTGGCCGGTCATCCCAGCATCACCCAGGCCACGGCGGCCTCCGACGATGAAATGGCCTTTGATGCGGTCTTTGAGGTGTTCCCCGAAGTAAAAATTGGCGATCTGTCGGACGCGGTGGTGGAAAAAGTGCACGCCGAAGTGAGCGAAGCTGCCATTGACAAGACCATCGGTATTTTGCGCAAGCAGCGCCGCACCTTCGCGCAGCGCGCGCTCGACAGCGCGGCGCAGGAAACCGATCGTGTAACCGTGGATTTCGAAGGAAAGATTGACGGCGAGTTGTTTGACGGGGGTAAGGCGGCCGATTTCCAATTCATTTTGGGTGACGGACAAATGCTCAAGGAATTTGAAGCTGCCACACAGGGTATGAAAATTGGCGAGAGCAAGACCTTTCCGCTGGTTTTTCCAGAGGACTACCAGGGAAAAGATGTGGCTGGTAAGACCGCCGACTTCATGGTCACGGTGAAGAAGTTGGAAGCGGCCCATCTGCCGGAGGTGGACGATGCCATGGCCAAATCGCTGGGCATCGCGGAGGGCACCGTGGAGGCGATGCGCGCCGATATCCGTAAAAACCTGCAGCGCGAAGTCAAGTTCCGGTTGCTGAGCCGCAATAAACAGGCGGCGATGGACGCGCTGGTGGCGCGGGCAGACTTTGACTTGCCGCGTTCCAGTGTGATGTCCGAAGTCGACCGCATGGTTGCCAACGCCCGTGAAGAGCTCAAACAGCGTGGGATTAAAGACGCCGACAAGGCACCGATCCCGCAGGATATGTTCCTCGCCCAGGCTGAGCGGCGCGTACGCTTGGGCCTCACCGTGGCCGAGTTGGTCCGCACGCACAGCCTGGAAGCCAAGCCCGAACACATCAAGCAGCATGTGGATGAACTGGCGTCCAGCTACGAAAAACCCGCGGAAGTGGTGCACTGGTACTACAGCGACCGCCAGCGGATGGCGGAAGTGGAGTCGGTGGTCATTGAAAACAACGTAACCGACTACATCTTGTCTCAGGTGAAGGTGGAAGAAAAGCACATTGACTTTGACGAGTTGATGGGACAGGTTTGATCAGCAATACCCGGAGAACAGTCGGAATGAATATCCAATACGGCGGGCGTGAAGCCCAGGAAACCCAGGCGCTGGGCATGGTCCCTATGGTCATCGAGCAGTCGGGGCGGGGCGAGCGCTCCTATGACATCTATTCCCGGCTCCTCAAGGAACGGGTCATATTCATGGTCGGGCCGGTCAATGACCATGTCGCCAACTTGGTTGTGGCGCAGCTGCTGTTTCTGGAGAGCGAAAATCCAGACAAAGACATATCGTTCTACATCAACTCCCCAGGTGGGTCGGTTAGCGCCGGCATGGCAATTTTTGACACCATGAACTTCATCAAGCCCCAGGTTTCAACCCTGTGCATCGGCATGGCGGCCAGCATGGGGGCGTTTTTGTTGGCGGCCGGGGCCAAAGGCAAGCGTTTTTCCCTGCCCAACTCCAAGGTCATGATCCACCAGCCGCTGGGGGGAACCCAGGGCCAGGCCACCGAAATCGAGATCCACGCCCGCGAAATCCTCAAAACCCGCGAACAATTGAACAAAATATTGGCGGATCGCACCGGCCAGCCCCTGGAAAAGATCCAAAGCGATACCGAACGCGACTATTATTTGTCAGCGCAGGAAGCTAAAGAATACGGCTTGGTTGACGAAGTTATTGATAAGCGCCCCTGAAACGGAACCTGAGAAACAAAGCACCTACATATGGCTGAAAAAAAAGGCTCCTCGAACGAGAAGAATCTGTTTTGCTCATTTTGTGGGAAAAGCCAGCATGAAGTGAAGAAGCTCATCGCCGGGCCATCGGTCTTCGTATGTGACGAATGCATCGACCTGTGCAATGAAATCATCCGGGATGATTCCGCCGGTGTCACGGATGCCAAGGAGGCGCGTGGCGATTTGCCAACGCCGGCCACCATCAAGGCCAATCTGGATAACTATGTGATCGGGCAAGAACCCGCCAAGCGCACGCTGGCGGTTGCGGTGTACAACCACTACAAGCGCTTGCGCCACAAAGACAAGTCCAAAAAAGACGAGGTGGAGTTAGCCAAAAGCAATATTCTGCTGATCGGCCCCACCGGTTCCGGCAAGACCTTGTTGGCGCAAACCTTGGCGCGCATGCTGGACGTGCCCTTTGTGATGGCCGATGCCACGACCCTCACCGAAGCCGGTTACGTGGGAGAAGATGTTGAAAACATCGTCTTGAAATTGCTGCAAACCTGTAACTACGATGTCGAGCGTGCCCAGCGCGGCATTGTGTACATCGACGAGATTGACAAAATCTCGCGCAAATCAGATAACCCTTCCATTACCCGCGATGTATCGGGCGAGGGCGTGCAGCAAGCCTTGCTGAAGTTGATCGAAGGCACCATGGCCAGTGTGCCGCCGCAGGGCGGGCGCAAGCACCCCAATCAGGATTTTGTGCAGATCGATACCACCAATATTCTGTTCATTTGCGGCGGCGCTTTTTCCGGACTGGAAAAAGTGATTGACAACCGCACGCAATCGTCTGGGATCGGGTTTTCGGCCACGGTCAAGAGCCAGGCGCAGCGCAGTCTGTCGGATGTGTTCAAAGAAGTTGAGCCGGAAGATTTGATCAAATTCGGCCTTATTCCCGAGTTGGTCGGACGCATGCCGGTGGTCGCGACCTTGGGGGAGTTGACCGAAGACGCGCTGGTGCAAATCCTGACCGAGCCCAAAAACGCCTTGGTCAAGCAGTACGCCAAGCTGCTGGCCATGGAAGGCGTGGAGCTGGAAATATTGCCCGATGCGCTGCGTGCAATTGCCAAGCGCGCCTTGGTGCGTAAAACCGGTGCGCGGGGGTTGCGCTCGATCGTGGAGCAGTCGTTGATTGACACCATGTACGAGCTGCCGGATTCTCCAAACGTCGAGCGCGTCGTAGTCGACGAAAAAACCATTGAAGACAACAAACCGCCCCTGTTGGTTTACCGTGAAATTGCCAAGCAGGCGTGAATTCCGCCCTTGCGACTGATGAGCGCGGGCAGTAGCCTAGCGCACGCCTCTTGAACGAAAGATAGATATGTCCGGCCATACCCCTTTGCCCCCGACCCCGATTGAGCTTCCGATGTTGCCGCTGCGCGACGTGGTGGTGTTTCCGCATATGGTGATTCCCCTGTTTGTGGGCCGTTCCAAAAGCATCAAGGCCCTGGAGTCGGCGATGGAGTCCGAGCGGCGCATCATGCTGGTAGCCCAAAAGACTGCATCCAAAGACGAGCCCGCGGTGGGCGATATGTTTGATGTGGGTTGCGTGTCCTCGATTTTGCAGATGCTCAAGCTGCCCGATGGCACCGTGAAGGTGCTGGTGGAGGGCCATCAACGCGCCCATGTGAACAAGATAAGCGACCTGGAAACCCACTTCGTGGCGCATCTCACCCCCGTGGAAGCGGTTGAGGCGCAACCAGCGGGTGAGGCCCCCAGTGAACTCGAAGCCCTGCGCCGCGCGGTGATGCAGCAGTTTGACCAGTACGTGAAACTGAACAAGAAAATCCCGCCAGAAATTCTGACCTCCATCGTCAGTATTGATGACACCGGCCGTCTGGCCGACACCATCGCAGCGCACTTGCCGTTGAAACTGGAGAACAAGCAAGCCGTTTTGGCTCTGTCCGATGTGCAGCAGCGGCTGGAAAACCTGTTCGAGCAAATTGAGCGTGAGGTCGACATCCTGAACGTGGATAAAAAAATCCGCGGGCGGGTTAAGCGGCAGATGGAGAAGAATCAGCGCGATTTCTATTTGAACGAGCAGGTCAAGGCGATCCAGAAAGAGCTGGGCGATGGCGAAGATGGTGCCGATATCGAAGAGATCGAAAAAAAGATCAAGGCCGCCAAAATGCCCGCCGAGGCCTTGAAAAAAGCCGAGGGCGAGCTCAAAAAACTCCGTCTGATGTCGCCCATGTCAGCCGAAGCCACGGTGGTGCGCAATTACATCGACGTGCTGGTGGGGCTGCCCTGGCGCGCCAAAACCAAAATCAAGCACGACCTGGGCAACGCCGAAACGGTCTTGAACCAAGACCATTACGGGCTGGACAAAGTCAAAGACCGGATTCTGGAATACCTTGCGGTGCAACAGCGCGTGGACAAGGTGAAGGCGCCTATTCTGTGCCTGGTTGGCCCGCCGGGCGTGGGCAAAACTTCGCTGGGCCAGTCGATTGCCAAGGCAACAGGCCGCAAATATGTGCGGATGGCGCTTGGCGGCATGCGCGACGAAGCTGAAATCCGGGGACACCGGCGCACCTACATTGGCGCCATGCCCGGCAAAGTGCTGCAGAGCCTGACCAAAGTGGGCACCCGCAATCCGCTGTTTTTGCTGGACGAAATCGATAAGCTGGGAACCGACTTCCGGGGTGACCCGAGCAGCGCCTTGCTCGAGGTGCTCGACCCCGAGCAAAACCACAAGTTTGGCGACCACTATGTGGAGGTGGATTACGACCTGAGCGACGTGATGTTCGTAGCCACGTCCAACTCCATGAAGATCCCGCCGGCCCTGTTGGACCGGATGGAAGTGATCCGTCTCTCGGGCTATACCGAGGATGAGAAGACAAATATCGCCATCACGTATTTGCTTCCCAAGCAGATGAAAAATAACGGCGTGAAGGCCGAAGAGTTGCAAATTGAAGAATCGGCCGTCCGCGATATCGTGCGCTACTACACGCGTGAAGCCGGTGTTCGTTCGTTGGAGCGGGAACTCTCGAAAATCTGCCGCAAGGTGGTGAAGGGCCTCTTGCTTAAGAAAATGAGCGGCCAAATCGTGGTGACGGCGGATGAACTGAATGAGTTTCTGGGCGTTCGCAAATACACCTATGGGCGGGCTGAAGACCAGAACCAGGTCGGACAGGTGTGCGGCCTTGCGTGGACCGAGGTGGGCGGTGACTTGTTGACCATTGAGGCCGCCATTACCCCGGGCAAGGGCACGATTACGCGCACTGGTTCCTTGGGCGACGTCATGAAGGAATCGGTTGAAGCGGCGCGTACTGTCGTGCGCAGCCGCTCCAAGGTGCTGGGCATCAAGGACGAGATGTTTGACAAGCGGGACATCCATATCCATGTCCCAGACGGCGCGACCCCGAAGGACGGCCCCAGCGCGGGTGCGGCCATGGCGACAGCGCTGGTATCAGCCATCACCGGCATTGCGGTACGCGGGGAAGTGGCCATGACGGGTGAGATCACCCTGCGCGGCGAGATCACCGAAATTGGTGGCCTGAAAGAAAAGTTGTTGGCGGCTTTGCGCGGCGGGATTAGCACGGTCTTGATTCCGGAGTCCAATGCAAAAGACCTGCAGGAAATCCCGGACAACGTGAAAGCCGGACTGAAAATAATTCCGGTGCGATGGATTGACCAGGTGTTGGAGCATGCGCTGGTGCACCAGCCGGTTCCTCTGCCGGATGAGGCTCCACTGGTGCCAGAGGTTCTTGCCGTTGTCGCGGCGGATAACCCGGCCACGCCGGTGAAGCATTGATTCACATGCGGACTTGCCGCAGCAGTTGGGCAAGCAGCGCTATTTTTGTCGCTTATACTCTGCGGCTCGTTTGCGGGAATAGCTCAGTTGGTAGAGCGCAACCTTGCCAAGGTTGAGGTCGAGAGTTCGAGACTCTTTTCCCGCTCCAAAGTTTTTGTCAGGTCTGGTAGTGATCCAGGCCTCGTGTGCGGGAATAGCTCAGTTGGTAGAGCGCAACCTTGCCAAGGTTGAGGTCGAGAGTTCGAGACTCTTTTCCCGCTCCAAAAATGCAAGAA
>Ga0209552_1000691_pt1 | contig 10642 bp, 9 predicted proteins | sample LauGreFaBDMM15SD_2_FD_188214 | JGI IMG/M metagenome (GOLD analysis project Ga0209552, IMG submission 188214) | Freshwater lake microbial communities from Lake Michigan, USA - Fa13.BD.MM15.SD (SPAdes) (version 2) | ecosystem: Environmental > Aquatic > Freshwater > Lake | place: Lake Michigan, USA... | reverse complement strand
CTTAGGATATAGCGTCATGATTTGCACCAATGAATCTAACCCTTGTAATGACTTAGCATTAATATTTACTTGACCGATTTCAAATTTCAATGCAGCAGCAATGCTATTTAGTTTAGGTTGAAGATCCTCGCATCCATTGTTACCAGCTATCCCTGCAATGGCAGGACATTGATCAAGTTCATCATTGATACCATCTTTATCCGTATCAGGTATTGCACAGCCATTGTATCGTGCTAGTCCTGCAACAGTTGGACATTTGTCTTTATCATCTGGAATCCCATCCTTATCAGTATCCGGCACTGGACAGCCTCTGTATTGAACTGTTCCTTCTGCATCTGGACATTTATCATTTTCATCATTAATCCCATCCCCGTCTTCGTCAGGAACTGGACAACCCTTGTATTTTAATAAGCCACTACGTTCTGGACAATCATCTTTATCATTGGAGACACCGTCATCGTCTTGATCTGCTTGCACTGATTCAATCGGCAATGCAATGGCTTTTTTCTCTTTTAACTTTAATGGGAAAGAATAGCTAATACCAAAATTCGTATGCATTTTAGTCAACTTGGACGCTTCTGCATTATGGGTTCCGAATATATGTAAAAATGATCCTTGCTTAGCTTTAAATTGAACACCAAGACCCATGGGTGCATACCCTGTAAAATTGGTCGCATCTTTTGCCAATCCAAGTCCTAGAATAGCATAAGGTACAATCGATTTATCATCAGTCGCCAACTTAATATGAATACGAGTATCAATAGCAGCATATATTGCATTCGTAGTTGCTTTTGGCTGCTTTGAAGAAACGTAGTAAGGATATTTTAATGAACTAAAATCCAGATTCACGACTGCATCAAATTTCGGCGCTATCCCTTTGAAAAATTGTACCCCTACAGCAGGTGTAGAAACAGTTAACCCCTCTGTTTGAGGGGTTTTCTTAAAATTCAGTATAGATGCTTTTAAAGCAATCGAAGCTGGTTTATTTTTATTTACTTTTTGATCTTGCGCATTGCTAAGCAATGAAGCAAATAAAATAAAGGTTACCCCAATTACTTTTTTTGACATTAGTATTAATTAGTTCAATAAGAAGCTGTAGCTAACTCCATAGTTGTAAGAAGGTACAAAAGACTTAGACATCTTAGTTGAGTAAGTTGTTGTAATGTTCAAATTTGAACCTTTACAAGTCTTAATCTGTAATCCCAAACCAACTGGCGCGTATGCACTATAGTCTCTGAAGGCGAAACTACGAACACCTAAACCTGCAGTTACATATGGGTTTACTCTAAAATCTCCTTTGAACATCTTGATGTTTACGCCAGACTCAACAGAAGTCATCACATCTTCGTTTGATCTTCTTAATGCATTTGGTGCATATAAAGGTTTACGTACAATTCCTAAATCAAAATTAGCGAAGATATCCACTTGGTCTGTATATTGACTTGTGTAGTTTACACCTAAAGATTTTGTTGTAGATGCATATTGACCCCATTGCTTAGAATTTAAGACAGATCCTATTGAACCATTTTGTACTTTCTCACCAGTTCCAAAATCTAAAGCATTGAATCTTACAGCGATGGATTTTTTCTTACCACCCATGCTAGTTTGAGCTTGAGCAGAAATAATTAGACCCAAAGCGATTAAAGAAAATAGTAATTTCTTCATATTAATTGTTTGTTAAATGTCTCACAAATTTAGGCCTAAAAGATGAATTATTGAAATTTTTTGAACATCTATTTTTCATCCGATTTTGGGTTCTTTTTGGAATACCCAATGGCATCTACCATGACTTTTACAAGCCCTTTTGATTTGAAAACCAACTGTTTAGCTGCAGATTGACTTAAATCTATCACCCTCCCCTTTGATAACATATTGGGGTGCATATGGTCATTGATTCTTACCAGAACAGTCTTCCCATTCCTTAAATTGGTGACCCTAACAATGGTATTCAATTTGAATAAATTACAAGCTGCGGTGTACTTGTTGTTGTAAAATCGCTCTCCTGTGGATGTTTCTGTGCCATTTAAATTAGTACTATAAAAACTCGAAATGCCTATGATGCGATTGACTTCAATCTTGATTCGATTGGTATCAATTTTATTTTTATATCGTTTGATATTAGCACTATCTAAATAGTTTTTTGTAGTAAGTGTATTTGTGTATACCTGCTGTGCATAAATAGGGCTGCTAAACAAAATTAAATTAGCATAAACGATTGACAGCAATATGTATTTTTTCATAGGTCTTCGTTTTAAAAAACCATCTACTTAAATGGGGATCACTTCAACCACGCTGTCTAAATTCAATGGGCCGTAGATGTGCGGGAACAATTCATTCAAGTCATCTGCCAATTCAAATAAAACGGGTCTTTGTACTTTGGCCTTTTCTATCTTCAACTTCACCAAACCGGTTTGTCCTTGATAAAAACGCTCAAGCACCCCTTCTATTTGTCTTTCGATTGAACAATGTATGAACCCATCTTTTATAAAATCGATAGGTAAATAGCTTTGTTTTACTTGTGCCTCCTCCCATTCTTTGCTTGAAGTCACATGATATATAAATTCGCTTTCCATTTTTTTCTAATTTAAATTATTTAATAATTCTTGGTACACATTGATCGATCAGCATTAAATCTGCTATCACTATCGCCGTTACCGCTTCAAGTACTACGGGTACTCTTAAAGCAATGCATAAATCATGCCTGCCTTTTACCGAAAAATCTTCCTGAACATTGGTTTCCCAATTTAAAGTATGTTGCAACTTAGGTGTCGAAGAAGTGGGTTTCACCGCAATCCTAAACACGAGTTCATTGCCATTGGTATATCCACCTACCACACCACCTGCGTGATTGGTTTTTGTTTTACCTGATGCATCCATAATAGCATCGTTATGTTCTACACCAAACATTTTTGCAGCTGCAAATCCTGTTCCAAATTCAATGCCTCTGATTGCCGGGATTGCAAACACTGCATGGCTGATCAAGGACTCGACAGAATTAAAAAAATGTTCCCCTAATCCAATAGGTAAACCTTTCACTACGCATTCAACAATACCACCCACACTGTCTTTTTGATCGATTGCATTTTGCAAGCCTTTTTCTAAATCTGTTTCACCACCAATGCTTAAAATAGATGCTTGAATCTCAATACCTTTTAATAATTTTTTTGCAACCACACCTGCTCCAACTAAACCTGCTGTTAACCTGCCACTAAAATGTCCGCCGCCTCTATAATCTTCGAACCCACCAAATTTTTGATGCGCCGTAAAATCAGCATGACCAGGTCTTGGAACGGCTCTTTGTTTTTCATAATCACCACTTCTTGTATTGTTATTTTCAAACAATAACATGAGTGGCGCGCCAGTGGTGGTATCATTAAAAACACCTGTCTTAAAAAAAGGAATGTCATCCTCTTGTCTAGGTGTTGTACCTTTTTGTTTACCTCCTTTTCTTCGTTCCATATCCTCCACAAAATGAGACTGCTGTAAAGGCAATCCTGCTGGACATCCGTCAATTAAAACGCCCACACAGTCTCCATGCGATTCGCCAAAAATTTGAACTTTAAATAAGGTACCAAAACTATTCATGAATGTACTTTTATAGTGAATACAAGTTAAGCAATTTAATCTAAATCAACTTTCGCACCTAAATGCTGTAAATGGACAAAGAAATCGGTGTAGGACTTATTAATTGCCTCTGCATCAGTGATGGTAATTGGTCCCTCAGCAGACAATGCGGCAATGCCACAAGCCATCGCAATGCGGTGATCGTGCTGGGAAAATACTTCTGCGCCATGGATGCCAGTGCCTCCATAAACCAACATTGTATCCTGATTTAATTCTATTCGGATACCCAATTTTGCAAATTCAGTTTGTAGTGTGAGGCCTCTATCACTTTCCTTATGCGCTAAACGACTTACACCATGAAGGGTTGTGACACCATCACATACCGCCGCAAGCGCCACTAAAGGAGGAAATAAATCAGGGCAATCTGTTGCATCAAATTCAAATGCTTTTAGTTGAGTATCCATTTCAGCACTATCTTTTGCGGGACCAATAAATATTTCATCCTCGTTTATTTTGATGGATGCGCCAGCAGCCTTTAATGCTTGCATCACTGCTTTATCCGCCTGCATAGAGTTCAATTGCAAACCTTTTACAGTGATAGGACCTGCAATGGCACCTGCTACTAATAAAAAAGCTGCACCACTCCAATCGCCTTCTACTGTATAATTTATATGTGCTGCTAAAGGCGGATGTGCTAAAAATTCAAACCGCTCATATTGTTGATGTTGTACATTCCATCCAAATGCGTTTAAAACAGCCAATGTTAAATCTATATAAGGTTTACTTTTTAAATCTTTTACTTGAATGACTGCGTTTGTTGCATCAGAAGCAGCGTAAGCCATTAACAACCCAGTTAAAAACTGAGAACTTAAAGAGCCATCTACCTCAATATTTGCAGGCTTTAGAGGACCTTTGATTTGGATAGGTAGATAGCCATCTTTGGATTCAATTTCAATTCCAAGTTTTGGAAAAATAGTATCAAAAAAATGCATCGGTCTTTTTAATAAACTGCCCTCCCCTCTGATAGTGATGGTTTGATCACTTAATGCCGCGATGGGTGTAAACATTCGAATGCCTAATCCACTTTCGCCACAATTCATATTTGTACCAATTGGCTTCACCCCATCTGAATGCACTGTGATAGAAGTTGGATTTATTTTATGATCAGTGGATTGTTCTAGTTGAATAACAGCCCCTAATTTTTGTATCACATCTAAAGCTGCAAGATCATCATTGGAATGTCCAGGATTCAGAATTGTGGTGTTACCTCTATGTAGTAATGCGGCAGCACATGCCCTTTGCATGCTACTTTTACTAGCTGGTGCAACCTGCTCCCCTTTTATACTATTTGGATGAACTGTTGCGCGCATTTTAAGAATAGAGTTTAATCAGTTTTTGTAAAGTTTTCATTGGGATAGTTTCATAAACACCCTTACCAATTTTACTTAAAAGCACATATTGCATGCCAGCATTGGCTTTCTTTTTATCTTTTTGCATGACTTCCATTGCTGCATCAATATCAAAATGCATGGCAGTAGGCAAGCCATATTTTTTTAGGGTCTCTACCAATAAACCAGTTCCAGTGAAACCTAATAATACTTGTGAAATTTTAGCCGCATAGACCATCCCAACACTAATTGCATGACCATGTAATAAAGCATGTTCATTTTCAATCGCGTGTCCTAAAGTATGTCCAAAATTTAACAACTTACGATCTCCTTGTTCAAACTCATCTTTCTGCACCACTTTCACTTTGATTTCTACATTTTTTTGAATCAATGCAGCCAAAGCTTTTTTATTCTTTTGATAGAAGGCTAAATCATTTTGATTTAATTCCTGCAGCATTTTTGCATCTTTGATAGCAGCATGTTTGATGATTTCTGCAAAACCATTTTCCCATTGGTAGCTTGGCAATGTATTTAAGAAACTGTGGTCATATACAATAAAAGCTGGCTGACGAATCAAGCCCACCATGTTTTTATATACGCTCACATCGATACCGTTTTTTCCACCAATCGAAGCGTCCACCATCGCTAGTAAAGTAGTAGGAACAAAACCAAATTGAACGCCACGCATAAATATGCCAGCCACATAGCCAACCATATCTGTTACGACTCCTCCTCCAACGCCAATCAATACGGATTGTCTATTGGCGCCAAAGTTCAATAATGCCTCAATCATAAAATCGACTGTTGCTTGTTGTTTGTGTGCTTCTCCAGCAGGCATCACAATGGTAGGCTTCCCTTTGAATTGTTGTTGATGCAAGGCATACACATTCTCGTCTGTAATATAAATCGCATTAGATTTGTCAACCATTTTACCAATCGTTGCAAATTTGCCATCTAACACAAATTCAACTGTGCTGCTAGAGAAATTTACTTTCCAATTTTTCATTCAAGTCCATTTATAATCACTAAAATTGCTAGAAGGTCCAGGCAATTTTAGCTATTCATAATTTTATTTTGTTGTTGTATACTTTCCATATGCACCGCATCCATGTATTTAGTGATAAAGTCATCACTCAATCCCAAAACATTCCCCTTCGCAACTGCTCTTTCTAAAATTTCGTTCCAACGATTGGTCTGAAGGATGGTGATGTCGTTGTTCTTTTTATATTCACCAATTTTTTGTGCCACTTTCATACGTGTAGATAAGACTTGTAACAATTCATCATCTAATTGATTGATTTGTTGACGCAGTTTTTCCAATGCCATATGAAATTCTTCGGAAGCAATATTTTCTTTTCTCCAACGAATCGCTTCCAACATCTCCTTTAAGACTTCGGGCGTAATTTGTTGTTTCGCATCACTCCAAGCATTGTCTGGATCAATATGTGATTCAATGATTAAACCATCAAAGTCTAAGTCAATTGCTTGTTGTGCTACTTCTTGTAGAATATCACGACGACCACAAATATGAGACGGGTCATTGATCATTGGAATACCTGGATAACGACGCTTCATCTCAATGGCTAGATGCCACATAGGTGCATTGCGGTATTCGGTATTGCCATAAGAACTAAATCCTCTGTGGATGAGTCCAAGCTCTTCGATACCTGCTTTGGCAATACGTTCCATACCACCCACCCATAATTCAAGATCTGGATTCAATGGGTTTTTAATTAACACAGGCACTTTAACGCCTCTTAAAGCATCCGCAATTTCTTGCACACTAAAAGGATTCACAGTGGTTCTTGCACCAATCCAAAGTACATCCACACCAAAATGCAAGGCATCTTCCACTTGTTTACCAGTGGCCACTTCTACTGCAACAGGTAATCCTGTTTCCTTTTTTGCTTGTTGCAACCAAGGCAACCCTTTAGTACCAATCCCTTCGAAGCTACCAGGCCTTGTCCTTGGTTTCCAGATACCTGCACGCATAATGTCGACCCTGCCTGTAGCAGCTAATCGAATAGCTGTTTGCATGACTTGATCTTCGGTTTCTGCACTGCAAGGACCTGAAATAATCAATGGTGCTTTTTGTAATAAAATCCCCATGTTAACCAATTTTAATTTTTGAGATGTTGTTATACCTATCCTTCGTTGCTGCCTCTTTGACCACCACTATCTGCATCATTCATACGAATACGACGACCCTTATAGTTTTTGCCATCTAAAGCACTGATCATTTTCTTTGCAGAACTTGCTTCAATTTCGATCCAACTGTTCATGTCTCTCATATCAATTCTTCCTAAAACCTCTTTCTTTAAATCACTCATGTCTAAAATGAATTGTAAGAAACTCGCTTTATAAAAACCATCCTTGGTTCCTAAATTCACGAATAAACGAGTTGCGCCTGCAGTACCTCTTGTTTGGCTACGACCGCCTCTATCTCCGCGATCTGCACCGCGATCTCCACCACCTCTGTTGTCATTATTCATTCTGTCTCCTCCGCTTCTGCGATCCGAGAATTCGTTACGTCCTCTTTCTCTATTACGATCCTGCATGCCACCAACATCACGACGGCCTTTTTCAGCTGCGCGGATATTTAAATCTGCCGCATTTTCATAATACGCTAAGAAACGATTAAACTCTAAAGCAGCAACGCGCTTCAAAATTTCTTCTTTAGACATATCTGCAAATTTCTCTGCCAACATTGGTACATAAGTTTCATAATCACCATGACTCACGTCGGTAGACATTAACTTATCCATCACATGGAAGAATTGTTTTCTACAAACATCTTTACCACTTGGGATATCTAATTTATGAAAAGTACTTTTATTGATATTCTCAATTTGACGTAATCTGTAAGACTCTCTTGCATGCACAATAGAAATACAAATACCTTGGCTACCAGCACGGCCAGTACGACCACTTCGGTGTGTATACACTTCTACATCATCTGGTAGTTCATAGTTAATGACGTGCGTAATACCCTTTACATCAATACCACGAGCAGCCACATCGGTTGCAATTAATAATTGTAAAGTCTTGTCTCTGAACTGACCCATGACTCTATCACGTTGTTGTTGTGTTAAGTCACCATGGATGGCATCAATATCATACCCTTCTCTTGTTAAACGAGCCGAAACATCTTGTGCATCTGCTTTTGTTCGGGTGAAAATGATACCATAAATCCCTGGGTTAAAATCGATGATTCTTTTTAAAGTCTCATAACGATATTGCGCCGAGGTCACATAATATTGGTGATCGATACTTTTATTGGTTGCATTCACTTTACCAATGGTTACTTCCACCGGCTCTTTCATGTAACGCTTACTTACTTTTTTAATTTCAGTTGGCATGGTTGCACTAAACAACCAAATACTTTCTCTGTTTGGAGTGTTCTTTAAGATAAACTCAATGTCTTCTTGGAATCCCATGTTCAACATTTCGTCTGCCTCATCCAAAACCACATATTCAATTTGCTCTAAATTGATTGCTTTTCTTTCGATCAAGTCAATCAAACGACCTGGTGTAGCTACAATAATTTGTACCCCTCTTTTCAAATCTCTAATTTGCATACCAATGGATGTACCACCGTATACTGCTAAAACTTGAACACCTGAAACGTGCTTTTTAAATAAGTTAATTTCATTGACTATTTGCATACACAATTCACGTGTAGGACAAACTACCAAAGCTTGTGGATGTTTGTCAGCCGTTTTGATTAATTGAATCAATGGCAAACCAAATGCTGCAGTTTTACCAGTACCTGTTTGTGCCAATCCAATAAAATCTTTTGTTCCGCTAATTAATACCGGAATTGATCGCTCCTGAATTTCTGTGGCATGTGTATAGCCTAATTCAGTCACTGATTTTACCAATTGCTCGTTTACGCCTAATTCAGCAAAGGTTTTTTTAGTCTTTACTGCTTCAATTAATTCATTCGTTGTATTCATCTCTTCTGTCTTCTTCATTTTTAATTTTTTAATTTTCTTTGATTAAGAATTTATTTTAAAATTCTTTTAATACCATTTGCATTTTCAATCAAATCAGATAAGTAGTCACTGTTCTCTTTCTCAAGACATGACTTGAACTTTTTCAATTGACTGATATGCTCATTTAGCACATCCAACACATTTTCCTTATTTTGCATAAAGATGGGAACCCACATTGCAGCATTGGACTTTGCCAAACGCACTGTGCTTTCAAAACCACCACTCGCTAATTCAAAAATAGCATCAGACTCTTTCTCCTTCTCTAACACGGTATTCGCCAATGCGAAAGAAGTAATATGCGATATATGGCTTACGTAAGCCACATGGATGTCGTGCTTCATTGCATCCATGTATACTATATGCATCCCTAATTGCTCATACACTTGCTTTACTAATATCAAAGCATCTTCGTCAATTTGTTCTTTATTACAAATCACAGTTGCCTTTTCTTTAAATGCATCTTGTTGAGCCGCTTCTGGACCACTAAATTCGGTTCCCCACATGGGGTGGGTCGGAACAAACCTTCCTCTCTTGGAATGCCCGTTCGCGATTTGTACAATACTTTCCTTAGTAGACCCTACATCAAACACAACCTGCTTGTCAATTAAATCTAAAATAGTTGAAAGCAAATTTTCTGCAATATTCACTGGCGTTGCAATCACAACTAGGTCAGCCGATACAATGGCTTCTTCTAAAGACATCATCTCGTCTACAATACCCATTTGCAATGCTTGGTCTTGGTGCAAAGGATTATTGTCTACTCCAATCACATGATCCACAAAGCCTTTTTGCTTTAGGGTCATGGCAATAGAGCCACCAATTAATCCGATACCAATCACAGTTAAACGCATGCTTCAATTCTTTTAATTGCTTCACTAAATTTTTCTAATGACCCACACAAACTCACACGGATATAGTCGTTACCAGCAGAACCAAAAATGCCTCCTGGTGTGATAAATACATTGGCTTCGTAAAGCACTTTATCACTCAACGCATAACCGTCTTTGAATGTGGCTGGAATTTTTGCCCAAACAAACATTCCAACTTGTTGTTTTGAATAAGCACATTTTAAAACATCTAATAATTCGAATACTTTTTCGCGACGTGCGGTATATATTTTATTCACGGATTCATACCAACTTTCGTCTAGACTTAATGCTTTTGCAGCTGCTAGTTGGACTGGTAAAAACATACCACTGTCCATATTGGATTTAAACCTAAGTATTTCATTGATTCTGTCTTCGGCAGCAATTAACATGCCGACTCTCCACCCTGCCATGTTTTGGCTTTTACTCAGAGAGTTTAATTCGATCACCACCTCTTTTGCACCCTCAATAGACAATAAACTTTCGGGTTGATTGTTTAAGGTAAACGCATAAGGATTGTCATGACAAATCAATATTTGATGCTTCTTCCCAAAGGCAACCAATTGCTCAAAAAGCGCTTTGGTTGGACTTTGTCCTGTTGGCATATGTGGATAGTTCACCCACATCAACTTGACTTTTGATAAATCTGATTTTTCTAAATTTTCAAAGTCAGGCGCCCAACTGTTTTCGGCAGTTAGCTCATAAAAAAGCGGAGTGCCACCCGCTATTTTAACTGCACTTGTATAAGTAGGATAACCAGGATTAGGGATTAACACCTGATCTCCTTCATTTAAATAGGTCATGCAGATATGCATGATCCCTTCTTTAC
>Ga0209552_1000687_pt1 | contig 10687 bp, 6 predicted proteins | sample LauGreFaBDMM15SD_2_FD_188214 | JGI IMG/M metagenome (GOLD analysis project Ga0209552, IMG submission 188214) | Freshwater lake microbial communities from Lake Michigan, USA - Fa13.BD.MM15.SD (SPAdes) (version 2) | ecosystem: Environmental > Aquatic > Freshwater > Lake | place: Lake Michigan, USA... | reverse complement strand
GGACCCACGCGTTGCGCCAACGCCATGTAGTGGTCATACAGGTTGCGCTTGAAACCACCGGTATTGTTGATGCGGATGCTGACCTGCGTGAGCAAGGCCTCCAGCACCCGGGGCGGGGCCAGAAAAATCGTGGGCCCCATATCGCGCATATCGTTGAGCATGGTCTCCGACGACTCGGGGCAGCAGACACAGGAGCCCGCCACCATGGGCAGGGCGTACGCAAACATGTGCTGGGCAATCCATGCCGGAGGCAGGTAGGCGACCGATGTGTCCTCTTCAGTCAGGCCGTCAATCGTGACGGCTGCCCGCGCACGGTCAATCAGTGCGCCATGGGCGTGTACCACGCCGCGCGCAGGGCCCGTCGTGCCCGAAGTGAAAAACAAGGCCGCCGGATCCTGGGCGCTGCCGCGCGCCAACTCGGCGTCTAACTTTGCCGCGACTTGTGCCATTCCACCGCGGCCTTGAGCCAGCAGCGCGTCATAGGCCTGCACATGGGACTGCCGGTAGTGGCGCATGCCGATGTCGTCGTCATAAATGATGTGGCGGATGGTCGGGCACAGTAGCATGGCGGTCAGCAGCTTGTCCACTTGTTCCTGGTTCTCCGCGAAGACCACACCGACCTTGGCACTTTGGATCGGGCCCGCAATTTCTGCCGCCGTGGTGTCGGCAAACAGCGGCACCACCACACCACCCAGCCACTGCACAGCAGCCATCGCGGCAAAGAGGCGCGGGCGGTTCTCGCCGAGCAGCCCTACATGGTCACCGCGCTGCACGCCCGCAGCCGACAAACCGGCCGCCAGCACACGCACTTCATCTGCCAGCGCACGCCAGGTCACTGTCTGCCAAATACCGCGGCATTTTTCGCGCACAGCCGCACGCTCAGGGCGCGTCTTGGCGTTATGCAAAAGGAGTTGGGGAAAGGTATCCATGCGTAGCTGCTACAAAAGATTAGGCTTGCGCTGCGGATAATGCAAGGGTCACGGTATACATTGCCACTACATTCACTTCACACACACGATCAGAATAGGTCTTCATCAGGCTTTACTTTTTTTTCAAAAAATAGGCGCATGCAATCGCCAACAGAACAACGCCCGAGACTATCGGAAAACACGGGAAATCGATTAGGTATTTACCCCAGTGCAAGGCCATGCACAAATTGAGTGCAATTACGCAATCACACAAAGCACCAGCATTGAAATGCCGGCGTCACACCACCACGGGATCCCCCGCCAAACCTGCTTGCAAGACCAAGCGCTGCGGCGCGCTGAAGCACAGAAAACGCTTATTTGTGGCACGACCGATTGCACACAAATTGAGCCGCTGCGCGACAGCGTGGCCCATCTGCGTGATGCCGCTGCGCGAGATGACGATGGGCACACCCATTTGCGCGGACTTGATGACCATCTCGCTGGTCAGGCGACCGGTGGTGTAGAACACTTTGTTATCCGCGCGCAGGCCTGTTCGTTGCTGCGCACTATTGGGCGGGCTATCGCTCGGCTGCAGTGCCATCCAACCGGCAATCGCGTCGATGGCGTTGTGGCGACCCACGTCTTCCACAAACATCAGCAGCGTGTCGCCCTGGAACAGTGCGCACCCATGCACCGACCCGGCTGCTTTATAGACGCTGTCGTGCAAGCGGATGGTGTTGACGATGCCGTACAAAGCGCTTTGGGTGAGCGTGGCATCGGGAAGCGCAATCGTGTCCACATCGGCCATCAGGTCACCGAACACGCTGCCCTGGCCGCAGCCCGTGGTGACCACGCGTTTGGCGGTTTTTTCTGACAGATCGGCAATCCCGTGGTGGGTTTTGACGGCGGCGGCACCGACCTCCCAATCGACGGTGATCGACTCGACCTCAGTGGCGGCGCGGATCAGGCGCTGGTTGAGCAGATAGCCCAGCACTAGCCACTCGGGGTGCGCGCCCAAGGTCATGAGGGTGACGAGTTCGCGCTTGTCTACATAAACGGTGAGCGGGCGCTCAGCCGGGATCTCGAGCTGGCGGGTCTGGCCGTGCTCGTTAACGACCTCGACCGCGCGTGTGAGCGGCGCTTGGGCCTGCGTCAGGCGCGGCAGGTCTGCCGTGGGCATTTAATGGGTGAGCGCCGCGTCGTTGACACCAAAGCCGGCGTTCTCGCGCGTGCTGCCGCCTTTGCGGATGGCCACAGCGCAGTACTTGAACTCGGGGATCTTGCCCACCGGGTCCAGCGCGGAATTGGTGAGCTCATTGGCTGCGGCCTCGTAGTAGGCAAAGGGCACGAACACCGCGCCCTGCGGCGTGCCGTCGTCGCGGCGCACATGCAGCGCCACTTCGCCCCGGCGCGAGGCGATGGTGATGATGTCGCCCGCCTCCATGCCGTGGGCTTGGAGGTCTGCACCGCACATGGACGCAGTGGCCATGGGCTCGATGGCGTCGAGCACCTTGGCGCGGCGCGTCATGCTGCCGGTGTGCCAGTGCTCTAACTGGCGGCCGGTGATCAGCACAAACGGGTATTCGGTATCCGGCCGCTCATTGGCGGGAATGATGTCGGCCGGCACCAGCTTGACCCGTCCGCTGGCGGTGGGAAAGCTGTCGATGAACACGGTCGTCGTGCCGGGATCGTCCTCGCTCAGGCAGGGGTAGGTGACGCTGGATTCACGCTGCAGCCGCTCCCAGGTAATGCCAGAGATGACAGCGTGCATGGCGAGACGCATTTCGTCGTAGACAGCGGCCACACCGTCGTGCTCGCCCTGGTAATCCCAAGGCAGACCCATGCGCTTGGCCAGGTCTTGCAAGATCCACAAATCCGCCCGCGCCTGCCCCGGTGGCATCAAGGCCTGCTTGCCGAGTTGCACCATGCGGTCGGTGTTGCTGACGGTGCCAGTTTTCTCAGGCCAGGCGGTAGCGGGCAGCACCACGTCGGCCAGCCAGGCGGTCTCGGTCATGAAGATGTCTTGCACCACCAAGTGCTCCAACGTGGCCAGCGCGTGGCGCGCATGGTTCAGGTCGGGGTCGCTCATGGCAGGGTTCTCACCCATGATGTACATGCCACGGATCTTGTGCGGATCGCTGTCATCGGCCAGGGCTTTGCGCATGATTTCGACCACGGTGTAGCCGGGCTTTTCGTCGAGCTTGGTGCCCCAGAAATCTTCAAACCAGGCGTGCGCGGCGGCGTCGTCCACGCGCTGGTAGTTGGGGAACATCATGGGAATCAGACCGGCGTCCGACGCGCCCTGTACATTGTTCTGGCCACGCAATGGATGCAGGCCGGAACCCGGCTTGCCGATCTGGCCGGTGACGCTGACCAGCGCGATCAGGCAACGCGCGTTGTCGGTACCGTGCACATGCTGGCTGATGCCCATGCCCCACAGAACCATGGCGCCCTTGGCTTTGGCAAAGGCGCGGGCGACTTCGCGCAAGGTCTCAGCGGGAATGCCGCAAATCGGGGCCATGGCTTCGGGGCTGTAGCCTTTGACGTTGTCGCGCAGCGCCTCGTAGTTGCTGGTGCGCGTGGCGACGAATTCCTCGTCCACCAGGCCTTCGTCGATCACGGTGTGGATCAGCGCATTGATCATGGCCACATCGGTGTCGGCCTTGAACTGCAGCGTACGCCAGGCGTGTTGCCCGATCTCGGTGATGCGCGGGTCGGCCAGCACGATTTTTGCGCCGCGCTTGGCGGCGTTTTTCATCCAGGTGGCGGCTACCGGGTGATTGGCGGTGGGGTTGGAGCCGATGATGAAGATCAGGTCGGCGTGTTCCACGTCATTGACCTGGTTGCTCACCGCGCCCGAGCCCACACCTTCGAGCAATGCGGCCACGCTGGAGGCATGGCACAGGCGGGTGCAATGGTCCACGTTGTTGGAGCCAAAGCCGGTGCGCACCAACTTCTGGAATAAATACGCTTCTTCGTTGCTGCCCTTGGCCGAGCCGAAACCGGCCAGCGACATCGGGCCGTGTTGGTCGCGCAGGCCTTTGAGGCCACCGGCGGCCAGCGCCATGGCTTCTTCCCAGGTGGCTTCGCGGAAGATCTCAGACCAGTCGGCGGTATCACGGTTGAGGTGGTTGAGTTGCTCGGGGTCTTTGCCGACACCGGCTTTGCGAATCAGCGGCACGGTCAGGCGCTGCGGGCTGTGGGCGTAGTCGAAACCAAAGCGGCCTTTGACGCACAAACGGCCGTGGTTGGCCGGGCCGTCGCGGCCCTCCACGCTGATGATTTTGTTGTCTTTGACCTTGTAGGTCAGCAGGCAACCCACGCCACAGAAGGGGCAGACCGAATCGACTTTTTTGTCTACCACCTGGTTGCCGACGTGGGTCTTGGGCATGAGCGCGCCGGTGGGGCAGGCTTGCACGCATTCGCCGCAGGCCACGCAGGTGCTGCTGCCCATGGAGTCGTGCAGATCGAACACGATTTCGCTGTGCGCGCCGCGCATGGCGTAGCCGATCACATCATTGACCTGCTCTTCGCGGCAGGCGCGCACGCAGCGGTTGCACTGGATGCAGGCATCCAGGTTCACCGCCATAGCGGGGTGCGACATGTCGGTGGCGGGTTGTTCGCGGCGCAGGGCTTTGAGCTCGGGGCGGACCCGCACGTCCAGGCGATTGGCCCAGTCGCTCAGCTCGCCGTGCTGGGACGTGGCATCGGCCTCATTCCATTTGTAGCCGGTATCGGGCATGTCGGAGAGCAGCATCTCCAGAATCATCTTCTGGCTTTTGACCGCGCGTTCGCTGGTGGATTGCACTTCCATTCCGGCGGTGGCGCTGCGGCAGCAGCTGGGGGCCAGGGTGCGCTCGCCTTTGATCTCGACCACGCAGGCGCGGCAATTGCCGTCGGCGCGGTAGCCGTCCTTGTAGCAAAGGTGGGGGATGTCCACGCCATGGCGCTTAGCGGCTTTGAGAATCGTCTCGCCCTCAAAGGCGTGGATAGTTTTCTGGTCGAGCGTGAACTCCACCGTTTTCAGGGTCACTTCGGACAACTTGGCGGGTGCGTTCATCTCAGGCCACCTCGTGGGGGAAATATTTCTGAACACAGCGCACCGGGTTGGGCGCTGCCTGACCGAGGCCGCAAATCGAGGCGTCGGTCATTACGATGTTGAGGTCTTCCAGGGTTGCGTTGTCCCAGACCGGCGCTTGCATCAGCGTGGCGGCTTTGTCTGTGCCGACGCGGCAGGGGGTGCATTGGCCGCAGCTCTCGTGCGCGAAGAAACGCATCATGTTGAGCGCCGCATCGCGCGCCCGGTCTTTGTCGCCCAGCACAATGACCGCCGCCGAGCCGATAAAGCAACCATGCGGCTGCAAGGTATCAAAGTCCAGCGGGACATCGCCCATGCGCGCAGGCAAGATGCCACCGGATGCGCCGCCAGGCAGGTAGCCGTAAAAACTATGGCCATCAAGCATGCCGCCGCAGTATTCGTCAATCAACTCACGCACCGAAATACCCGCAGGCGCGAGCTTGACGCCGGGCTGCTGGACGCGCCCGCTGACACTGAAACTGCGCAAGCCCTTGCGCCCATTGCGCCCGAAGCTGCTGAACCACTGCGGGCCTTTTTGTACGATATCGCGAACCCAGTACAGGGTCTCGAAGTTGTGCTCCAGCGTAGGGCGCCCGAAAAGGCCGACCTGCGCGATATAGGGCGGGCGCATGCGCGGCTCGCCGCGTTTGCCTTCTATGCTCTCGATCATGGCCGACTCTTCGCCACAGATGTAGGCACCCGCTCCACGGCGGATATAGATGGCAGGCAGCGGGCACGGCGGGTTGGCCTGCAGGCGCGCGACTTCGCGCTCCAGAATCTCGCGGCAGCCGTGGTATTCGTCGCGCAGATAGATGTAGCAGGCGTCAATGCCCACCACCTGCGCGGCGACCAGCATGCCCTCTAAGAAACGGTGCGGATCGCGCTCCAGGTAGGTGCGGTCCTTGAAGGTGCCGGGCTCGCCTTCGTCAATATTCACCGCCATGAGCTTCGGCGCAGGATGGTCGCGCACGATGCGCCACTTGCGCCCGGCCGGAAAGCCGGCCCCGCCCAGGCCACGCAGGCCGGAATCTTCCATGGCTTTGACGACGCCTTCCGCGTCCTGGGTGCCCGCTGACAAGGCCGTAGCCAGGGCGTAACCACCGGCGGCACGGTAGGCATCCAGGCCGGTATAGGCCGGTGCGACCTGGACCGCATCGGCAGCGGGGGACACGCCCTTCTCGCTCCAGATGGAACCCTCAAAATTGCCCGTATCGGACGCCAATGGGTGCGTGGCGGCGTGCGCCTGCACCGCCAGCGCCACCGACTCCAGGGTGGCAAAAGGCACCGGGTTCTGGTGCACCACCGCCGCAGGGGCTTGCTCGCAACGGCCGATGCAGGGCGCGGGAATGACGCGCACATCGTCTCGGCCCAAAATTGCGGGAAGGCGCGCCAGCAGGTTCTGGGCGCCTGCCATTTCGCAGCTCAGGCCGTCGCACACGCGCACGGTCAGCGCCGCAGGTTCGGCATCGCCTTTCAGAACTTCGAAGTGGTGATAGAAAGTCGCGACCTCAAACACCTCGGCCATGCCAATGCGCATTTCTTTGGCCAGCGCCACCAAATGCCGGTCGTGCAGGCAGCGGAAGTGGTCTTGGAGGCGGTGCAAATGCTCGATGAGCAGGTCGCGGGCATGCGGGCCGGTACCGAGCAAATCACGCACCTCCTGCACAGCGGCGTCATCCGGCTGGCGACCTTTGAGCTTGCTTTTGCTGCGGATGCGCTGACGCATGTCGTCGACTGAACCCAGGGGCACGCTGGTTACAGGACTAGGAGGTATGAGCATATTCATTGGGTAATTGTTGCACAATAGTAAAAATTGTTTCCCAGCGCTGCGCGTTCTTTACAAAGGCCGCAGAGACCGCCGCTGTCTTGTGCGTCAGGTAGTGATAGTCATATTATTGTTTATCGGTCATAAGTCATTTGTAGTCCAAGGGGCGAAGCAAAAGATTGCAAATGAGACCGATCAACACTGCGCAAAGTGTTGACTTGGGTACGCCGAAACCGGGCCCTTGCCAGGATTTCCGCCCTTGCCCGAACCGGTGCAGGGTCAAGGTGAAGCTTGATTGCTGTGCCGTACCATTCGGAGCATGCGCACTCTTACAACCGGCCTCCTTCTTTTGGTGATCGCCACCTGCGTCGGGGCCGATGTCTTTGTCAGTAGCGAAAAAGACAACGCGATCATGGTCTTGCAAAACGACGGTACCTTCATCAAAAACATAGCTACCTGCAAGCGGCCGCGCCATATGGCCTGGACTAACTCGGGCAAGCAGATCATGGTGGCCTGTGCCGACAGCGACCAAATTGGCGTAGTGGATATCGCCTCTGGGAAGCAGGTCGACACGCTCCCCACCGGCGAAAGCCCCGATATGTTCGCGCTGTCGCCTGACGGGAAAACCGCCTATGTGTCGATTGAAGAAGGCAGCCAAATGATGGCCTACGACATCGCCAGCAAAAAACCGGTTTTTTCGGTGAAAACCGGCCTTGAGCCTGAAGGCGTTCTGGCCACGCCTGACGGCAAACGGGTTTATGTTGCTTCCGAGGTCACCAACTTGGTACACGTCGTGGACGTCGCCACCCGTAAACAACTGGGGCTTATCAAAGTGGGCAAGCGTCCCCGGCGCTTTGCCCTGACCCCGGACGGTGGCGAACTGTGGGTATCCAATGAGTTAGGGTCGAGTGTCAGCATCATTAATACGGCCAGTCGAAGCGTCAAAAAAACGCTGGTGTTCGAGATTGCCGGCATGCGCAAGAACGACATCAGCCCGGTTGGCATGCTGATCACGCCTGATGGCAAAACAGCCTGGGTCGCCCTGGGGCGCGCCAACCACGTGGCCGAAGTCGATGTGGCCACGCACACGGTGCGCAAAGTCATCCTGACAGGCAAGCGGTCCTGGGGCCTTGGCCTGAACGGCGATGGATCACGCCTTTATGTGGCCAATGGGCTTTCTGACGATCTCACCATTGTCGATGTCGCCAGCGGCAAAGCGGTCAAAACCGTGCCCGCCGGGCGGGTTCCACACAGCGTGCTGACCAACTGATGGCGACCCATTCAAGCGGCTGGGTCCGCCTCCTTGTCGGGTGGGCGGCGCTGCTGCTGATGCCCGTTTCGGTCTGGGCCGCAAGCTGGCAGATTCTCGTTGTCGGGCTGCGCGATGACCCGCGCTACGAACGCAAGACGCTGGAGCAGGCCTTTATCGGCAAGCCGACCGGTAGGCCACTGGTCGCAGCGCAAATCGCCCTCGATGAGCTCAAGGACAACCTGCAGGATGCCGGCCACCAAGTGAAATTGCAGGATCTGCAGTGGGACGGTAAAAGCACCGCCGAGCTGCTGGCAGAGATCAACAAGCGCAAGGCCCAGGTCCTGCTGCTGGACCTGCCGGCAGAGCAGCAAAAGGCGCTGATGGAGGTATTCGGAAAAATACCCAACGCGCCCATCGTCTTCAACATCAGCGAAAGCAGCGATGCCTTGCGCGGCGCGTTCTGCCACCCGCAATGGCTGCACACCCTGCCCAGCGAGCGCATGCTGGCCGACGCGACGGCCCAATGGCTGGCCGCGCGCAACTGGCGCGATGTGATTGTGCTAGTCGGCTCACAGCCGCAAGACCAGGCGCTGCGCGATATCTGGATGGCGTCGGTCAAGCGCTACGGCTTGAAGGTCAAGGCCGAGCGCAAATTTGTGCTCTCCGGCGACCCGCGCCAACGCGAAGCGGGCAACCCCAAACTGCTGACGGCTGAGCCCGGGCACGATGTGGTGATGGTGCTGGACAGCGTGGGGGAATTTGCTAAAGCCCTGCCCTACAACACCGCCCTGCCCCGCCCGGTGGTAGGCAGCGGCGGCCTGGTGCCGCTGGCCTGGCACACATCATGGGATCGTTACGGCGCGCCGCAACTGAGCAAGCGCTTCCACAAACTTAGCAACAAGCCAATGGCCTCGCAAGACTGGGCGTCGTGGATGGCGGTGAAAAGCTTCACGACCGCGCTGGATGAGGAGCCCAAAGCCACTCTCGCGCAGTTGCTGCAGAAGCTGCGCAGCGGCACCACCAGCCTGGACGGATTCAAAGGCAGCGCCCTGAGCTTTCGCCCCTGGGACGGGCAACTGCGCCAGGGCATTTTTATGGCGTATGGCCAGGCCGTCGCTGGCATGGCGCCCGTGGAAGGCGTGCTACACCCCAGGGAAATTTTGGACACCCTCGGTGCCGACGAGCCCGACAGTCTGTGCAAGCGCCGCTGAGCCCGCTCCAATAGACCCCCCCCGCTATACTCCGGCGCACTTTTCAGACGGGTTGCTCATGCACTTTCGATTGGATTCGACCTATGGCCGGGTCATGGCCTGGCTCAATATGCACCTGGTCGATCACGGCTTTATCCGGGCCGTCTACAACAATATGTATGCGATTGGCGGCGGCATGCACCGGTCCAGCCAACCCAGCCCCGCCCAGATCCGCGATTACAAGGATCGGCTGGGCCTCAAAAGCATCTTGAACTTGCGCGGCGTCAACGAGTTCGGCTCGTATGCGCTGGAAGCCGAGGCCTGCGATGCACTGGGCATTCACCTGGAAACCTTCCGCCTGTATTCACGCCAGCCGCCAACGCGCGACGAAATCCACGGCATCCAAGCCGTGTTTGCGAATCTGGAATACCCGGCGCTTTTGCACTGCAAATCCGGCGCCGACCGCGCCGGTATTGGCGCGGCGCTGTTCCGTATCCTGCATTTGGGCCACGACGTACGTGACGCGCTGAGCGAACTCAACTGGCGCTACGGCCATTTCCGCCGTTCGCAAGCCGGGGTGCTCGAATTTGTTCTGGAAACCTATGTGGCACGCGACGCGCGAGAGCCCATCGGTTTCATGGAATGGGTCGATAGCGAATACGACCCCAGCGCCCTGGAGAAGCAGTACCTTGCAGAGGGCTGGGCCTCGCTGCTCAACGACAACTTGCTGCAGCGCGAATGAAAACCTCTTTGCAACTGTACGGGCGGCTGATCCAGACGATTCGGCCCTACCGTTCGGTGGTGGCGCTGTCGGTGCTGGCCATGGTTGTTGCAGCAGCGCTCGAGCCGGTGCTGCCCGCCTTGCTCAAGCCGCTGGTAGACCAAAACCTGATCGCCAAAAATACCGAGACGCAGTGGTGGGTACCGGTGGCGCTGGTGCTGTCCTTTCTGGCCAAAGGCGTGGCCGAATACGTGGCGAACGTAGCCAGCCAGTGGATTGCCAACAAAGCCATTACCGATTTGCGCCGCCAGGTGTTTGCGCACCAGATGGAGTTGCCTTTGGCCGAGCACATGGCGCAGTCGCAGGGGCGCATGCTGTCGCGCTTGTTGTACGACATCCCGCAGGTCGGCGCAGCGCTGTCCTCCGCGTGGATTGTGGTGGTGCGCGATACCCTGATCATCATCGGCCTGACCGGCTACCTGGTCTACACGGCGTGGGAGTTGACGCTGTTGATCTTTGCGATTGCCCCCATCGTCGCTTGGTTAATCACCATCGCCAGCAAAAAGCTGCGTGGCGGCAACCAGGCCATGCAGGAAAGCGCCGGCGCCATGACAGGCGCCATTGAGGAGAGCCTGGCGGGCGTTCGGGAAATCAAAATATTCGGCACCCAGACCCATGAGGCAGAGCGCTTTGCCGCGATCACCGAAGACCTGCGGGCCAACACCATGCGCACGGTGCGCATCAGCGCGCTGAATGTGCCGCTGGTCCAGGTG
>Ga0209552_1000686_pt1 | contig 10697 bp, 8 predicted proteins | sample LauGreFaBDMM15SD_2_FD_188214 | JGI IMG/M metagenome (GOLD analysis project Ga0209552, IMG submission 188214) | Freshwater lake microbial communities from Lake Michigan, USA - Fa13.BD.MM15.SD (SPAdes) (version 2) | ecosystem: Environmental > Aquatic > Freshwater > Lake | place: Lake Michigan, USA... | reverse complement strand
ATATCCCACCGCCCCTGTGTAAAATCCCCGAGGCTCCACCTCCAAACTCCGCAAAATCTCTACCGCCCTTTTTTTCGGAGCTCCGGTGACCGACCCCCCTGGCAAACACTCCTTCACCGCTCCCACCATTCCTAAACCCGAACGCAACTTTCCCTCAATCGTTGAAAATAGATGATGCACATGCGAAAAGCTGCGGCTCCGCACCAGATCCCTCACCTCTACCGAGCCAAACTGGCAAATGGCTCCCAAATCATTTCGTAAAAGGTCGGTAATCATAACTAATTCCGCCACCTCCTTCGGGTCTGTACCCAACTCGAAAGCCGCTCTCTCATCTCCCTCCCGATTCAACCCCCGAGCCCGCGTCCCTTTAATCGGCTGGGTAATCACCCGATCCCCCTCAATCCCTAGAAAAAGCTCCATCGAGGCACCCGCCAATGCTTCTTCACCCATTCGGTAAAAGAAACTTCTCGGTGCCTGCCCCGTTCGCCATAACCATCGGAAAAATTCCCACGCATCCAGACCCTCCGATTCATATCGCATAAATCGCGCGAGGTTCACCTGATAAATTTCCCCTTTCCGAATCTCCTCGTGTGCCTGCCGCACCATCTCCGCATACTCCTCAGGCCCCGTCCGACATTTCCAATCCTCCTCCAAAGCCGAAAAGATTCCCTCCCCCTCCGGCCAAAGATCGCCCAACGGGCGCACCTCCAACTTGGAGTAAAAAGAAAAATGCCAATTTCCCTCAAAATCGAATCCCCCGATCGCTGCCCCAGCAGGATGAGGCTGATCCCAGGAAACGTTCTTTCTCCTGTGCCGATTTAACTCCGCCTCCAATTCTCCCGTCTCCCCGGGCCCGCCCGTTAAAATTCGATCCGGCTGGTACCCCAAGTAAACCACCCCAGGCCCAAAGTCCCCCCTCACCACTGCCGCGGATGGACTCACCTCAAACTTGCTCATACGCACGAGGCCGCCACCTGATCCACCTTCTCCATCCACTTGGCTTTTTCTTTTTCTGGCAGAAAGCTTCCCTCAAAGGAGTTTTTCGCCAGTTGAACTAAATGGTGCTTCTCCAAGGATAATTCCCGCAGACAACTCAGCCAGTTGTCCAGCAGATAGCCCCCGAAGAATGGGGGGTCATCCGAATTGGCCGTCGCATTGACCCCCGCATCTAAAAGTTTCTTCAAAGGGTGATCGGACATTTTTTCATAAACACAAAGACGAACGTTCGACAAAGGACAGGTCGTCAGCGGAATTCTCTTTTTAGCCAGTTCCCGCACCAGATCCGGATCCTCCACGCAACGCACCCCGTGATCGATACGCACCGCCTGCAGCTTTTCCAGCGCTTCCCGAATGGATGAGGCCGGCCCCTCCTCCCCCGCATGCGCCACCCCGCAAAGGCCCGCCGCCCGAACTTCCGCAAAGACCCCGGAAAATTTCCCAGGTGGATTTCCTTTTTCAGAAGAATCCAGCCCCACCGCTGAAAAATATTTTTGAAATGGAATTAAATCCCGCCACGTCTTGCGTGCCTCCTCCTCGCTCAGATGCCGCAGAAAACACGGAATCAAACGCCAGCTGATTCCGTGCTTCTTTTCCCCTTCCCGCAACCCACCAACCACCCCCTCGACAACCTCCTTCATCGCCACCCCTCTTCCGGTGTGTGTTTGCGGATCAAAGAAGGGTTCCACATGACAAACTCCATCCCGTGCAACCCGATCCATATAAGCCAAGGTCAATTGATGAAAATCCTCCTCATCCCGCAAGACTCCTGCCCCCTCATAGTACAAATCTAAAAAGGATTGCAGATCCTGAAACTGGTATGCCTCCCGCAAGGCCGCAGCCGAAGGGAAGCGCAACCGCACATTGTGTTTTTTTGCCAAAGCGAAAACCATTTCAGGCTCCAAAGTCCCCTCCAAATGCAGATGCAGCTCCGCCTTCGGCAAGGCACTTGCCAATTTCTCCAGCACCCTCAACCCCCTCCCAAGGGAAGTGCCGCCGCCCGCAACATCCCTTCACTCATCTCCGGTCCAGCGGCCGAAACACTGATTCGCCCTGGCTGGTACATCTCCCGCGCCACATCCCGAACCGCCTTCACATCCACTGCGGAGAGCTTTTCAATCGCCTCCTTGGGCTCCACCACTCTCCCCCGGGTTAACATCGCGTCCCCCATCCAAAACATCTGCTGGCTTGTCCCCTCTAACCCCAAAGCAAACTGCCCTGTGGCATAATCTTTTGCCCGCTTCAACTCCGCCGCCCCAGGTCCTTTCTCCGCTAGCGATCGCAACTCCTCCGCAATCAATCCTAATGCCTTCCCTAGATTTCCCGGCTCCAACCCCGCCGAAATATAAAATACCCCATCATCCCTTTGCAGATGGGTCCCGCTTGAGACCGAATAAACCAACCCCTGCTCTTCCCGCAAACGCTGAAACAATCGGGAACTCATCGCTTCTCCCAAAATGACACTCAACATTCGCAAAGCATGCCTTCTAGGATCCAATCTCCCAAACGCATACAAACCTAGCGCCACATTCACCTGCTGCACCGGCTTGGCCACCGCGGTTACCCGAACCGTCTTGCTCGCCACTCGCTTGGCCGGCGTCGGCTCCAAATCACACTCCCGACCCGACTTTCCTAAAACTTTCTTTGCTGTTGCCACCACCTCCTTCTGCGTAATGCCCCCTGCGACCACCAAAATTGGTCGAACTTTCTGAATCCTTCTCTGCCAGTACCCCATTAATCCACTACGGGAAATCCCACCAACCGACGCGATCGTTCCGGCAATCGGACGCCCCACCGCCTGATTCGGCCACAACAGAGCATTGAGTGCTTCCCCCGCTACCATCGCCGGTTGATCGTCCATCATCCGAATCTCTTCCGTGATAACCCCTCGCTCCCGCTCCACCTCATCGGCCGGAAAGGTCGAATCCAATGCCATCTCCGCCAGAAGGGAAACTAACCTCGCTCCATGTCCCGACGGCACTCTTCCGTGTAAACACAAAGTCTCCTCCCCCGTGAAAGCATTTAAATCTCCACCCCGCCCCTCCACCTCGCGGCTCAGCTCCTTGCAGGAATGTTTCTTCGTGCCTTTAAAAAGAAGATGCTCCACAAAGTGCGCCGCCCCATGCTCCTCCGACTTTTCCCACCGGGAACCTGCTGGATAAAAAAGCCCTACGGAAACTCCCGGAGCCTCTGCTCGGGGACGCAAAACAATAGGAACCCCAGCGACTTTTTCTATGCTGGCAAACGACATCGCTAAACCCTAACCCTCTCGCGCGAGAGTTCCAATCTCAAGGTTACTCTTTTTCCCCAACTCCACTCTTCCACCGCTTGACTAAATCATTGGGTAATTGGAGATGATCCAACACCCTGGCCACGACCGTATCGACCACATCCTCCACCGTTTTTGGTTTTCCATAAAAAGACGGAATCGCCGGCAACATCATTGCTCCCGCCTCTAAGAGCGTCACCACATTCCGCGCCTGAACTAAATTCCAAGGAGTCTCCCGGGGCACTAAAATCAACTTTCGCTTCTCTTTCAAAAAGACATCCGCCGTCCGGGCAATCGTCCCATCGCTATACCCATGTGCAATTCTTCCCAAAGTCCCCATGGAACAAGGGATGATGGCCATCGCTTCAAACTTGGCCGATCCACTGGCGAAAGGAACCTGCATCGTTTTGTCCCCATGCACCTTCATGCCCTTCGGAATCCTCAACCCCTTTGCCCCGAGCTCGGTGGCCGCTACCTCCTGCGCGTGCTCACTCAAGACCACATGGCACTCCTCGACCTCCTTCGCTTTGGCAATCTGCTCCAATAATCGCTGGGCGTACATCGACCCGCTCGCCCCCGTGACTGCGATCACCAGCTTCATCCACCCCCCTTTCTTGCCCTCTGCAATAATTCTTTGGCACGTGCCGCCGCCTCAGGGGATGTGCGACACTCCTCTGGCCAACCTCGGGTATAACCTTCCCCCGGCAATTTCCGGGTGGCATCGATGCCAACGTGACTCCCGACATTCGGTTGGCTCGTGGCATGATCCAAACTGTCGCACGGACTTTTAATAAAAATCATATCCCGCTCCGGATCCACATTGGCTCCAAGATAAAACAGGACCTCACTCGTGTCGTGTACATTCACCTGCTCGTCCACCGCCACAATGATCTTGGTAAACATCATCTGCCCAGCCCCCCATAGCCCATGCATTAACTTAAACGCTTGGTAGGGATACTGCTTCTTCAAACTGACAAAAGCCAAATTGTGAAAGACCCCCTCCGCCGGCAAAGCCAGATCCACCAGCTCCGGAAAATTCATTTTCAGCACCGGCAATAAGATTCGGACGCTGGCGGATCCTAACCAAAAATCCTCCATCGGTGGTTTTCCCACCACCGTGGCGGGGTAGATCGCTTTTTTCCGGTGGGTAATCGCCGTCACCCGGAACCTCGGATACTTGTCCATCGGAGTATAAAATCCTGTGTGATCCCCAAACGGTCCCTCGTTCACCGCCTCCCCAGCAGGATCCACCGTTCCCTCAATGACAAAATCCGCGTCCGCCGGAACTTGAATCGGTTGGCTGACCGCCGGGACAAACCCAACCGACTGCTTTCGTAAAAAACCGGCAAACATGTACTCATCGATTCCGTCGGGCAACGGTGCCGTTGCCGCAAATGCATTTGCCGGATCACCTCCCAAGGCCACTGCCACGGGCATCGGCTTTCCCATCTCCCGATACTTTTTTCCATGCCGCGCCCCCACCTTATGGAGCTGCCAATGCAGGGCTGCCTCCCAAGGCCCCAGCACCTGAATCCGATACATCCCCACGTTTCGCTCATGCGTTTCAGGATCTTCCGTGATCACTTGGGGCAAGGTTAGAAATGGACCCCCATCCTTCGGCCAAGTTTTTAAGACGGGAATCTTGGCCAAACCCTCTCCCCCATCCTCGACACGATGCACCACCTCCTGACACTCTCCACGCCCCACCGAAACAGGCCTGGCATGCCGTAGCTCCAATCCCTTTTTCAAAAGATCCCACGCCTCCGAAAGACCCGCCGGGGGCTTTGCCTTCACCAGCGCCCCCACCTCATCCCCAATCTCCTCCACCTTCTCGCGGCCTAACGCCATTGCCATCCGCTTGGCCGATCCGTATCCATTGATCAAAACAGGAAACCCATAAGCCGTTCCATCCCTTCGCACGGGGGACTCAAATAAAAGAGCCTTCCCCCCATGCCCCGACTTCGACTCCTGATCCGCCGCCGCCGCGATCTCTAACTCAACGCACGCAGGTTCACGAACTCGTAGCAGCTCTCCCTCCTGCTCAAGCTTCTCCACCCATTTGCTGGAATTTGCATAGGCCATCGAATCCTAAATTCTGCCCCATTTTCGCTCCCAAACAAGACTCCCCCACGCCACTACGCCAATCAAAAATCGAACACCGGCGCGACTTCGAATCACCCACTATCCCGCGACATCCGAAGCGTGCTTCCGTAACTCTTTCAACTCCGTATGCCCCAAAGCCGACTCATGCGTCGACTCTAAAACAACCAGCGGGGCTTTCCCTGCCAAACGAGCCTCCTCCCAACGCGCCGCACAAACACACCACCGATCCCCCACCTTTAATCCGGGAAAATTGTACTCTGGCCGCGGAGTCGAAAGATCATTCCCCACCTCCCGACTATAACTCAAGAACTCCTCCGTCATCTGGGCACACACCGCATGACACCCCCGATCCGCCTCATGCCCCTCACAACTCCCCGACCTCGTAAATCCAGTCATCGGATCCACCGAACAAGTTTTTAGCTCTCCCCCTAACACATTCCTCTGCTCACCTCTCATCCCCCTAATTTGCCCTAACCCAGCGAAACGCAAAGCCCCCGCCCATTTTTCCCATAATCGCAAAGCAAAACACCGATTTATTTATCTGTCCATAAGAGGCTTAGAGCTAATAACAATTTTTGAATCCAAACTCGCTCTACCCCTCTTTTTATGAAATAATATCGCCTCATGGCCTCATCCTCGGCTTCTCCCGCTTCAGAAAAAGATCCCGCCCTAGAAATTCTCGATCGGCTGAATCCAAATCGTACCTCCCTATCCCCCTCCCCAGCCCTCGGTCGAATCGGTCACCCTGGTAACACCGCGTTTTTAGAGGAGCTTCACGAAGCTTGGAAAACCGACCCCTCCAGCGTCGACCCCACCTGGCGGGCCTTCTTTGAGGGATTTGAGCTCGGTTGCCAACTCCGCCCGCCCACTCGTTCCACACCGAGCACCCAAAACGGTGGCTCCTCCCCTGAATTCGGAAACGTACTTCCCCAAGCCCGCATCTATAACCTCCTCTTCGCCTACCGCGCCCTCGGACACACTCTGGCTCACCTCGACCCCCTTGGCCTGACCCCAGAGGAAAATTCCGATCTCGCTCTTTCCACCTTTCGCTTCACCGAGGCCGACCTCGATTCCGTTTTCGATTCCGGCACGCTGGGCGGTGGTGGCCCGCGTACTCTCCGGGAAATCATCTCTTTTTTAAAACAAACCTATTGCGACCATATCGGAGTCGAGTTCATGCACATTATGAACTTTGCCATTCGCCGCTGGCTTCGAGATCGAATGGAACGCACTCGCAACCAACCCTCTTTCTCCCCTGCCCAACAACGTCGCATTTTAGAAAAGATTATTGCGGCTGAATCGCTCGAGCGCTTTCTCCACACCCGCTATGTCGGCCAAAAGCGTTTTTCCTTGGAAGGCGGGGAAACCCTCATCGCCGTCCTCGACACACTCATCGAATCCTGCCCTTCCCTGGGCGTGAATGAGGTCGTCATCGGTATGGCTCACCGCGGCCGCCTGAACGTTCTCGTGAACACTCTTGGAAAATCCCGCCGTAAACTCTTCACCGAATTCCATGAAAACTATGTCCCTGAAACTGTTTTGGGTGACGGGGACGTGAAATACCACCTCGGCTATGAAAACGAGGTCACTACCTCCCATGGAGAAAAAATCCGTCTTTCCCTTGCACCCAATCCCAGCCACCTCGAGGCCGTCAACCCGGTGGTGGAAGGAAAAACCCGCGCCCGACAACGCCTTCGGGACGACACCGTCAAACGGGAAAAAGTTGTTCCCGTCCTCATCCACGGAGATGGTGCTTTTATCGGACAAGGTATCGTTGCTGAAACCATCAATCTTTCCCGCCTCGAAGGATACCGCACGGGCGGAACCATCCACATCATCGTCAATAATCAGATCGCATTTACCACTCTGCCCGATGACTCTCGCTCCACTCGCTACTGCACCGCTCCCGGAAAAGCTTTTGGTCTGCCTATTTTTCACGTCAACGGAGACGATCCCTTGGCTGCCGCCGCCATCATCCAACTAGCTCTCGAATTTCGTCAAAAATTCCATGAGGACATCATCCTCGATATCGTCTGCTATCGCCGCCACGGTCACAACGAGGGAGATGAACCGAACTTCACCCAACCCACTCTTTACTCCGAAATCGATTCACACCCGCCTGTCAGTCGCCTTCTCTCTCGCCGCCTTCTCGATGCGGGCCTCATTACCGAAGAAGAAATTCAAAAGATTCGGAGCCAGATCAATACCGTCTCCGAGGAGGCACTCCAAGAGTCCCGCCAAGCCGTCAGCAAAATTCAACCCCGAATCCACCCACCCCTCTCCTGTCCCGAACTTCTTCAAGAAACTTCCACCGCTGTCCCTGCCAAGAAAATTGCCGAGCTCGGTATCTCAATTTCCACCATTCCTTCCGATTTTCAAATCAACAACAAGATTCGTAAGGTTCTCGATGCGCGCTGCTCAATGGCCGCGGGAAAGACCCCGCTTGATTGGGGTTGCGCCGAACACCTCGCTTTTGCCTCCCTTCTCACCTCCGGAACCCCGATCCGCCTTTCAGGGCAAGACAGTCGACGCGGCACTTTCAGTCACCGTCACTCCGCCGTTTACGACCTTCGTACCCGTGCCCGCTATATCCCGCTAAAAAATCTTTCAAAATCACAGGCCTCCTTCTGCGTCTACAACTCCCCTCTTTCAGAAGCCGCCGTCCTCGGATTTGATTACGGCTACTCTCTAGATTGCCCCGATATGCTCGTGATCTGGGAAGCCCAATTTGGTGACTTTGCCAATGGAGCCCAAACACAGATCGACCAGTACATCTCCTCCTCCGAATCGAAATGGGGAACCACCTCCCGACTCACTCTCCTTCTTCCTCACGGATACCATGGCCAAGGCCCGGAACACTCCAGTGCCCGCCTCGAACGTTTCCTGCAACTCTGTGCCGAAGACAACATGGCCGTTACCTACCCCACCACCCCCGCAAACTACTTCCACCTGATCCGTCGCCAAGCCCTCCGCAAGATCATTAAACCGCTGATCGTCCTTACCCCCAAGGGCCTCCTGCGCGACTCCCGAGCCACCAGCCCCGTATCCGATCTCACCCAAGGCTCCTTTCAGGAAATCTTGCCCGATCCATCCATCTCGAAAGGAGCCCGCCGCATCATCCTCTGCTCAGGAAAAGTTTTTTATGACCTGCAAGACTTTCAGACAAAAAACAAAATCTCAGACACCGCCGTCCTACGCCTGGAACAGCTCTATCCCCTGCACGCCAAAAAATTAACCGACATCCTTTCCCGACACTCCCCCGATGCCGAAATCATCTGGTGCCAAGAGGAATCGGAAAATATGGGGGCTTGGTCCCACCTCGCCCTTCGCCTCTCCACCCTGCTGGGCAAACCGATCCGCTATGTCGGGCGCGACGCCTCCTCCTCCCCCGCTACTGGCTCTCTCGTCATTCATAACATGGAACAAAATCAGCTCGTCCAAGAAGCCTTCGCCTCAGCTCCCTCGCCCTCCTCCTCTCAGCCCACGAACCGCTCCAAGAAACCCACCCTCACCACCCCAAGGAAAAAGAAAAAATGAGCACCACCACAACTCTCCTCCCTATTCGCGTTCCATCGGTCGGCGAATCCATCACCTCAGGTGTCCTTGGATCATGGAAAAGAAAAAATGGAGACACTGTCTCCTCGGGGGACCCCCTGTTTGAAATCGAAACCGATAAAGTCACCTCTGAGGTTTTTGCGGAAGCGGATGGTACGCTCGAGATTCTCATTGCAGAGGGCACAGAGGTAAAAGTCGGCCAAACCGTTGGCAACCTTCATCCAGGAAAAGCCCCCGCCCGGAAAAGCACAGCCCCAGAAACTCCGACACGGGAAAAAGCGCCCAGTGCACCCGTGGCTAAAACTCCGGCAAGAGAGTCGTTCCCCACCCCCGCTCCCACTCTCGTCCATACCGAGGCCGATACCGCCGTCCTATCTCAAACTTCTTCCCGATCCGATCGCGAATCTCGCAAGAAAATGTCCCCTCTTCGCCGGAAAATTGCCGACCGGCTGGTCAGCGCCCAGCACACCGCTGCGATTCTTACCACCTTCAACGAAGCGGACTTATCCAACCTCATCGCCCTACGCTCCGAAGTCCAATCCACCTTTCAGGCCCAGCACGGGGTCAAACTCGGCTTCATGAGCTTCTTTCTCCAAGCCGCCGTCCACGCCCTCAAAGCTGTCCCCGCACTGAATGCGCGAATCGAAGGAGATGAAATCGTCTCACAACACTATTTCGATATCGGTGTTGCCGTTGGCACCGAGAAGGGTCTCGTGGTTCCCGTTCTTCGGGATTGCGATCAGCTCGACCTCGCTGGCCTCGAGAAATCACTCGCGGCCGTCGCTACACGTGCACGCGAAGGCAAACTCTCTCTGCCCGACCTTCTCGGAGGTGTCTTCACCATTTCCAATGGTGGCGTCTACGGCTCCGTTCTCTCCACCCCGATCCTCAACCCGCCCCAATCCGCCATTCTCGGCCTCCACGCCATCCAGCAACGCCCCGTCGCCATCGGAGATCAGGTGGAAATCCGGCCGATGATGAACCTCGCCCTTTCCTATGATCACCGCTTGATCGACGGAAAAGAGGCGGTCACTTTCCTCATCGCCATCAAAAAATTCGTCGAAAATCCCGCCCTCGCTCTTTTCCAAATAGCCCCCTCAAACTAAACCATCGGCTCACAACCAAGCCAATGCTTGGGGAATCGACCGCCGAGCGTCCAAAAACTCTGCCGCAACCTTTTCTGCTCCCGCACAGTGCGCACCATAATCTTTTTCAATCATTTTTACTTTCTCCACCGCCTCTTCCAACGATCGAAAAGCCACCAAGCCCATCCCCTCGGGCAACCATTTCGACCACCCTGTCTCCTGCAGTAAAACAGGACGCCCTAGCGATAGATACAGTACGCTTCGATCACTAAACCAACCCGTCTTCGCCGTGACGTATCCGCCCTTCGCAGGGGAAAACTCCCCACGGCTGGCCGCCAAGAAAGCGCGATACTCCTGCCAATCAGAACAAACCAGTAGTGGATCCACAAATTGCCATCCCGCTTTCTCAAAAGAACTCCGCTCCTCCCCCACCCCTAAATCCGTGACCACCCGCGGAGTCACTCCACTTCGCTTCGGCCAATCTCTCAACATCTCGAATTCTGGAGCCTTGTTGCTGTACGACCTGCCCTCCCACTCCACCGTCGCATACCCATACCAGTGTGCCACCGTCGTCCAGTGATCCTGACTTAAATCGGACGCTTTTCCTCGGACCGACCCCATCGCCTCCCTCGTCCAATACTTCCGACAGACTGGCGGGACCACCGCTTTCCAATCGTGACCCGTGTCCG
>Ga0209552_1000681_pt1 | contig 10760 bp, 9 predicted proteins | sample LauGreFaBDMM15SD_2_FD_188214 | JGI IMG/M metagenome (GOLD analysis project Ga0209552, IMG submission 188214) | Freshwater lake microbial communities from Lake Michigan, USA - Fa13.BD.MM15.SD (SPAdes) (version 2) | ecosystem: Environmental > Aquatic > Freshwater > Lake | place: Lake Michigan, USA... | reverse complement strand
ATTGCTGGCGTCTTGGCCGCAGGCGCAGCCCCAGCGGTTATTCACGCTCAAGCTACATTGCGCTGGCGCTGTGCTTCGAGCTTCCCCAAATCACTCGACACATTGTTCGGTGTTTGCGACGTATTTGCTAAAAAGGTTAGCGAAATGTCTGGCGGCAAGTTCACCATCACCACCCACGCTGCTGGCGAATTGATGCCTGCATTTGGTGTGCTCGACGGCGTGTCCAACGGCACCGTTGAGATGTGCAACACAGCGCCTTACTACTTCTTCGGTAAAGATCCTACATACGCTATGGATTGCGCCATTCCATTTGGTTTGAACGCACGCCAAATGAACGCTTGGATGTACGAAGGCAACGGCTTGAAGCTTTTCCGTGAGTTCTACGCCAAGGTAGGTATTGTTAACTTCCCTATGGGCAACACAGGCGTTCAAATGGGCGGCTGGTATCGCAAAGAGATCAAATCTTTGGCCGACATGAAGGGCTTGAAATTCCGCGTGGGCGGTTTCGGCGGCAAGGTTTTGGAACCTCTGGGTGTTGTGCCCCAAAACATTCCTGGTGGCGAGATTTACCAAGCCCTGGAAAAAGGCACCATTGACGCAGCCGAGTGGGTTGGCCCTTATGACGACCAGAAATTGGGTCTGAACAAAGTGGCGCCTAACTACTACTTCCCTGGCTTCTGGGAAGTGGGTCCACAGTTGGCTTTGTATGTCAACCAAAAGGCTTATGACGGCTTGTCAAGCGAGTACAAGGCCATCATTGAATCCGCCTCCAGTTATGCCGGCACTGACATGCTTGCCAAATACGACTACAAGAACCCAGCTGCATTGAAGACCCTCATTGGTCAAGGCGCCAAATTGCGCGCTTTCCCACGTGACGTCTTGGAAGCCGCATTCAAGTCTTCACAAGAAGTTTATTCCAACTTGAGCAATACCAATCCTGAGTGGAAAAAGATCTACGCAGATTACTCTAACTACCGCCGTGAAGCCAATCAGTGGTTCAGCTTGGCTGAATCCAGCATGAACAACTTCATGGAACGCCAGAAGCTGTAATCAAACTGGGCTGCCCTCAAAAGCAGCATTTAACCAGTCCAACAAAAAACCCGCCTAGGCGGGTTTTTTTGTTGTCTGCAATCAGCCGATCAAGGCTTCTTAGCTGGGTCATCCTTCATCGACTCCATCAGAGCCTTGATAGGATCAACCTGATCGCCTTGATTCTCTGTTTTTTCAGCCTCAGCTGCTTGAGAGTCTGATTCTTGACGCATTTGCATCATCACGGCTTCGGCATCTACGGTAGGCTCTTTGCTACCGCCAGTAGAGACGATGCCTGGGAACGCAATGATCAATCCCACCATGATCAATTGAATGATCACGAAGGGCACGGCACCCCAATAGATCTGTTCAATGGTGATTTTCTTAATGGGCTTCTGAGTGACCCTGTCGACGTAGTCTTCAGTTGGCGCCACACTGCGCAAATAGAACAATGCAAAGCCAAAGGGTGGGTGCATGAACGAAGTCTGCATATTCACCGCCAGCAGCACACCAAACCAAACCAAGTCAATGCCAATCTTTTCTGCGACGGGACCAATGAGCGGAATGATGATGAAGGCCAACTCAAAGAAGTCTAAGAAGAAGGCTAAAACGAACACCAAGATGTTCACCACAATCAAGAAGCCCAATTGACCGCCTGGCAAGCCCGTCAACAAATGCTCAACCCAAATGTGGCCATCTACACCCTGGAATGCCAAGCTGAAAACAGTGGCACCAATCAAGATGAACAACACAAAGCAAGACAGCTTCATGGTGGAGTCCATGGCCTGTCGCATGAGTTTCATGTCAATGCGCTTGCGGGATATGGCCATGACCAAGGCACCCACTGCACCCATCGCACCACCTTCTGTGGGGGTTGCAATACCCAAGAAAATAGTACCAAGCACCAAGAAAATGAGTGCCAAAGGCGGAATGAGCACAAAAGTCACTCGCTCTGCCATGTTGGACAACAAGCCCATCTTGGTCACTTTGTTGATGATGGCGGCGAAGAAGGCAACACCCACACCCATGCACATGGACACCACGATGGTTTCATCAAGTGGCGTTGTGTCGGGCAACCATTTGGCAAAGGCAATCGCGATGGCCAAAGAAACAGCTGTCAAGATAGTCAGGGACCGAAGGCCCGAAGTGCCGTCATCTTCCTTGATGGTGCGAGCTTCTGGAGGCAGTGCAGGAACCCATTGAGGTTTGAAGAAGCTGATCAAAATGATGTAGCCCACATACAAGCCTGTGAGGACAAAGCCTGGAACGAAGGCGCCTTTGTAGAGATCACCCACGCTTTTGCCCAATTGGTCGGCCAACACAATCAGCACCAAGGAAGGCGGAATGATTTGAGCCAGCGTACCCGAGGCTGCAATCACGCCACCCGCAATGCGGCGGTCGTAGCCATATCGCAACATGATGGGCAGCGAAATAAGACCCATTGAAATGACGGAAGCAGCCACCACACCGGTTGTGGCAGCCAACATGGCGCCCACAAAAATAACGGCAAAAGCAAGGCCACCGCGAATAGGGCCAAAGAGCTGGCCAATGGTGTCCAGCAAGTCTTCCGCCATGCCCGAGCGTTCCAGAATCAAGCCCATGAAGGTGAAGAACGGAATGGCCAGCAAGGTGTCGTTTTGCATGATGCCAAACATGCGAAGCGGCAAACTTTGCAAGAAGGTGGCTTGAATGACACCCAATTCAATACCCACAAAACCAAAGAACAAACCGCAAGCAGCCAAAGAGAATGAGACCGCATAACCGAACATCAAAAAGACGATCAGCGACGCGAACATGATGGGCGCCATATTGGCGATCAGGAATTCAGTCATTTTTGAGCTCCCATTTGAACTGCTTCACGGGCAGCCACTTCTTTTTGCAACAAGAATTCTGCAAATTCTTCCTCGGGTGTTTTGACCCCTGGCTTCTTAGAGGGGTCGGGAATCATGCCTTGCAAGAAGGCAAAACGCTTGATCAACTCTGAAACGCCTTGAATGCCCAATAACAACATGCCCAAAGGCAGCATGGCAAACACGGGCCAGCGCATCAAGCCGCCTGCATTGGAGGACATTTCCTTGGTCACGAAAGCATTGATCACCAAGGGCATGGCCAAAATGATGATGTAAGTCACAAAGGGGATCAAGAAAAAGCAAATGCCCGCAATGTCAATCCAGATTTGAGTGCGCTTGGAGAAACGGCCCGACACAACGTCGATTTTGACGTGCTCTTGACGCAGCAGGGTGTAGCCCGCCGCTAGCATGAAAACTGCTGCAAACATGTACCACTGAACTTCCAGATAAGCGTTGGAACTGAGGTTGAAAGCCTTGCGTGAGATGGCATTGCCAGCACTGATCAGCACTGAAAAAAGGACCAGCCAAGCCACCCACTTGCCAACCCATTCACTGAATTGGTCTATCCGTTTGGACAGAGATAACAAAGAATCCATATTGACTCCGAAAAAAAACAATACTACCGATTGTAGAAAAAATGAAAAGCCCTGCAGAAGGGGTTTACCCTTCAGGGCTTGTCGCAGATCAAGACTTGATGTCGGGCCACTGATTCAAAATAGCTTTTTCAATGCCTAAGGCATCGAGACCTTGCATCGCCATGAGCTTAGCTGGGTCACCGTGTTCAATGAACTGGTCTGGGAAGCCCAATGATAACAAGGGCTTGAGCAGCTTTGATTTTTGCAAGAACTCACCCACAGCGCTGCCCGCGCCCCCCATCACGCACGCATCTTCAACCGTCACAAAACAGTGGTGTTTGGCAGCCATTTGCAAAATCATGGCTTCATCCAAAGGCTTGGCCCAACGCATGTTCACCACGGTGGCGTTCAGTTTCTCTGCTACCTCAAGCGCAGGGTAAAGCAAGGTGCCAAATGCCAAGATACACACCCCAGCACCTTCGCGGCGAAGCTCGGCCTTGCCCAAGGGTACCGTGTCTAAATCGGTACCTGCCGCAACACCGACCCCCGCACCTCGGGGATAACGCACTGCCACCGGATGGTTTTGCGCGTAGGCTGTGCTCAGCAACAAACGGCACTCGCGCTCGTCACTGGGGCAAGCAATCGACATATTGGGGATACAGCGCAAATAAGCAATGTCATAGGCGCCAGCATGTGTGGCGCCATCAGCACCCACCAAACCTGCACGGTCCAAGGCAAACACCACCGGCAAGTTTTGCAAAGCCACGTCGTGAATCAGTTGGTCGTAGCCGCGCTGCAAGAAGGTGGAGTAAATGGCCACTACGGGCTTGAGGCCCTCGCAGGCCAAGCCCGCCGCAAAAGTGATGGCGTGTTGCTCGGCAATGCCCACATCGTAATAACGATCTGGAAAGCGCTTGTGAAACTCCACCATGCCAGAGCCCTCGCGCATGGCGGGCGTGATGCCCACCAAACGCTTGTCGGCGGCAGCCATGTCACACAGCCATTGTCCAAAAATGTGCATGAAGGAAGGTTTAGCTGGCTTGACAGCAGGCACCAAGCCAACTTTGGGATCGAACTTGCCAGGGCCGTGGTAGTTCACAGGATCCTCTTCAGCCAGCCTGTAACCCTGACCTTTTTTGGTGATCACATGCAAAAACTGCGGTCCTTGCAGATTTTTGATGTTTTCCAAAGTGGGAATAAGGGAATCTAAATCATGACCATCAATAGGGCCGATGTAGTTAAAGCCAAATTGTTCAAACATGGTGGCAGGCACCACCATGCCCTTGGCATGCTGTTCAAAGCGCTTGGCCAACTCAAACAGCGGTGGCGCGCCTTTTAGAACATTTTTACCCATGTTCTTAGCCGTTGAATAAAAACTACCACTCATGAGTTGCGCCAAATAACGGTTCAAGGCCCCCACAGGCGGGCTGATCGACATGTCGTTGTCGTTCAAGATGACCAACAATTTGCAGTCTTCAATGCCAGCGTTGTTCATGGCTTCAAAGGCCATGCCAGCGGTCATGGCGCCATCGCCAATGACCGCAATGGCGTGGCGTGATTCACCCTTTTGACGCGCTGCAATGGCCATGCCCAAAGCGGCAGAAATGCTGGTCGATGAATGCGCTGTGCCAAAGGTGTCGTATTCGCTTTCATCACGGCGCGGAAAACCAGACAGGCCGCCCAATTGGCGCAAGCTGGGCATGCGTTCACGCCGACCCGTCAGGATTTTGTGCGGATAAGTTTGATGGCCCACATCCCACACAATGCGATCTTCTGGGGTGTTGAAAACATAGTGCAAAGCCACGGTGAGTTCTACGGTGCCCAAATTGGAACTTAAGTGTCCGCCAGTTTGCGACACGTTGTCTAAAACGCACTGGCGCACATCAGCAGCCAAGCGGGGCAAGTCGCCGCGTTTCAGTTTTCGAAGGTCAAGGGGAGAGTGAATTGATTCAAGCATGTTTAATTTTTTCGTTGCACCACTTGTGAGGCCAGGGCGCGCAGTGCGGCAGTGGCTGTAGCGTTCAAGCCGCTGGCATCAAGTGCTGCCAGAGATTCTGAGTAGAGTTTGGCAGCCAATAGTTGGGCCTGCTCTAAACCCATGAGAGAGACATAAGTAGGTTTGTCGGCCGCCGCATCTTTGCCCGCTGTTTTGCCCAAAGTGGCAGAGTCAGAAGTGACATCCAAGATGTCGTCTACCACCTGAAAAGCCAAGCCCAGTGACTGGGCATATTGCGTGAAGGCATCGAAAATCAGAGTAGAAGGTTTGCCCGCACTGACGGCACCCAGTTGCACACTGCAAAGTAGCAGAGCGCCTGTTTTGAGACGGTGCATTTGTCGCAATTGGGCTTCATTCAAGGGCACACCCACACTGGCCAAATCGATGGCTTGGCCACCCGCCATGCCCTGATAGCCAGAAGCTCTGGCCAACAAGGCAACTTGCGAAGCTTGCACCGCGACGTCTGTGCTGCCATCTTGTGGCGTTAAAAATTCAAACGCCAAGGCTTGCAAAGCATCACCCGCGAGCAAGGCCTGCGCTTCGCCATACTTCACATGCACAGTAGGTTTGCCTCGGCGCAATACATCGTTGTCCATGCAGGGCATGTCATCGTGAACCAAAGAATAAGCATGAATCAATTCAACCGCACAAGCAGCACGCAATGCCGCCAAAGAACTGGGCTGATCAGAAACAGTAGCCGCTTCCAAATCGACACCCACTGCCTCTGCAGAGGCCAATACCAAAAGGGGCCTAAGGCGTTTGCCGCCGTCCAAGACCGCGTAGCGCATTGCTTCACCCAAACCAGCGGGGGCGTGGGCATCAATGCCATGTTTCAAAACTTGTTCAACTTGCGTCAAGCGCTCTTCGGACCAAGCTTTGAAATTGAAGTTGTTTGAAAACGGAAAGTTCATGCACCATCCCAAGGCTTCAAGGTCCCTTCGTCCAACACGCTGATTTGGTTTTCGATGGCTGTCAATCGTTCGCGGCAAAAAGCCAGCAGGCTAGCGCCGCGTTGGTAATGGGTCAGCAATTGATCAAGGGGCAACTGACCTGATTCCAATTTGGCCAACAATTGTTCCAACTCTTGCACCGCCTCTTCATAACTGGCGGGCAGTGACTGGTCGGCCTGAGCTTTGGCTGAAGTAGAAGGGGCTTTGGGCATGGCGGATTTAGATCTAAAGAAAGGCATTTTAGGTCGACTTCGGCCCCAAATTGCTGACCTGAGGCTACAATGCCCCTTCATCGGCGGACTTCGGTCCGCTTTTTTCGCGGGATAGCCCTAGGTTTCCCGCATGTTCCTGCCCCTTCATAGGGGGAGTCTATAGGTCAGGTCATTCATGTCTGATTTAAGTCTTCAACTGCAGCAGGCTTCAAGCCAACTACCAGTTTCAAGCTATTTCAATGATGCGCTGTTTCAGCGCGAGCTGAAAACCATTTTTCAGCAAGGCCCCAAATATGTGGGCCATCAACTGTCGGTTCCCGAAATCGGAGACTATCACGTGTTGCCCCAAGAATCGGGTGGGCGTGCGCTGGTTCGCTCCGAGCAAGGCATTGAACTGATCTCCAACATTTGCAGGCACCGGCAAGCCGTGATGTTGCAAGGCCGAGGCTCTCTCAACACCCAGCAAAAAGGCAGTGCCGGCGGCAACATTGTGTGCCCCTTGCACCGCTGGACCTATGCCCCCGAAGGTCAGCTATTGGGTGCACCTCATTTCGCACAAGACCCTTGTCTTAACCTCCAAAATTACCCGCTCCGCGAGTGGAATGGTTTGTTGTTTGAAGACAATGGGCGCGACATTGAAGCCGACTTGAACGGCATGGGGCCGCGCGCCGCATTAGATTTCACCGGCTTCAAACTCGACCATGTTGAGATGCACCAGTGCAATTACAACTGGAAAACCTTCATCGAGGTTTACCTCGAGGACTACCATGTTGAACCATTCCACCCGGGCCTTGGCAACTTCGTGACTTGCGACGACCTCAGCTGGCAATTCAAAAAAGAGTTCTCAGTTCAAACGGTGGGCGTCGCCAATCGTTTGGGCAAGGCCGGCAGCCCTGTCTACGAACGCTGGCAACAACAACTCATGCAATACCGCCAAGGCGTCGTTCCGGAATATGGCGCTATTTGGCTTACCTACTACCCCCACATCATGGTTGAGTGGTATCCGCATGTGCTCACGGTGTCCACACTGCATCCCATCAGCCCCGAGAAAACGCTGAACATGGTGGAGTTTTATTACCCCGAAGAAATCGTGGCCTTCGAGCGCGATTTTGTAGAAGCCCAAAAAGCGGCCTACATGGAAACATGTTTAGAAGACGATGAAATTGCAGAGCGCATGGATGCGGGCCGCAAAGCCCTGATGCAACGGGGCGACAACGAAGTGGGCCCCTACCAAAGCCCCATGGAAGACGGCATGCAACATTTTCACGAGTGGTATCGCAACAAGATGAGCACATCGATGAATGAAGCTTCAAGCGACTAAGTTGCATGCAAGCACTTTGGATGGTTTTAGCCTCGCTGATTTTTGCAGTCATGAGTGTGTGTCTGAAATTTGCAGCAGTGCACTTCAGCACCTTTGAATTGGTTTTCTATCGCGGCGCCATTGGCACCTTGCTCATGGCCTATGTCTGTCAGCGCAAAGGCATTTCACTTCTACACAGTCTTTTATTTTTCCTTGGCAGCCGCCGCATCTGGCGCACTTGTGATGCTGTTCACAGGCGTCAGCGAATGGGTCTGGACAGAAGCTTGGCTGTTGTTGCCCATTGGCATCTTGGCCGCATTGGGCCAATGGTGCATGACCCGCGCCTACAACGATGGGGCCACCATGGTGGCCGCTAACTTGCAATACTCTGGCATTGTATTTTCAGCCTTGTTTGGCTTGTTTTTATTTGGCGATCAAATACCATGGATCGGTTGGGGTGGTATTGTGATCATTGTTTTAAGTGGCATTGCAGTCACCGCCTTAAGCGGCCAAAACAAGTCCAGCACACCCTCACCATTGCGAAGCAACAACGACTGAAGGATTCGGCATGTACAACACTCTCATTTCTGTTCAACAACTTAAAGACTTGCAGACTTCTGGCAAAGCTTTCATGGTATTTGATTGCACAGGCGACCTCATGAAACCCGAAATGGCCGACACCCTGTTTGCCACGGTTCGCATTCAGGGTGCACACCAAGCTCATTTAGATCGCAATCTCAGCACGCACGGTCCATCGGCTGTCAATGGCGGCAGACATCCACTGCCCTCGCGTGAAGAAGTGGCCACATGGTTAGGCAGCTTAGGCTTTGAAAACCAAATGCAGGCCGTGGTTTACGACCGCAACGGCGCCAATTATTGCGGTCGCATGTGGTGGATGCTGAAGTGGTTAGGCCACGATGCTGTCGCCGTTTTAGATGGCGGTCTTCAGGCTTGGGAAGCATCAGGAGGGGCCGTTGATAAAGGCGCTCCTGCAGCGCTCAAGCCTATCGCTAGCAACTTTGAATTGAAATCGGCTTTACGCGAATGGGTCCGTACTGATCAATTAGCACCTCAAGTAGGGCATCCCAATTTAACCCTGATCGATGCCCGTGCTGCTGCACGCTATCGCGGCGAGGTGGAGCCCCTCGATCCTGTGGCTGGCCACATACCAGGCGCATTAAACAGACCTTTTGCCGAAAACCTTGGCGCAGATGGCTTCTTCAAATCGCCAGAAGTATTGAGAGCTGAATTTGAAAAGCTTTTAGCAGGCAGAGACCCCGCCACTGTGGTTCACCACTGCGGCAGTGGAGTCAGTACAGTGCCCAATATTTTGGCCATGGAGTTGGCCGGTCTGGGTATGACCCGTTTGTACCCTGGCAGTTGGAGCGAGTGGTGCAATACACCCGGACTGCCCTGCGCAAAGGGTTAAGTGTGCTGTCTCAATGCGTGGTGAAAGAATGTGCCAATACACTGACCGCGCTCACCAACGCAATGCCACTCATCAGCCAAACAATTTGTGCTGCCGTCTCACGTGAACTTAAACGTTTTTGCAATTGCGGAATTAAATCGGCCAGTGCCACATAAATAAAACTGCTGCTGGCAATGGCCAGCATGTAGGGCAAAACGTCATGCAGTTGGTCTAGTAACGCATAGCCAACCAATCCCCCCAAAGCTGTAACGGCGCCCGCCAGTGAGACTTTCAAGACGGCTGTTTGCCGGCTTTGGGAGCCCTGTCGCAGCACCACCAAATCGCCCATGTGATGAGGCACTTCGTGGGCCAAAACAGCCAAAGCCGCCACCACGCCTAACTTCAAATCGACCATGAAGGCAGAGGCAATCAGGACACCATCGCCAAAACAGTGAACGCTGTCGCCAGCTAAGATGGCCCAGCCACCAACCTGCGGCTTTGCGCGTGCATCTGGATCGTGTGGTGTATCGGTAGCATGTGAATGGGCGTGATCATGGGCGTGAGCCTCATGATGATCATGGTCATGGTGTACATCGCCGTGGTGATGCTCGTGGCCGTGGTGCCAGAGTTCTGCCTTATCGAGCAAGAAGAAAAACAACAAACCGAACAACAAGGTCATGAACAAGTTGTGGGGTTCTACACCTGCTTCGAAGGCTTCAGGCAAGAGGTGCAAAAAAGCTGTGGCCAGCAATGCACCTGCAGCCAAGCTCAGCATGTGTTGGGTATAGCGACTCACAATGCCAAAACTAAGCCAGGCTGCCAACCAAACACTTCCAATACCAGCGGCCAGGGTGCCTACCAAAATAGCCAATAAGATCATTCAATTTCCAAATGAAGCCCAGACAGATGCTGTGCAAAGGCTGAATTATGCCTGCCTACTAACCCAAACGAAGTGCTGCAACGCCAGAAAGAATGGCCACAGTCCCTGCAATTCTTTGCCGAGTCCAAACTTCTTTCAAGAACCAAGCGCCAATGAGCGCTGCAAAAAAAACCGATGTTTCGCGCAGTGCGGCTACCATGGCCACAGGCGCGACGGTCATGGCCCACAGTGCAATGGCATAAGACCCAATGGAGGCAAATGCGCCACCAGCCGCTACTGGCCAACGCTTGCGCACATAAGGCCATACCTGCCCTTTGCGTTGCATGAAAACCAAAATGGCAAACGGCCATCCATCCAATACAAACAACATGCTGATGTACTGCACCACATGGCCGGAGCTGCGTGCGCCTTTGGCATCGATTACGGTGTACACGGCAATGAGCACCGCATTGCAAAGAGCAAACAAAATGGCTTTCCGATGTGTCCACCATTCGCGTGTAACGCCTAACAATAAAACACCGCCACTGATACAAGCTACTCCCAGCCAAGCCAAAGGCGTC
>Ga0209552_1000678_pt1 | contig 10768 bp, 12 predicted proteins | sample LauGreFaBDMM15SD_2_FD_188214 | JGI IMG/M metagenome (GOLD analysis project Ga0209552, IMG submission 188214) | Freshwater lake microbial communities from Lake Michigan, USA - Fa13.BD.MM15.SD (SPAdes) (version 2) | ecosystem: Environmental > Aquatic > Freshwater > Lake | place: Lake Michigan, USA... | reverse complement strand
CCCGCCGAGGCGGGTTGGGTTTTTCCTACGTGTAGGAAATATTATGCTTTGTCTTTGTTTAATTCTTTTCCGTTTGCTTCCAAAACGTATTCGATCGCATCGGCAAGTGTCATATCATCAGCAAGGGCCGTTTCAATTTGAATCAAAAGATCGTCAGCAACATCGGACAATTTCCAAACGTTTAATAATGCTGACAACATCTTTTCATCATTTGATGTCTCACCCGCCTTTGCACCCTTTGCACCCTTAGCCTTACCCTTAGATGCACTGAAAGAAAATTCAGTACCATTGTTTACTGCATCGACAACTGCAGTGACATAGTTGTCACGTGTTTTCTTTGCTGTTTTTGTAAATGCGCTAGCGTATGCGTCAGCACATTGACGGCGATACTCACACGTTTTGATTGACTTGCCCATTGTGATCTCACCCTTACGTAAGGTTTCAATGTGACCCTTGATGACGTCAATGGCCGTTAAACCTGAATTGTGCGCAGTGGCGATACCCTTGAAAAGGGAAATGGTGTCAATAGTTTTAATAGCGTTTGCCATGATGTAGTGTTTCCTATATCTACTGGGCGATCAGTATTGATCGTTTGCCAGTGAGTCTATTATAACATGGTTTGACCTTGTCTTGTGTTGTCTTGTGTTTTTTCCTACGGGTAGGAATTTCCCCGCCCGCCCCAAACGCCACCAGTTCCCACGGGCGCGACCCCACCCACCCCCCACCAAGCCTTGACAGTTCGGAGTCCCGTAGCTGCACCTACAGTGTATTCCATACGAACGTTGCCCAATTATTCTGAAACCCACCCCCCATCAAAATAAAACGACCTGCTAAAAATTTTTATAGCAAAAAATCTTTGAAATCGTGTTCCAGAACACCCCCCTAGTGATAGTGTCTTGACACGCCCTGCCGTTTGTGTGTTATATTTTGCGCCATGCTGACCTGTATCCCAGAGTTGACGGTGCCAATCCCAAGCAAGCGGGAGGATGTGGTGTCTCTGCATACCAAGGTGGATGCCCTATTTAAGACTGCAGAATTCCTGCAAGCGTTCGGTGCACCTGATGAGCCATCTGCAGAAGACAAGGTGCGGGCACGCTCGGCCTTCCATGAATCTATTAGTAGCTCAGAAGCTACAAATGTAGTAACACCCCAGACCAACGCAGTCACAACCACAGCATCGGTGTTACATCTCAAATCCATCCTGAGTGAGTACGATCAGGTGGTGGTGAACTCGGCAGTGCAGATCAGAACCTATGTGACCAATAAGCTGATTGAAGAGACGACCCACCCCGATCCCAAAATTCGCATCCGTGCACTTGAACTGCTAGGCAAGGTGGGTGACGTCGGCTTATTTATAGAGCGCAGTGAAATTACCGTGAAGCACAAAACCACGCTGGAGTTGGAAGCGTCTATTAAAGGTAGAATTTCCAAACTGCTGGAACTGCGCAGTAAGTCTGAACAGATTGTGGATGTGGTAGCTAAACCCAAAACCCTGCAAGAGAGCAAAGCCGATGTGCTGGGCACACGCCCATCTGTACCTACGTTAGTGCGCAGCGAACCTCATGATTGATTTTTCTGAATTCACAATGGAGGATCTACAAAACGTAGATTTGGCCAAACTTGACCCAGAAGATTTGGAATCGTTTGATGCGACATTAGAAGAGTTGACCAAGCGAGAGACTGCCAAGATTGCACGGGGTAGCCTGCTTGAGTTTTGTATGAAGATGAATACCGACTACAAGATCGGGCGGCACCACCGCAGGCTGGCATCTCTATTAGAAGACATGGCGTTCAACCGCAAAGACCGAATTGCGGTATCCATCCCGCCACGGCACGGCAAATCTTTTTTGGTGTCTGTGTATTTCCCTGCATGGTTCCTAGGTAATTTCCCTGATAAGAAGGTGCTGATGGTGTCGCATACCACTGACTTGGCCGTTGACTTTGGACGCAAGGTGCGTAACTTGGTTGACCTAGACATGTACAAAGAGATATTCCCCACCGTGGTGCTGGCCGCTGACAGTAAGTCTGCTGGCCGGTGGAACACCAACTCAGGTGGTGAGTACTTTGCCTGTGGTGTTGGCTCTGCCCTTGCAGGTCGTGGTGCTGACTTTTTGATTGTTGACGATCCGTTCTCTGAGCAGGACATCTTGAACGGCAACTTTGAGGTATTCCAGAAGGCATACGAATGGTTTACTTTTGGTGCTCGAACACGTTTGATGCCGGGTGGACGGATGGCGATTGTGCATACACGCTGGCATCCCAACGATCTGATTGGCATGATGGCCAAGGACATGGCTCGCAACGAAGAGTCTGACAAGTACGAGTTCTTTGAGTTTCCCGCCATCTTCAACGAGAACACGCCAGAAGAAAGGGCGCTGTGGCCTGAGTTCTTTGACCTTGAAGCCCTGCACAGAACCAAAGCGTCGATGCCCTCGTTCCAGTGGAACGCTCAGTATCAGCAACAACCCACCAGCGAAGAAGGCGCGATCATCAAACGTGAGTGGTGGATGAAGTGGGAAGAGGAAGACCCCCCAGAGCTTGAGTTTGTCATCATGACACTTGACGCGGCGGCTGAGAAGAACAACCGCGCTGACTTTACAGCACTGCTCACATGGGGTGTGTTCAGCCACAAATTGACAGGGGAGAAGCCTCACATCATCCTGATGAACGCTATCAACAAACGGGTGGAGTTTGCTGAACTTAAAGACTTGGCAATGGAAGAATACAGAGAGTGGGAACCTGATGCGTTCATCGTGGAGAAGAAGTCTAGCGGTACACCGCTGTTCCAAGAGTTTCGGCGCATGGGCATACCCGTGCAAGAGTTCACCCCACACAGGGGCACAGGTGATAAAGTTGCACGACTAAATGCAGTATCGGATATTTTCAGATCGGGCATGGTCTGGTATCCTGCGGGTAGGCGCTGGGCAGAGGAAGTTGTGGAGCAGGTGGCTGCGTTCCCCGCGTCAGATCATGATGACATGGTTGACTGCACAAGTATGGCGTTAGCTCGGTTCAGGAATGGTGGATTCATCAGCTTGGACAGCGACGAAAAAGATGACATTTACTCAATACCCCGTAAAGCGGCGTATTACTAAGGATCAAAGATGGCTACTAACATCGACAAAGCACTGTACCAACAACCTACGGGGATTGACGCATTAGCGCAAAACGAAGATGCGATTGAAATTGAGATCGTTGACCCTGAAGAAGTCAACATCAAAGCGGGTGATTTAGAGATCAGCATCGGTGAGGGAGATGATGACACCTTCTCTGATAACTTGGCTGAAGAAGTAACCGAGGGCGCACTGCAATCTATGGCAAGTGAGTTGTGCTCTGACATTGACAACGATAAGAACAGTCGCAAGGATTGGGAAAAAGCCTACACAGAAGGGTTAAAACTTCTAGGTTTGCAAATCGAAGAGCGCACAGAACCTTGGAACGGTGCGTCAGGTGTATTCCACCCCATGATTACAGAAGCAGTCGTTCGCTTCCAAGCTGAGACAATCACTGAGACGTTCCCCGCACAAGGCCCCGTGCGCACTAAGATCATTGGTAAAGAGACACCCGATAAGAAAGAAGCCGCTGCTCGTGTTCAAGATGATATGAACTATCAGTTAACAGAGAAGATGGTTGAGTTTCGCCCAGAGCATGAACGCATGTTGTGGTCACTGCCAGCCACAGGTTCAGCGTTCAAGAAGGTGTACTATGATCCCAATTTGGGACGTCAAGTATCAATCTTCATTCCAGCCGAAGACATTGTTTTGCCGTATGGCACAACGGAGATGGATACGTGCTACCGCATTACACACGTGATGCGCAAGACAAAGAATGAAATTCTCAAACTACAACAAGCGGGCTTCTACCGTGACATTGAGTTGTCTGAACCTGATAAATCCATCAGCGACATTCAGAAAGCCAAAGACAAAGAGACGGGCTTTAGTGACCTTAACGATGATCGTTACACACTGTATGAGTGCCACGTTGACCTAGACCTCAAAGGCTTCGAGGATGAAGAAGATGGTGAGAAGACCGGCATCATGTTGCCGTACGTGGTTACGTTGATTAAAGGCACCAACGATGTGTTGGCTATTCGCCGTAATTGGAATGAAGATGACCCACTTAAACTCAAGCGTCAGCACTTTGTGCACTACCAATATATCCCGGGTTTTGGAGCTTACGGCTTCGGGCTTTTCCATCTTATCGGAGGCTTTGCTAAATCCGCTACCTCTCTCATGCGGCAACTCATCGATGCCGGAACACTTGCCAACTTGCCCGGTGGACTCAAGACACGGGGCCTGCGCATCAAGGGAGACGACACCCCCATCGCACCGGGTGAATTCCGTGACGTCGATGTAGGCTCTGGCACGATACGCGACAACATCTTGCCGCTACCATACAAAGAACCTAGCCAGACTTTGTACACATTGCTTCAAAACATTGTGGAAGAAGGCCGCAGGTTTGCCGCAACCGCTGATATGAAAGTATCTGACATGAGTGGTAACGCTCCTGTCGGTACAACGCTGGCACTGTTAGAGCGTCAGCTAAAGGTGATGACTGCGGTGCAGGCTCGTGTGCACTTTGCGTTGAAGCAAGAGTTGGGTCTGCTCAAGAACATCATCCGTGATTACTCTGACACTGACTACTTGTATGAGCCAGAAGGTTCAAAAGGCCCCCGTGCTAAACAGTCTGACTACAACCACGTAGATGTGATTCCTGTGTCTGATCCCAACGCTGCGACTATGAGTCAACGTGTTGTACAGTACCAAGCTGTGATTCAGATGGCGCAGATGGCGCCTGATATCTATGACTTACCACAACTGCACCGCAGTATGTTGGAGGTGTTAGGTATTAAAAACGCAGCTAAATTGGTGCCGTTAGAAGAAGACCAGAAGCCTGTCGATCCCGTGACGGAAAACCAGAACGTGCTCAAGGGCAAACCACTCAAGGCGTTCATGTACCAAGATCATCAGTCGCATATCCAAGTGCACATGATGTTGTTGCAAGACCCGTTGATTCAGCAGTTCATTGGCCAGAACCCACGCGCACCCGCCATCCAAGCGGCACTGACTGCGCACGTTGCAGAACACGTTGGCTACATGATGCGTCAGAAGATTGAGCAACAACTTGGTATGCCACTGCCACCCGAAGACGAGAAGTTACCACCAGATGTGGAGTTGGCTCTGTCAGCAATGATGGCGCAAGCGGCCAATCAAGTGTTGCAACAAGATCAAGCCAAGGCCGCGCAGATGCAAGCACAACAGCAGGCGCAAGACCCTGTGGTTCAGATGCAGATGCAAGAGTTGGAACTGAAGAAACAAGAGTTGGAGTTGAAGAAACAAAAGATGATAGCCGACGTTGCTGCCGCTACCGACAAACAAGAGTTGGAAGAGCAAAAAGTCAGCGGTCGCTTGGAACTCGACGCCCTCAAAGTGGGCGCACAAATTAAAGAGTCCCAAGCCAAAGTTCAGTTTGAACAAGAACGTGCCGGTGTCCAGATGGGCGCTGACATCGCAAAGAATCAAGCTCAGATGGAATTGCAGGCACGCACCACTGCGCTTCAAAATAATCGCAACCGAAACGAGCCTAAATCATGATCCAAGACTTCGCACGCGTATTGCGCGAAAAATTACGCACTGACATGAACAACTACGCTGACGATTTGTCAGGTGGTGGGTGTCGAACATTCGAGGAATATCAAAAACTCTGCGGGATTATTCAGGGTCTAGCCCTTGCAGAGCGTTATCTACTTGACCTTGCACAGAAAGTTGAACAATCAGATGAGTGATCTTGATCTCTCCCCCGGTGCTTTTGCACTGCCTGAACCCATCCAGCCTCTGGATGCTCCTGAAGATACCGACGAGTTAAAAGCTACGCAACTTCCCATCCCCACAGGTTGGAAGATTCTTTGCGCTGTGCCTGACATCTCTGAACGTGTCGACGGTACAAGTCTGGACTTAGTCCGGCCTATTGAAAGCATGCGCCAAGAAGAAACAGCAACCACTGTGTTGTTTGTTTTAAAAGTTGGCCCCGATGCGTACAACGACACCACCAAGTTTCCCAACGGAGCATGGTGCAAAGAAGGTGATTTTGTTTTAGTACGTACCTACTCTGGCACAAGATTCAAAATCTTTGGCAAAGAGTTCCGTCTCATCAACGACGACCAAGTTGATGCTGTTGTGCAAGACCCTCGCGGCCTGACCCGCGCTTGAAAGGATAAAAATGGCTGAACCGTACAAGTTTCCTGACGAAGTTGAAGACAATTCCGCAGGAAAAGAGAACGAAAGTACTGAAATTGAGATAGAAATCGTTGACGATACCCCCCAAGAAGACCGTGGCCGCAAGCCATTGGGTCGTGATGTAGATGATCCGTCAGATGATGAGCTTGATACGTACTCCGATGGCGTTAAAAAGCGCATAAAAGAGCTAACACACGCCCGTCATGACGAGCGCCGTGCCAAAGAAGCCCTTGCACGTGAAAAAGTAGAGCTAGAACGCATCACTCAGCACGTTATTGATGAGAATAAGCGTCTCAAACAGCACGTTAGCCATGGGGAACAGACTTATTCAGAGACAATCAAGGCAGCAACTAGCGCTGAGCTTGAAAATGCCAAGCGTAAGTACAAAGAAGCGTACGAAGCAGGCGATTCTGACGCCCTGTTAGACGCCCAAGAAGCCATGACAGACGCTAAAATGCGTGTAGAAGCGGCAAAAAACTTTAGACCTACCCCTTTACAACAAGATGATATTGATGTACAAATCAGGTCATCTCCTCCACCCCGACAAGAGATCGACGATAAAACCCTGCGCTGGCAGGCAAGAAACCAGTGGTTCGGTCAATCGGGGTATGAAGAATTAACCAGCTTTTCTCTAGGGCTGCATCAAAAACTAGTGAACTCGGGGGTTGACCCTCGCTCTGACGAATATTTCGAGCGCATTGATGCTCGCATTAAATCAACTTTTCCAGAGATATTTGGAAAAGAAGAAAAGCCTAAATCGGTTGATGGCTCTAAAAAAGCTGCAACAGTAGTTGCTTCCGCGACTAGGTCGTCTGGGGTACGAAAAGTTGAAATGTCGCCAACGCAAGTCGCCTTGGCTAAAAAATTTGGATTAACCCCACAGCAATACGCTGTTGAATTAGCAAAATTGGAGAAACAAAATGGCTGATACTATTGACCGCATTACACGTGACTTAAAGACACGCGAAAAATCTGTTCGTGCGGAATACGTACCGCCGAGCAACTTGCCCGATCCGACACCTGATCCAGATTACACGTTTCGCTGGGTAGCGACTCATGTGCTAGGTCAGCCATTAGCCAACAACGTGTCCTTACAGATGCGCGATGGTTATGAGCCGGTGAAAGCAGTGGATCATCCAGAATTGGCCTTGTTTGGCAACAATGCAAGCGGTAATGTGGAAATTGGTGGGCTGATGCTTTGCAAGGCTCCCAAAGAACGCATCCAAGCGCGCGCTGAGTATTACGACAAGCAAGCTCAAAACCAGATGGATTCAGTTGACAACCATTTCATGCGAAATAATGACCCTCGGATGCCCTTGTTTGCTGACCGCAAGTCAACAACAAGTCGCGGAACAGGATTTGGTTCTGGTTCTAAATAATTTATAGGAGTCTTTATGGCTTATCCTACAGTCTCGGCCCCTTACGGTCTAAAGCCTGTAAACCTAATAGGTGGACAGGTGTTCGCGGGTTCAACTCGCCTGATGCAAATTGCGAGTGGTTACGCCACAGACATTTTCTATGGTGACTTGGTCAAACGTGTTGCAGCAGGAACAATCGAGAAGGATACCGGTACAGCAACCGCCACTCCTGTCGGTATTTTCTTAGGTGTTCAGTTTACCAATGGTTCAACTGGTCAAGTCCAGCAACAACAGTTTTATCCAGCAAGTCAGGCTATCAAGTCTGGCACGCAGATTTTTGCTGTGGTCGCTGATGATCCTGACACGTTGTTTCAAGTTTCTGTAGTTTCCAGCGGAACGACTATTTCTGGTGTTGGCATTACCTCCATTGGAAATAACGCCGAGTTGGTACAGAACTCCGGTAGCACCACGACAGGTAACTCTGCCGTAGCTATTTTGGCGGCAACTACAACAACCAACACTTTGCCTATTCGTATCATTGATGTAGTTCGGGACACCGCAACTGCTGCTGATAACTTCCCTGAAGTTATTGTTAAGATCAATGCGACTATGCATCAGTACAACAACGCCACTGGCATATAAGGAGCGTAAATCATGGCTATTTCACGCGCACAACTACTTAAAGAACTGCTCCCCGGCCTGAACGCTTTGTTTGGCTTGCAGTACGCTACTTACGGCGAAGAGCACAAAGAAATCTACGAAACAGAGAAATCTGAGCGTAGCTTTGAAGAAGAGACAAAACTGTCTGGCTTCTCTGCGGCTCCTGTCAAGAACGAAGGTTCTGCCATTGCTTATGACAATGCGCAAGAAGCGTTCACGGCTCGCTACAACCATGAAACCATTGCCTTGGGTTTCTCAATCACTGAAGAAGCGGTTGAAGATAACTTGTACGACAGCTTGTCTGCTCGCTACACCAAGGGCTTGGCTCGTGCTATGGCTTACACCAAGCAGGTTAAAGCTGCATCCGTCTTAAACAACGGCTTCACAGGTGGTGTTTATGCTGGTGGTGATGGTGTTGCTCTGTTCTCTACAGCGCACCCCCTGATCTCCGGTGGCACCAACAGCAACCGTCCTTCAACCAACTCTGACTTGAATGAAACATCGTTGGAAAACGCTGTGATTCAGATCGCTGCTTGGACTGATGAGCGTGGTCTGTTGATCGCTGCTAAACCTAGAAAATTGGTTGTGCCTCCAGCACTTCAGTTCGTTGCTACTCGTTTGCTCGAAACCAACCTCCGTGTTGGCACTGCCGACAACGACATCAACGCGTTGAAGAACAACGGTTCAATCCCTGAAGGTTACACAATTAACCACTACCTGACCGACACAAACGCTTGGTTCTTGTGCACAGACGTTCCTAACGGCCTGAAGCACTTTGAACGTATGGCTTTGTCTACGTCTATGGATGGTGACTTTGATACAGGTAACGTTCGTTACAAGGCCCGTGAGCGTTACAGCTTCGGCTTCAGCGATCCATTGGGCGTCTTTGGCTCCCCCGGTTCGACCTAATAAAACAGCCCCATAAGGGTAAGTTTGAGGCCACCTGCGGGTGGCCTTTTTGTTGTCACAAAGTTAAACTACGATCAATTTGCAGCCAATGTGGTTGCATAAACACAGGGGCACATCATGAAATTTGAAATGGAATTTGGTTACTTTGGTAACAACAAGCTGTCTATCGAGACTCACGATTTTGAGATGATTGAGATATTCCAAAAATTTGTGGAATTTCAAGAAAATTACGGTTGGGCTGTTGAGTATGAAGCTACTGCCGCGCTTGATGACGAGTTTGACGACGAAGACGACACTGAAGAAGAGTTAGATGGCGCTGAAACTGACGCTGCCGCTGAAGCTGCGGATAACAAGTAATACTAGGGGGCTTCGGCCCCCTTCTTCTTTTTGGCTTTTTTAACCAGCCGTTCGTCGTGATGGTGTATGCGGTGGCAGTTGGCGCAGAGCACAATACACTTCTTAACTTCTTCCATAGCCCGTTTGAATGCACGATTTTTTATCAGCTTGTTGACTGACTCTTCTTTGGTGCTGCTGTCTATGTGATGAAAGTCAAACGTGGCCGGGTGGTTTTGCCCACACTTTACGCAGGCTAATGTAGCTTTAAAGCTACGCCACTGATCTTTATACGCCTTGGCCGAGGCTTTACTTGCCGCTATTACAGTCGCTTTGTTGTTGGCATAGTACGTATTTGCGTACGTCTTTTGTTTAGTTTGTTTAACAATTTTGTCTTTATACGGCATGCTTGATCTTGTACTTCCAGTACAACGCCGTTTTTAAACCCCAAGGTTGAGATGGCTCAAACATTTTAAAACCTATAGCTATTAAACTGTTTGCGGAGGCAGGGTTTTGATTGGTGTCAGAGATAACCCAGTTCATGCCTAGTCTTTTGGCCACTTTAATGCGCTGTCGGATAAGCCGCTTCTGGAGTCCCTGTCCTTGATGAGCTCGTGTAACGCCTGCGCGACATAGGTACATAGTGTCAGACCAACGAGTAGAGGGGACAACACCACCGAAGCCAACCGCTTCACCATCTTGCGAGTAAACAACATGCCAGTATCCTTTTGTAATTGGGTAAGTTTTATCGTGGGGAAGACACGCTTTTTGAAGCAACGTCAACAACTGCACCACCTCTGGCTGGCGAGTATCGACAGGGACAACGCGGTATTTCATGCATGTATAATGCCGAAAAATTATGACAACAAAAATAATTGTTGCGCCCGAATAAACGCCGTGATATAAACACAGTATTCCGGGCTATCCGGTGCATTAGACAGTCCCGGCTGACGACATACAGACTGATGCACTTAACTTGTATGTAAGGAAAAATCATGGCACGCACTACGTTTCAAGGCCCAATTCGTTCATTGGGCGGCATTTATCAACAAGGCCCAGCGACTGTTGTTGACATCACAACAAGCACTACATTAAGCCCCGAAGAGCATGGCGGTCGTATCATCGCTGTTGGTGGTTCTTTAGCGGCTGCACTAACTTTGACATTGCCAGCAATCAATGTTTCAACTAACTCTACAACGTCTGGCCCCGGTCAAGACCCAAGCACAGCCAACAACGAAGGCGTTGTTTACACAATCTGGGTTCCTACTACCA
>Ga0209552_1000675_pt1 | contig 10803 bp, 10 predicted proteins | sample LauGreFaBDMM15SD_2_FD_188214 | JGI IMG/M metagenome (GOLD analysis project Ga0209552, IMG submission 188214) | Freshwater lake microbial communities from Lake Michigan, USA - Fa13.BD.MM15.SD (SPAdes) (version 2) | ecosystem: Environmental > Aquatic > Freshwater > Lake | place: Lake Michigan, USA... | reverse complement strand
CAGCCAAGGGTTGATTGCCTAAGGGCCCAGCAGCTAGAGGCGCGATGGCTTCATACAGCGGCTCAGCCATCGGAACGTTCAAGTGAACCGGCCCAAACCTCAGCGAGGCAAGGGCTTGATCCACCACGGCAGCATTCCATTCTAGGGTCTGGTCCAGGTTAAGTAGGCCTTTACCGACAAGGTGGTCGTCAAAAATCCGCTCTTGGCGAATGCTTTGCCCCTGACCGTTGTCGATTAAAGCAGCAGGCCGGTCGGCCGTAACAACAAGCAGCGCAACCTGCTGGTAGAAAGCTTCTGCAACCGCTGGCGCAAAATTCAGGGCCGCCGTACCGCTAGTGCAGACCGCAAAGGCAGGCTTGCCCGTGGCAATAGCGGCTCCAAGGGCCCAATGCGCGGCACTGCGCTCGTCGAGCAGCACCTGGTTTGGAGCCTCAAGCTCCTTAAAGGCTAGAACTAAGGGCGCACAACGGCTGCCTGGCGAGGCAACCCAGCCAGCCCAATCAAGGCGGGCAAAGCGATCGCGGAGCATTCCCGCTATTTGGGCAGAAGTGGTTTTCACCCGATTAGAACGCTTTCGAGCGTGCGAAGTTTTTGCTCGGTTTCTACCCACTCTCCTTCGGGGTCTGACTTGGCGGTAATTCCGCCGCCGGCATAGCCAAGAAGTCCGTCGGAACCCCATTCTACGCAGCGCAAGGTGACATAAAAAACAGATCGTTCTGGGCCTGACCAACCAAAATAGCCCGAATAATTACGACGGTTGTAGCCCTCATGAAGGCGAATGAAGGCCTGCGACTGCGCCCGCGGAAGGCCACCCACCGCAGGAGTTGGGTGCAGGGCTAAAGCGACTTCCCAGGCACTAATGGTCGAATGGAGTCCGGTTATGTGGCTGCACAAATGCTCTACGGGGCCCGCCTGCAGTACCGTAGGACCATCGATTTCAAGGGACTGCAGCCCAAGCGCTTGAAGCATTTGAACGATGTCTTTGGTGACCACGTGCTGTTCCTCCCGCTCCTTGAGGCCCCAAACGCCTTTACTGCCAAGCAGACGGGTACCAGCCAGAGACATGGTTCGCACAACCTGGCCCTGAACCTCGGTCAGGCACTCTGGGGTTGCACCCATCCAAATGCTTGCTCCTGGAGCACGAAGTAAAAAAATAGTGGCCCTAGGGTAGGCCTCGGAGAGGCGTTCAAAGGCCTCGAGAGGCTGCACCGAACACCTCGGGTAGGCCCGAGTTCGAGATAAAACAACCTTCTCCACCACGCCGTCTAAGCAGGCCTGACGCGCTTGCTCCACAAGGCGCCGGTAGCCTTCTTCGCTGTGGGAGTCCTGGGGTGCAATCGCAGGCAGCGGACTGCGCTTCAAAGCCCCAGCGATCCAATGGCGACCCCCTGCCCCCTCGCCCCGAGGAATAGCTTCAAACCGTTGCAGAAGTCCGCTAAACTGGGCAATGCCAAAGTTGCCGCTTTCTGAGGACAGAAGTTCCCAAGCCTTCGGTGCAGAACCTGACTCGCGAATCCACGCAAACCCGATCACTCGTGCTGCTTGTGCACCCGCGGCACAATCGCGTTGGTCATTTTTACAAACGAAACAAGCTTGCCCGCATCGTCCACCACCCGAATTTCAAGCACATGGGTACTGCGTCCGCGGTGCAAAAAAGTGGCTGTTCCGTGTACAAACCCGCCACGTGCACTGCGCACATGGTTGGCCGCTATCTCGAGTCCAACGGCTACAAAATTCTGCGGGTCGTCCAAAAAAATCTGCGATGCTGCACTGCCAGCAGTCTCGGCAAGGGCCACTGTGGCTCCGCCGTGCAGCAGTCCGAGGGGCTGCATGTGCCCGGGAGTTACTGGCATGCGAACGGTCAGTGAGGACTCGGTCATGGCCATGTATTCGATCCCGAGGGTCTGCATCAAAGTTCCCTCGCGGCGGCGGTTCAGTTCAGCCAAAATTTCAGTGTGCGTCATGGCCCGTAAAGATAGGCACCGACTATACCTTTGCCTCTTAACTTCAGTCGTAGCGAAGCAATGCTTACCATAACCCTACCCGACGGCTCAGTCCGCTCCTATCCCGACGGTTCAACCGCCCTTCAGGTTGCCGAATCCATAAGCCGCGGGCTCGCGCAAAACGCCCTCACTGCAAAGTGGAACGGGCAAAGCGTTGAACTCCATGAGGCCCTTAGCGGCAGCGGATCGCTTGTCTTCTTCACTTGGGACCAGCCCGAAGGCAAAACAGCATTCTGGCACTCTTCAGCCCACGTGCTGGCGCAGAGCATTTTGCATTTTTACCCCGATGCGCTGCTCACCATCGGTCCCGCCATTGAGAACGGATTTTACTACGACGTGGACTTTCGCGGAGCGGCGTTTGGCGAAGGGGATTTTGAAAAGCTCGACAAGCAGATGCTCGAATTCGCTCGCGAAAAATCAGCGTTCTCGAAGCGGTCGGTGACCAAGGCTGAGGCCTTGACTGCCTATGCCGAAAATCCGTTTAAAACCGAGCTCATAGAGAATCTAGAAGACGGCAGCATCACGTTCTGCGACCACGCGGACTTCACCGACCTATGCCGTGGAGGGCATATTCCCAACACAGGCCTGATCAAGGCCATAAAAATTATGAAGGTGGCTGGTGCCTACTGGCGTGCCAACGACAAGAATCCCCAACTCACTCGAGTCTATGGCGTTTCCTTCCCAAAGGCCAGCATGCTCGAGGAGCACCTCGCCCTGCTCGAAGAGGCCAAAAAACGCGACCACCGCAAGCTAGGGCGCGAACTAGAGCTTTTCACTTTTAGCCAAAAAGTTGGCCAAGGACTGCCTCTGTGGTTGCCCAAAGGTGCCGCCCTGCGCGAGCGATTGGAGAACTTTTTGAAGGCTGCACAAAAAAAGGCGGGCTACCTGCCCGTAATCACGCCCCACATTGCGAGCAAGGAGCTTTATGTGCTTTCGGGCCACTACGAGAAGTACGGCAAAGATTCCTTTCAGCCCATTCTCACCCCCGAAGAAGGCGAAGAGTACCTGCTCAAGCCCATGAATTGCCCGCACCACTGCGAAATTTATAAGTCTCAGCCTCGCTCCTACCGCGACCTACCGCTTCGCTTTGCAGAGTTTGGAACGGTGTACCGATACGAGCAAAGTGGAGAGCTTCACGGCCTGACCAGGGTACGCGGATTCACCCAAGACGACGCCCACCTGTTTTGCACCCCAGACCAGCTCCTTGACGAGTTTTTAAAGGTCATTGACTTGGTGCTTTATATCTTTAAAACCCTTGATTTTCCGTCGTTTAAGGCGCAGGTAAGCCTGCGTGACCCCGACAACCCGAGCAAGTACATCGGCAGCGCCGAAAACTGGGAAAAGGCCGAAAAAGCCATTTTGGAGGCTGCGAAAATCAAGGAGCTTCCGCACGTAATCGAGTACGGCGAAGCCGCGTTTTATGGACCTAAACTCGACTTTATGGTGCGCGATGCCATCGGCCGTGAATGGCAACTCGGAACCATACAGGTGGACTACAACCTTCCGGAGCGCTTTGAGCTCGAGTACAAGGGAGCCGACAACGAGATGCACCGCCCGGTTATGATACACCGAGCGCCCTTTGGATCCATGGAGCGTTTTGTAGCCGTTCTCATCGAGCATTGCGGCGGAAACTTCCCCCTATGGCTGACCCCAGAGCAGGCGGTGGTTCTCCCCGTATCGGAACGTTTCAACGAGTATGCGCAACAGGTTGTGAGTCTGCTCGAAATGTCCGATATTCGCGCCCTCGTTGACGACCGGAATGAAAAGGTTGGTCGCAAAATCCGCGATGCGGAAATGCGTAAGGTCCCCTTCATGCTAGTGGTCGGCGAGAAAGAGCAGGAATCTCAAACTGTGTCGGTTCGCCGCCATGGAGAAGGAGACCTCGGAGCAGAGTCGCCCGCAGAATTTGCGGAGCGCGTTCGTGCCGAGGTTGCCCAACGGCTAAGCGCTCTTTGAGCCGTTTAATGAATTTAAATACTGAACCTTCTGAGGAACAATAAACCTTCGGGTCCCCGTCAAGGGCGAGGCTACCGCGAGCCGGAAGCACTCCACAAGATTAACGAACACATTCGTGTTTCGACTGTCCGCCTCTTGAGGGAAGAGCAAGAACCCGTCGTCTTATCAGTGCGAGAAGCCCAGGCCTTAGCCGAAGCAGACGAGCTTGATTTGGTGATGATTGCCGAGAACGCCGATCCCCCTGTCTGTAAAATCATAGACTACAAGAAGTTCTTGTACGATCAAAAGAAAAAGCAGAAAGAAATCGCCGCCAGAGCACAAAAAGTGGTTGTCAAAGAGATCCGTTTCGGACCGCAAACTGACGATCATGATTACGAGTTCAAACTCAAGCACGCCCGTAAGTTTCTAGAGGAAGGAGCCAAGTTGAAGAGTTTTGTATTCTTCCGTGGACGCTCCATCATCTATAAAGAGCAAGGCGAACTGCTGCTGCTCCGATTGGCACAAGACGTGGCCGATTTGGGCAAAGTAGAAGCCCTACCCCACCTCGAAGGGAAGCGAATGTTCATTCTAATCGCTCCAACCAAAAAGAAATAGTAGCCTAAATAAAAGATCTGTACCATGCCTAAGATGAAGACCAAATCCAGCGCCAAGAAGCGATTCAAGCTTACGGGCACTGGTCAAATCAAGCGCAAACACGCTTTCAAGAGCCACATTCTTACCAAAAAGGCTACTGACCGCAAGCGCCGCCTTACCCATTCAACGTTGGTGCACACCTCCGACATGAATTCGGTAAAGGAGATGCTCGTAATGTAGTTTTTTGTTTTGTTATCTGGTTTAATTAACCCTGCGTAAGCGCCCCTAAGAGTCTGCCAAGTCTTATAAACTGAAGCAGTCCGCGCTACCAAAAATCTAGTAAATATGCCTCGTTCAGTAAATAATGTAGCTTCTCGTGCACGCCGCAAGCGCGTGCTAAAAATGGCCAAAGGCTACTTTGGCCGCCGTAAAAACGTTTGGACGGTCGCCAAAAACGCCGTTGAAAAAGCCCTGGGTTACGCCTACCGTGACCGCCGTGCTAAGAAGCGCAACTTTCGCGCCCTTTGGATTACCCGTATCAACGCTGGTGCGCGCATTCAAGGAATGTCCTACAGCCAGCTGATGGGCAAGCTTCACGCCAACAACATTGAACTCAACCGCAAGGTTTTGGCCGACCTGGCCATGAACCACCCGGAGGCGTTCAAATCGGTTGTTGACCGAGTAAAGTAGATCCTAAAAGACTTTTTAGAAGACCTTGGGCCGCGCAGGTGGCTCCTTGGTCTACTTTGTATTGACGGCCACTCAAGGGGTTTAAAGAAACTTACGGGCGCCTCAGAATCCAAAGCTGCCCTGATGCCGACTCAAGCCGCACCAAGTTAGCCGACCCTTCGGACCAATGCTCTACTTCGCGGCATGGACCGCAGTGGAGTTCAAGTTCGGTTCGGCTGAGGTGTTCCGGCCTAAGGAACCACCTTCGCCCCTGCCTAAAGGCATTCTTATGGGCGCGAAGGCCGTCGGGAACCCTAGACAGCACGACGTCATTGAGTGGGCCCCAAGCGTAGGCCATGGGTTTCGTTTTGGGTGCAGCATAGATTTGGTCTGGCGGACCCGATTCTACGATTTGTCCCTGCTGCATAACGTCGATTCGGTCGGCCCATCGCATTGCATCTCGGGCGTCGTGCGCCACCAATACTACGGTCGCCTTTGTTTTGCGTTGCCAGGCCTTGAGCAACTGAAACAGGCGCTCCTTGAGGAATCCGTCCACATGGCTGAATGGTTCGTCAAGCAAGAGCACCTTAGGACGGCCTAACAGCGCTCGGCCAATAGACAGACGCTGCTGCTCTCCGCCCGACAGGCTGTTTGCCGGGCGAGAAGGGTCCATGCCTAAATGAAGAGTCCGCATGATGCGGCGAACGATGCGATCTTCTTGATCCTCAAGCCGCCCATGCACCAAATCAAGAAGGTTGTCGCGCAGGCTTCGGTAGGGAGAGAGGCCAAAGTCCTGCTTAACCCAAACCACCCCGGGATGCCCTGCAATCAGGCGGTCGCGGTTTGGTCGCGCAGACCCGACCCAAGATTCTCCGGAGTCCGCAAAAACCTGACCTGCAATAATCGAGAGAAGCGTAGACTTGCCCGAACCCGAAGGGCCGTAGAGAGCCACAACCTGACCGGCTTCCACCGACCAAAATGGTATATCAAGCAAAAAGGAGCCCCGAGCCAGGCGCAAACCTTGGGCGCGCAGCGCAGTGGATCGGGCCACGTTTAGAGGTGGATCACCTCACCGTAGGCCGCGGCCGTAGCCTCCATGACCGCCTCAGACATGGTCGGGTGCGGGTGCACCGCTTTAAGAAGCTCCATTCCCGTGGTTTCCAGCTTGCGGGCCGTGACTACCTCGGCAATCATCTCGGTAACATTGGCACCAATCATGTGGGCACCAAGCAGTTCACCGTACTTCGCGTCGTAGACCATCTTGACAAAACCCTCCTTGGTTCCGGAGGCCGAAGCCTTGCCAGAGGCGCTAAAGGGAAACTTGCCAACCTTTACCTCAAAACCGGCTTCTATGGCCGCTTTTTCGGTGTAGCCTACGCTGGCTATCTCCGGAGAGCAGTAGGTGCATCCGGGAATATTATTGTAGTCCATCGCCTGAGGGTGGTGGCCCGCAATCGACTCCACACAAATAATGCCCTCGGCAGAAGCCACGTGCGCCAGAGCTTGCCCCTTAACAACATCTCCGATGGCGTAGTAGCCTGGAATGCTCGTGCGGTAAAACTCGTCTACCGCAATGCGTCCCTTGTCGACCGAAATACCGACGCTCTCGAGGCCGATGTTTTCGACATTCGGACTCACTCCGACGGCACTCAAAACCACGTCGCACTCCAAAACATGCTCGCCCTTGGCATCAGCGTAGGTGACCTTGCAGCCCTTGCCCTTGGTGTCGACCGACTTAACCTCAGCACTCGTGAGAATATCGATGCCCTTTTTCTTGAAGACCTGCTCTAGGGCCTTGCTCACCTCTTCGTCTTCATTGGGTACAATACGAGGCAAATATTCTACAATAGTGACCTTGGTCCCCATGGCATTATAGACATAAGCGAACTCCACCCCAATGGCTCCCGAGCCGGCAATTACCATACTCTTGGGCTGCTCAGCAAGAACCATAGCCTCGCGGTAGCCCATAATCTTCTTGCCATCCTGGGGAAGGTTGGGCAGCACGCGGCTGCGTCCGCCCGTGGCAATGATGATGTGCTTGGCGCTGATGACTTGAGTTCCAGAATCGCCCTTGACTTCGACCTTGCGGCCAGGCATAAGAGTTCCTTGCCCCATGTGCACGTCAATCTTGTTCTTCTTCATCAAAAACTGAATGCCCTTAGACATTCCGCCTGCAATATCTCGGCTTCGGGCAACCACTTTGCCAAAATCGTGCTTGGCATCCTTCACGGTGATTCCGTATTCCTCGGCATGCTGTATGTATTCAAATACCTGCGCACTCTTGATCAAGGCCTTGGTGGGAATGCATCCCCAATTCAAGCAAACTCCGCCGAGGCTTTCTTTTTCAACAACTGCCGTTTTTAAGCCTAGTTGGCTGGCGCGAATCGCAGCTACATAACCGCCAGGGCCGGAGCCCAATACCAAAACATCGTATTCCATAGCTACAAAGGTAGGCAGGCCACTGCAGAAATTTCGAAGCGTGCATTCATGGGAAGGCCTAAAACCGCGACGGTTTCACGCGCTGGCTTGGCGTCGCCCATGAATTCCGCATAAATCGCGTTAACGGCTGCAAAATCAGCCATATCGCGCAAAAACAAGCTGCATTTTGCCACATGCATGAATCCCAAACCCTGGCTTTCAAGCAGGGATTTTAGATTGGTTAGGGCCATCCTGACCTCTGCCTCTAAACTGTCGTTTATCATGGTCCCGTCGGGGCTTAGGGCAATCATACCCGAGACAAAAAGATGGGAGCCGGACCAAACCGCTTGGCTGTAGGGTCCGATTGGCGCAGGGGCATTGGCAGTGTAAACTGGTCGTATCATAGTCTAAAGTTAGGGCCTAGGCTCATACTACCTTTGGTACAATGGTCTTAGGCGTACTCGACAACCGCGACTCGTTCACCTTCAACTTGGTGCACCTGCTCGAACCCTATTTTAGCGAGGTCCGTGTGCTGCGCTGCGACGACCCCGCTGCATTAGACGGCTTTGAATCCTGCGCTGCCTTAGTGCTCTCGCCAGGGCCAGGTCTACCCCGCGAATCGGGCGCACTCATGCAGGTCATTGCGCGGCATTGGGGCCGCAGACCCATCTTAGGAGTTTGCTTGGGCATGCAAGCCTTAGCTGAATTTCGGGGCGGACAACTCCAGCATACGGGCAGTCCGCGTCACGGCATTGCGCGAACCATAACCTGGCTGCACGAAGATGCCATTAACCAGGGCCTTTCGGTAGCAATGCAGGTTGGATACTATCATTCTTGGGCGGTTAAGGCCAGCAGCATTGACGCGGAATGGACGCTTCTCGCCACCGACCACGAAGGACTTCCTGCCGCCATTCGCCACCGAACGGAATCCGTTTGGGGCCTTCAGTTTCATCCAGAAAGTGTTTTAACCCCCTTGGGCAAGAAGCTGCTGGAGTCCTGGGCTCTGCTTGTTAATAGTCACCCAGACCGCGCCGACGCTGCACCTTAAGGGCATTGAGCAAGGGGGCCGTAACACCCATGCTGATCGAGTAGCTTCGGGCGTATCCCAGCGGAACCCAGCGCAGGTTCATCTGCCAGCAGTGAATCGTGCGAACCACGTCAAACGAGGTGAAGGTTATGCTCGCGCTCTCCAAATCGTAGCCGCTTGAGAAGCGAATCTTCCAGTTTTGGGTCGGATCCCAGCTGCCGTCAACCCGGAGCGAGTGAACGGTCTTGTAGGCTGTTCCTGCCGCAATGCGCCTTAGGGAGTAGCCTGCATTTAGACTCCAGGGAGCCGCCCATCCTGCATAGTCAATGGGGGAATAGTAGTCAGCAAAATAGTTTTCTTCTAGGCCAAGGTCGTTGATCTTGGGACCGCGTCGGCCCTCGGAGCTCCCGCCACGCAACCGAAGGTCGGCACTAAACTGATGCATCGTTGACCGAATAAGGCCCTGACCAAGAGCCGCTGAAAAATCCAGGCTGCGCTGGCCGGTAGAATCTATGCCGTACCAATCAAAGAGGCCCTGGTAGCTCACTCGGTACGCCCCTTTACCCCAAGAAGACGATGCCCTAATCGCCATATTCTCAAAAGGATGGCTTAATGCAGCCGCGTTGTAGCCCGTTTCAAGACTTAGGTCGTCAATGAGGTTAATCTTCTGCTCGGTTCCGGAATCGCCCCGAGCGCGAAGCTTGGCATCTAGGGTGTTGCGAAGGCGAAAGCGAATGGCGCCCAACTGGCCGGGGCCCGGCGAGCCGTAGGTATAGCCTTCAAAACGATTGAAGCGCTTTAGGCCCCCAAGAGTATCGGACTGAATTTCTTGATAAATATTCCACTGCGGGTTAGCAAAATCCGGACGGGCGATAGCCGTGAGCGAGGGGTACATCACGTGCCGTAGTGCAGACAAGGGTCCGCGCTTGAAGCGAAATAAGCCATAAAGCGTGGTGTTTGCCGAAGCGGAGGCGCGAAATTCCCGTGCCGCAAAAAAGCCTTGAACCGTGTCAGACGTCACCTTCTCAGTAAGGGTATCCCACCGGTAGTCAAGCGCCGTTGGATACCACTTCTCGGCCCAATCGGCACTGGGATTAATGGTTATAAACTTTAAAAGCTTGAGGTTGGTATTGAGCGATGCCGAGTGCTGCACCCCGCTTCGCAGCCGAGACGGATCAAAAAGCTGGGCAGGATCCTGGAGTTCCTCTAGAAGGCCTTGGGTTTCGTTGCGGCCATTCATGGCGTAGGTAAGTCCAATTCCCTCATACCATTTAGGGGTACCGCTGCGGACTTTGCGGGCAAAGGGCTGCACCCTAGCCATTCCCAGGGTGAATTCTGGGAGCGAAAGGGCGATGGTACCCTGCTGGTTGCTTTGACGATGCCGCAGCGCTCCGGTGAAAGTGAAGGGGGTTCCGGGGAAGCGCTGCACCACACTGATGGAAGAGGATAGGTCGTTCTTTAAAAAGTCTTCGGGGTTGGTCGTGGTATTCTTAAAAAAACTGCCGGTAGCCAGTTCAACGCGCGCTGTGAAGGTGCGTGAAGGGTGTGCCTTGGGGTCTTGGCTATGGTTCCACGAAATGCGGTAGTCTCGAGAGTCATAAAACTGACCATAGTCCGCGTAGCGGGGGTCCCCATAACGCGTTCGGTTGGCCTGAACCGCAAATCCGCCCGAAAAACGGTAGCGGTATCGGTAGTTAGATTGCGCTTGAATACCCCATGAACCGCGGGTATAGAGGTCGCCGGTAACCTTTAGGTCGATGTGGTCGTTGAGCGCCCAATAGTGGCCAAATCCAGTCAGCCCCAGACCCCATTCTCGACGGTCGGCAAAATTGGGCAGGATATATCCCGAGGCACGCTTTTCCATGACCGGAAAAAATCCGAAAGGCAGGACCAAAGGCGTGGGTAAATGGATCAGTTCGAGGTAGGCAGGGCCGGTGACAATGCGCTTGCCCACATCCAAACGCGCTCGGGGCGCCACGATAGCAAAGTGCGGATCCACATGGTTGCAGGTAGTGAAGCGTGTTGAGCCGATAAAGTAGCTGGAGTCCGTGATCATTTTAACCTGCCCTCCGGAGAGAAATCCGCCGCCCTCTTGACTGGTCGATTGATAGACCCAGCCTTTTTGCGTTCCGTAGTTGTAGCGGAGCGTGTCTGCTC
>Ga0209552_1000672_pt1 | contig 10828 bp, 16 predicted proteins | sample LauGreFaBDMM15SD_2_FD_188214 | JGI IMG/M metagenome (GOLD analysis project Ga0209552, IMG submission 188214) | Freshwater lake microbial communities from Lake Michigan, USA - Fa13.BD.MM15.SD (SPAdes) (version 2) | ecosystem: Environmental > Aquatic > Freshwater > Lake | place: Lake Michigan, USA... | reverse complement strand
ATCATGCGCGGGTTGAGCTCCTGGATACGCTCCCAGGTAAAGCCCATGCGGTCTAGTGCGCCGGGCGCAAAGTTTTCTACCAGCACGTCGCAGGTCTTGATCAGCCGGTCTAGCACTTCCTTGCCCTTGGGGTCTTTGGTGTTGACGGTGATCGAGCGCTTGTTGTGGTTGAGCATGGTGAAGTACAGGCTGTCCACGCCGGGGATGTCGCGCAGTTGCCCGCGGGTAGCGTCGCCTTCACCGGCTTTTTCTACCTTGATCACGTCCGCGCCAAACCAGGCCAGCAACTGGGTGCAGGTCGGGCCCGATTGCACATGGGTGAAGTCAAGAATGCGTACGCCGTCTAATGCCTTGCTCATAGCTGAAGAGTCCTTTGGAATTGCAAAAATCAGGTTTTTTTCACGGTTTGCGGATTAAGCATGGTAATGCGTCCGCTCTCCGTGCCCGCTGTCTCGTCGATGACAGCGTTGATCAGGGTCGGTTGTCCGCTTGCGATAGCGGCTTCCATCGCCTCTTGCAATTGCGCCGGGGTGGTGGCTTGTACGCCCACCCCACCAAAAGCTTCCATCATTTTGTCATAGCGCGCGCCCTTGACGAAAACCGTGGGCGCTACGTCCTCGCCGCCCGATGCGTTGACGTCGGTACCGCGATACACCCCGTTGTTATTGAAAATTACGATGCAGATGGGCAGGTGGTAGCGGCAAATCGTCTCCACCTCCATGCCGCTAAAGCCAAAGGCGCTATCGCCCTCGATGGCAATGACCGGCTTGCCCGTCACCACGGCGGCGGCGATGGCAAAGCCCATGCCTATGCCCATGACGCCCCAGGTACCCACGTCCAGGCGCTTGCGCGGCTGGTACATATCGACAATGCTGCGGGTGAAGTCCAAGGTGTTGGCGCCTTCGTTGACCAGCATCGCGTCTGGGTGCGCCTTAATGATGGCGCGCACCGCGCTCAGGGCGCTATGAAAATTCATGGGCGAGGGGTTTTTCGCCAGCGTCTCGGCCATCTTGGCTTGGTTGGCGTCGCGCTTGCTAAACACCGGGCCAGTCCAGTCCGCCGGGGCCTTGGGCCAGTGGCTGCCCATACCGGCCACCAGCGCCGCCACGCACGAGCCGATGTCGCCCACCAGCGGCGCGGCAATCGCCACGTTGCTATCCATCTCGGTCGGTGATATATCTATTTGTATGAATTGCTTGCCGGTGGGCGTGCCCCAGGTCTTGCCCTTGCCGTGGGATAGCAGCCAGTTCAGGCGCGCGCCTACGAGTAGCACCACGTCGGACTCGGCCAACACATAAGAGCGCGCTGCCGAGGCACACAGCGCATGCGTGTCGGGCAGCAAGCCCTTGGCCATAGACATAGGCAGGTAGGGGATGCCCGAGGTCTCCACCAGCGCGCGGATGTCGGCATCGGCCTGCGCATAGGCTGCGCCCTTACCCAGCAAAATCAGCGGGCGTTTGGCGCCCTTGAGCAGGTCCAGCGCCCGCGCCACGGCGTCGGGAGCCGGTATCTGGCGCGGTGCCGGATCGACCACTTTTATTAAAGAGGCCGCGCCCTCGGCCGCGTCCATGGTCTGGGCAAAGAGTTTGGCCGGCAAATCCAGATACACGCCGCCGGGCCGGCCCGACAAGGCGGAGCGGATAGCCCGCGCAATGCCCACGCCAATGTCCTGCGCGTGTAGCACCCTGAATGCCGCTTTGCATAAAGGCTTGGCAATGGCCAGTTGGTCCATCTCTTCATAGTCGCCTTGCTGCAAATCCACAATCTCGCGCTCACTCGAGCCGCTGATCAAAATCATGGGAAAGCAATTGGTCGTGGCATTGGCCAGCGCCGTCAGGCCGTTCAAAAAGCCCGGCGCAGAAACGGTGAGGCAAATGCCCGGCTTTTGCGTCAAAAAGCCCGCAGCCGCTGCGGCATTGCCCGCATGCTGCTCGTGGCGAAAAGAAATCACCCGCATGCCTTGCCCCTGCGCCATGCGCGTCAGGTCGGTAATCGGGATGCCCGGCACGCCAAATATGGTGTCGATGCCATTGAGTTTGAGGGCATCGATGACTAAATGAAAGCCGTCGATTTGCGCGCCGGGGTCGGCAAGGGCATGATTTTCTTGGGGGGTGTTGGCAGTCATTTTCGTACTCCATGAAGTCCTGGGTGGCGCGATTTTGCACCGGCTGTACTTAGCACCTTGCTCCCTGGTCTTGGGCCTGTCTTCCACGCGCCACCGGGCCTAATGCAGCTTTGGCGCAGGGCACCGGGCGTGGCCTGTGGTGCTAGGAATTCAGCCTGTGAAATTCACTCTCGCATAGTAGGCTTTTGCGCGGCAAATTTCGAGAGGGTAAATACCTAGGCGGGAGGCGACTTCAGTCGCTTGGCCGCCTCCCTTAAACTGCCCGCATGGACCGCCAAACTGCTTTAACCCTGTTAATTGCGCACAAGCCGCACCTGCAAAGCCAATTTGGCGTGCGCAGCTTGGCGCTGTTTGGCTCCACAGCACGCGGACAAGCCGAAGAGGGGAGTGACGTGGATATTTTGATTTCCTTTGTATCCGCCCCCACTTCCAAGCAGTATTTCGGTGCGCGGTTCTACCTTGAAGATGTTTTGCAGTGTCCGGTCGATTTAGTGACTGAGAAGGCTTTGCGCCAGGAGCTTCGCCCTTATGTAGAACGGGATGCTGTCCATGTCTAGCGACTTGTCCGATCGGCAATGGCGGTTTTATGTGGATGACATGCTGGGCTTTTGTGATCGGGTGCTTCGCTTTAACGCCGGTGTCAGCCGTGAAAAATTTGCAGCTGACCCCATGCGTTATGACGCTACCGTGCGCAATATTGAGCTGATAGGCGAAGCGGCAACCCATATTCCGCTTGTCGTCAAAAAAGGCTGGGCCTTTTTTTACGGCTGTTGCAGGCCGCGGGTTGGACCGATTTGCAGCGCAAATTACGAGGAATATTCACTTTCAATCCGAGCAACTCAGGGTCGATGAACTGGGTGGTGGGCTGAAAGTGGATTTTTCAGGGACGACGACTTACGCAGACCTTCCCTAGCAATCCGTCAAGCGCCGCCTAAAACAATGTGCGAAGCCCCGAATGCAGGTTCAACCCGCGTCGCAACCAGTTAAAGCTGGGAGATTGAACATTGAAATTTAAACGTCACACGTTGAAATTTCCATGTTCCGCCTGAGCGAAGCGAGCAAGGCTCCGTTTCCATAAATCGTGAACAAGTGATTACAATCGCAGGCATGTACAAGGTCAAGCGCACTGCTGAATTTGATGCCTGGCTTGCAGGCATCAGAGATGGCATGACTCGTATCCGCCTTGCCAAGCGGCTTGACAAGGCGCAGCGGGGGCTGCTGGGTGATGTGGAGCCCGTGGGTGAAGGGGTTTGCCAGATGCGCGAGTTTTTCGGCCCCGGTTGGCGCATGTATTACGTTGAGCGTAAGGAAGTCATCATCGTGATGCTCGGAGGCGGTGACAAATCAAGCCAGCAGGCCGATATTGCTGCGGCCATCGCCTTGTCTAAGTCTATTGAGGAGTAATTGCTCATGAGCAAGAAGCTGAAAGTTGCTGATCTGCCAGATTTCGATATGGCAGAAATGCTCAAAACCGACGAAGACGTCGCCCATTACCTGACACTAGTATTGGATGAAAACGACATCGGTGAATTCACCCACGCGCTGGGGATTGTTGCCCGTTCTCGTGGGATGAGTGCAGTAGCTGAAAAATCTGGGTTGACGCGCGAGGCGCTCTACAAAGCACTGCGCCCCAGCTCCCAACCGCGGTTTGACACGATTTACAAGGTCTGCCAAGCCCTTGGCGTTCGCTTGGTGGCACAGTCGGGTCCAGCGCACCTCTGATCCACCATGCCCTGGCACGCCAGCCTATTTTGATGGCGATGGGCAAGCGCGCTAAAGAATTAACGGGGTTTCATGTGCGCACGAATCCAAAGCGCCAACGCCGCTTCGTCGATGTCGCCTGCCGCGACGCCCAGCATTGTCCGGGTTGCATCGACTTGGGTTGCCGACAAACGGAAACCGTTGATGGCCAAAAACAGACCCACTGCCAAGAAAGCGACGCGCTTATTGCCGTCAATAAAAGGATGGTTTTTTGCCAAGCTAAGGCCGTAGATCGCGGCAAGGTCGGCAAGGTCCGGAGAAACGTAAAGCGCGACATTCAAAGGGCGTGCGAGCGCGGATTCCAGCAGTCCTTCATTGCGCAGTCCGGGTGCGCCGCCGTGCTCGGCCAGGCTCTCGTCATGCAAAAGCAGCAAGACTTCGCGGCTGACCCAGTTCCATTGGCTCATTTGGCGAGCTGGTGGAAGGTATCGCGAAACTCGTGCATGAACTCGCGCCCCAAGGCCAATTGCTTTTCCACTTCTGGGTCGTATGGGGTGAGCATTACGCCATTAGGCGCATCGGTCCAAAAAACGCTGTCGCCCTTTTCCAGCTTCAGCTTGGACAGCATCTCTTTGGGAAGGATGACCCCTAGGGAATTGCCAATTTGGGTAAGTTTGAGTGCAGCCACGGCGAACCTCTAAGTTATAACATTTGTAATACTAACTAATTCTATGCAGGCAGGCAAGTCCTGAACGGCAGTCCTAAACGGCGCCATCCACTATGCTCTGCGCTGCGCAAGCCACCACAAAAACAACCATGCTCCAAGTCTCCAAATGCATTCCCCAAGGCAAAGGTCTGGCCCAAGTGTTGATTAAACGTGCGGCCACGGTTGAGCTGGATTGGGACGTTCGCCAGAAAAGCCGTTTTGACGCCACTGACTCGCAGGGCCGCAGCCTGGGCATTTTTTTGCCGCGCGGCACGGTGGTGCGCGGGGGCGATGTGCTGGTGGCGGACGACGGCTCTTTTGTACGCGCCATCGCCGCGCCGCAGGCGGTGCTGAAGATCACGCATTGCACGCAGCACGGCACGCCGTATGACTTGATACGCGCCGCCTACCACCTGGGTAACCGGCATGTGCCCATCGAGCTCAAGCCTGACCATCTGAAGATAAAGCCCGACCACGTCCTGGCCGACATGCTGCGCGCCATGCACCTGATCGTGCACGCGGTGGACGAACGCTTCGAGCCTGAAAACGGGGCGTATGCCACGGGCGGGCACGGGCACAGCCACGGTGACCATTCGCATGGCCATGATCACGACCATGCGCAGGATGACCACGATCACAAACACGAAGGCCACGCCCACGGCCATTCGCACTAAGCCCCCCCCCATGCTCGATACCAGCCTCGTGCAGCTGATGTGGCTGGCCTCGCCGGCCTTGCTAAGCCTGCGCCTCAGCCTCCGGCCACAGGCTGGGAAAGTAAAAGCGCAGTGCGTGCTGCGGTACGCCTAGGCGCACTTTGCCGTAGGGGGTATCCGAAAGCAGTAGGCCGCGCTTTAGCAGGGCCGCCACTTGGGCGGTGGCCATGCGTTCGCCCAGGCCGAGCATGGCTTTGAAGTCGGCACGCTCTAGGTCGGCTTGGCTGGCAAACAGGTAGTGCAGGGCGCGCAGCGCTTCGCGACGTACGCCTTGGCGCACCACTTGTTCTTCGTAGGCCAGGCAGGCGGCAATGCGCTCTTTCATGCCCAGCGGCGCTAGATGGCCGGCCATGAAGTCCACCTGATCTATGCATACGTCCAGCACGTAGCCGATCCAGGCCAGCAGGCCCGCTTCGCTGAGGTTGCCGCGCCCGTCTAGGTCGCCGGCGCGGGCTTCGTCGGCAGCGGCCAGGTGTGCGTAGTAAGCCGCTTGGGTGCGCGCAAACCCGCGCAAGGGAGACCACAGTCCGTTGCTAAGGCCCATGTGGCTGAGCACCAGGTGGCTGTGCAGCCGGGCCACGCGGCCATTGCCATCGACAAAGGGGTGTATCCAGGCAAGGCGTTGGTGTGCTGCTGCCATGGCCACTACTTGCATTTCGCCACGCCGCACGTGGCCATACACATCGGCCCAGCGCTGCACGAAGGCGGGCAGCACTTTGGCGGCGGGCGCGGCATGGCGCCCTACGCTGACCTCGCGTTGGCGCATGCGCCCGGGCACTAACACGGAAGTGTCTTTGCCTTTGCCTTGTATGCGGTCAGCGTCGGGTAAGCGGGCAAATAGGTCTTGGTGGATGTCGCACACCGTTTGCGGCGACCAGACTTGCTGCGCCGTCCATTGCGGCCCCAGGGTTTCCAGCTGCGCTTCGGTAGCCATGTGTGCCAAGGCCAGGCGTTGGCGACGTGCTTTGTCGGCGTCTTGTGCGTAGTCTGCGCGCAGGGCTTGTTCAATTTCCAGGGGCAGTGTGTGCTGGCCTTCAATGCGGTTGGAGTAGTACGAGTTCATGGCCCGCAGTAACTGGCGCAGGCCCGGCAGCGCACCGGCCAGGCTGGCCCCGGATAGGCGGTCGGCCTTGCGGATGAGTTCGTGTGCCCGCTCCAAGGCGGGCTCCAGCCGCAGCTCCGACGGCAGCAGCGGCTCCATTTGCGAGGGATGGTCGTAAAGCGAGAGTTTTTGCGACTTTGTCATGTGCTTTAAGTATATGACTTAAAACAATTTTATTGTATTAATGCGAGATTTTTTGCGACTTTTTCTGCAACCGCTTACGCCCGCGTATTCCCCCTTACCAAGTCCACGGGCTGGCTTGGTGTGGGGTGTTTGGGTCTGTGAGCGCCCAGGCGTGCGGCTGCGCTTTAAGCCATTCGCGTAGGGCATCGTTCATGCGGGCTTGCCAGCCTTGGCCGGTGGCCTTGAAGGCGGCCAGCACATCGGGGCTGTCGCGCACGGTGACGGCTTGCTAGCCAGCTACGATGCGCAATTGCAGCATAGACTTGGGTTTATCAGCCGCCATGTCTGGATAGAAAAATTAGCGATTCATTCCAAGAACGCGAGATAGTCCAGCTTCGATCTTGTCTAGATCAGCGTTCGATATGGAGCCAATCTTCTCGGCAAGTCGGGTTTTGTCGATGGAGCGGATGTGTTCACATCGCGCCACTGATCCACCTTTTAGGGCAACATTCAAAAACTCGATAGCTGGTGCCGAAGTCGAGAGTGGAACGATAACCACCGTCTTTCTTGCCTTGTTGAGTGGATTGATGGAGAGAACGACCACCGGGCGGGTCTTTTGAATTTCGGAGCCAACGGTCGGATCAAGTCGCGCCCAATAAACATCTCCCCGTGCTACGTCAGGTTTTACTTTTGACATAGCGCGAAAAGTTTGGCGTTATCAAAGGTTTCGTTGGGGTCAAGTCCGTCCATGAGCGTTGATTCGAGGTCGTTCAATTCTTCAGGGTGGGCACGATCAAATGCCTCAGCCTTGAGGGCGAGTTCGTACATGTGTTCGTCGGCATTCGGGAGGTTTTGGTCCAGCAACTTGCCAACAAACGCGCTCCGCTGGCGGGCAGGAACGGCATTACGAAAACGCCGTGCAATCTCTGTGGGAAGTCGAATGAGAACTTGAGTGGTCATGATAGGCTTTGAAAGCTATTGATATCAATATCATTGTATGCGCCTAAGCAAGACAGTCAATCCCCAAGTTCGACAGCCTCAACTTTGAAGGCATGCCTTTGGGTGTCTCCAGGGGCGCCGTTCACGCCGGCTTGCAAGTGGCCCATGCTGTCCTGGGTCCGGCAGCACGGCAATCGGGCTGGTTGACGGAAGATGACGTGTTGCAGGATGTGTCATGAAGGTGTTTTTGGACACCAATGTTTGGCTGTCCGCCACCGTTTTTTCTGGTCTGTGTGAAGCAATAGTGATGGAGTGCCATCAGCGCGATTGGCTGCTCACCACGCCGCTGGTGCGGCAGGAGGCCCACGAAGTGCTGGACCGAAAATTTGCGCTAGTGTTACAAGCGCGCGCCTTGTTCGATGCCATTTGGTCCGAAGCGCAATGTGTGGCTGATGTGGCTGAACCAGCCGACGATAACGATGCCCGCTTGGTCAGCGACGCCCTTGCCGCTGGCGCAGATGTGTTTGTGACTGGTGACCGTCGCGTCCTGGGCTGGGGGGCGCAGCGGGCGATGCAGATTTTGAGTCCGCGCGACGCGTGGATGCTGTTGTTTGCACAAAGCAACCAGGCCTAGGTAGCGCTTACGGGTCTGCGGCACTTAAACCCGCGCATTCGCCCTTACCAAGTCCACGATGGCCGTGGCGATTTCTTCGATGGACCGGCTGTGCTGGGGGTCGTCGAAGTAAAACAGCAGGTCGTGCGAATACCAGCCGTAGCTCAGCGCGTGAGCAGTGCGCGCCAAGGAGGTGATCTTGGCCTCGGGCAGGGCGGCAGAGGACTGGCGCAGGGCCAAGGCCCATATGTCTACAAATTCTTCGTGCACTTTGCGCAGCGCCGAGGCGGACGATAACTGGCGCTCCAGCATCAGCAGAGCGGTCCATTCTTTGGGCCTTGAAAAGCCAGCCTTCACCAGCGCTTGGAGCATCGCGGCGACCATGACCTGGGCGCTTTGGCCCGTATGCCGGGCCACGGCGGCACGCAGCACGATGGCGCTGTCCAGGCAGCGCTGGTGGATGGTGTAAGCGCCCAGCGCGCGCAGATTGGGCACGTAGTCGTAAAACGTGCCGATGCCTACACCGGCCACGGAAACTACCTCGCGGATAGTCATTTTTTCAAAGCCGCGCTCGATCAAAACCCGAACAAAGGCTTCCTGCAATGCGCCCAGGGTGAATTGGGCGCGGCTTTGCACCGGCTTTTTACGGGCGCGCGGGGCCTGTAAGGCTGGGTCAGCGTCCTTGGCTTTTAAAACCCGAACATTCATCATATTAATTTCTAATAGACTGTGCAGTTCGACCATTGTGCACTGAACCGGGTTATTCCGGTCAATTATGTCTTCTGAATTTCAATATTCTGGCGATATGACTTCCCCGCGTGAGCAGGTAGCGCAGCTATGCCATTGGATTGATGCGCATATTCACGAGCCAATTGGTTGGGCCGATTTAATCCGCCAAAGCGGGATGGACCATAAACTAATTATTGCCGGGTTCAATAAGCACATGGCCACCACGCCGATGACATGGATTCGCCAGCGGCGAGTGCAATTAAATACCCCTGTCGCAGCCCCCGTGGTGGAAACGCACTGCATGGCGTTTTTGCTTAAAGACACATTAGCCCCCAATAAAAAGCACCATTGAGTGCTTTGCGTGCCAATTTGAAAGTGAAATATAAATAATGAACCCTAGTCAAATTCAAAACACGCTGGTCTTGTGTCTGATCCTTGGCTTTGCGTTGATGGAGATTGTCAGCCGCCTTTACAGCCGCAAAGTAAATGCCAGCGGCGACGACACCAAGCTCGAGCTACTGATGTTTATTAGTTTGCTGGCCATTACCCAACCACTGGCCATTTTAGTGACTTCCAAACTAGGCGCAACGGTTTTCCCTGACGCCAAAGGCGTAATTGCCGATTGGCCTTGGTTGGCGATGGTAGGCCTGCTTATTGTTTTGGATGACCTGAGCCAGTATTGGTGGCACCGTTTGTCGCACACCACGTTTTTATGGCCGCTGCACCGCGCGCACCATTCGGCGCAGTACATGAGTATCCGCGTCACCTTTCGCAATAACTTCTTTTATTACCTGATGATGCCGGGTCTGTGGTTGGCTGGTGCGCTCTTGTATTTGGGCGTAGGCGGTATCGTTTACGCCTTGTACGTAGTGGTGAAACTGGCGGTGATTTTGGGCGCGCACTGCGCCTGGCGCTGGGACCAGGCACTCTACAAAATACCGGCGCTGCGCCCGCTCATGTGGGTACTGGAGCGCACTATTTCTACACCGGCCACGCACTGGGCGCACCACGCTATTACCAACGCCGATGGCGTGGGCCATTACAAAGGCAATTTTGGTAATTTGCTGTTTATCTGGGATTTGATTTTCGGCAGCGCCCTGATTACGCGCCAATACCCCGAGGAAGTAGGCCTGGCCGATGATCACCTCTTCGGCCCAGAGCGCTGGTACCACCAGATGTTTTATCCGCTGCTCCAATCCCAACGCGAACACAGCGCGCTGCGCTTTGGTGGCGAGATTTATGACGGCGATGCGCCAGCCGCCAGCCCATCGCCAAGCGCCACTGCCTGATACGCCAAGAGTTGTAGGCGAACCCCGCAGTTAGAATCCCGGCCCATGGAAGCTTGGCCGAGCGGTTTAAGGCACCGGTCTTGAAAACCGGCGAGGATGTGAGTCCTCCGTGAGTTCGAATCTCACAGCTTCCGCCAGGCGCTCCTCTTATGGGGTTTTTATGCCGACTATTTCCCGCAAGCCATGCCCATGCGCTGCGAAAAAATGCTGTCCGGTGGCACGGCTTCCCAACCATCAGGGTCCGGTCCTAGTTGTTGCAGCAATTTGCCGGTGCCCATGGGCTCTTTATAAGTCTGCATCTCCAGACCGCGGCTGCGTTTTGCCTTGCAGTCGTACTCGACCAAAAAGCGGCTGGAGCGCACGCCTTGGCCGTCGGCCTGTTCCATATTTACCAGCTCCCAGACTTGCACCATGCCTGCTTTGCGTGTGAGGCTGGCCTTGTCCATGAAAAATTGGGTGCCGCCAGCAGGTCCAACGGACGTCCAATCGGCTTGCGCCGCGAAGGTAAACAGCAGTGTGGCGATGCCGATAAGGTATGCCACGATGCGACGGTTTTTCATGGTGTTTGCGTTTAGGCCAACGCCACAGCCGCCCCCCCTAAGCGCTTGGCCAAGCCTTGGGCCAGGCGGTTGACGTTGCCGTAAATCGAGAGTTGTGGGTTGGCGCCAATGCTGGTGGGGAAGAGGGAGCCGTCGTGGATGGACAGGTTTTCAATTTGCCAGTGCTGGCCATCGGGCCGGGTGACGCCCAGTTTTTCGTCGCCCGCCAGGCCGCAGCCGCCCATGACG
>Ga0209552_1000670_pt1 | contig 10840 bp, 10 predicted proteins | sample LauGreFaBDMM15SD_2_FD_188214 | JGI IMG/M metagenome (GOLD analysis project Ga0209552, IMG submission 188214) | Freshwater lake microbial communities from Lake Michigan, USA - Fa13.BD.MM15.SD (SPAdes) (version 2) | ecosystem: Environmental > Aquatic > Freshwater > Lake | place: Lake Michigan, USA... | reverse complement strand
TTTTTTCCATAATGACCTCATTATTATCAGAACTACCTATTGTTACCGTTTCCCATTTCCCCGATTCTACATCTCTTATTTGTATTTTAAGATCTAGACCCCATCCATGATCCGCGTCCAATCTTCGAACAATAATTTTGCAAGTTTGATCCGTCAAATAAAAAATTACTACATGAAATTCATCTTGAAAATTATATTTTTCAAGATGAAAAGGGTTCGCGATTGGTATATCTTTGCGAGCCGGTAGATATTTTGGAATAGGATGATTCATTTCTATTAATAGAAAAGAAAAAATTTACTCCACAAGATTATTTTTTTTATTAATACTTGTAAAAACTTGTAAAAACTTTTCTTTTTTTTTTGATTTTACAAATACGGATGGGAATTCGTCGTCCATAAAAAATATCGCTTCTCCGCGTTGGGAAGAATTTGGAGTGATGGAGCCACATCCAAATCAACAATCAGATTTCTTTCTACACTTTTCTTTTCTTCCAAAGTAAAAAAAGAAATTAGAGAATCATCATAGAACCAATATGGATCTTCCATTACAAAAAGAGTGGGTTGCGGATCCGTCACATAAGATCTCAAAACATCGGAAAGTCGTTCTTCCAATAAACAATAGTTTGGATAAGAAAGAACCTGTTGAAAGCGAGGATAGAGCAGTTGGTAATGAAAACGACTATAGACATGATAGGCAGGGATTATTTTTTTATTTTCTTGTATCCCTATAATCAAATTTTGGAGACGTATCGTATTGGGACTTTTTTTTGTTTCGGAAAGCGTAAAAAACCGTTGAGGTGTAATATGATATTGTTCCCGTACAGCTTCAATAATACGATCCGATTCCAAACTTTTCGAAGAAAGATAGTTAATCATGATTAACTTTGGCAGTGTATTTATAAAAAAAACAAGATTCCATTTCATTTTTATTCTTGTTTAAATAAAAATTTACTTTGATTCCATACACACTTGAATGTATTTTTTAATCATTGGGTTGGGATTCACCTTGTTGATCATATGATAAATGTCTCTCTTGCTTTTTACCTCGTCGGGATTTGGAATCGCGTTTTTAATCGTTTCATCGGGTAGGCTACGTATACTGGGATGAGCAATAATATCATGATACATTTTCCAGGCTTCGTTTTTTCCTCCGCAACGGCTCATCTCCTTTTCCTGAAGACGATTTTTTAGCTTTTCTCTCAAGACTTCATTTTCAACTTCTTGATCTGATTGATCCGAAAATACAAGCGCACTTTTGCTATCGGATATTTTTTCCTCCTTGAATGTCTTGTACTTTCCTTTGCCTGGATCTTCATAATGAATGCTTTCTATAATTTCTTGTGCTGGTTTTCCTTCCTTGAAAGACTCGCGGATTTTAGCTTTCTGATTTTTGGAAAGCCATGCGTTGGGGTCTTTAATTTCAATCTCCATTTTAGAAAAGTGACTTAATTCTTTAAGCAAAATTTATCATTCCCGCAACAATTTTTTTTTGTTTCATAACACTTGTATTTGGATGGATCCAATCCATTTACTGGTACTTTTTTGGGTTTTTTGGGATCGGAACAATCCCATTTACACTGGTTAGAATTTATTCTGCATTGTCGGCCGTCCGATGTATTGGATTGTAAAAACAGTTGGTTATCGATTTTGCCACATTTTTCTTTGGAAAACCCTCCAGATTCTGGAAACGTGTATTTCCATTTCTTTTGACCATTATCAAATCGATAACAATAGTCATTATTAAAATAATTACATTTATGATCTCCAGGAGTTTTACTCGCTGGAAAACTGTTACAACTATCTTTGCAAATCTTGATCTTACATTGATTCGGTGGTCCAGTTTGTTCTGATGGATAGTTGAAATGACAACGGATAGCCTTTTTGCATTTTTCTTTACAATTTTCACCATTCTTTCCACAATTTAACATCATGTATTCATAATCGGTTTCTGAAAAAAATTTTTTCGTATCACAATAATGTAGACAGGACTGAGAATTACCCAATTCTTTACAAGTATTCAAACAGTTACTCTTGGTGCAGAGTTTTTCATTGATTGTACTGCAATCTTTGAGAAGAGTATAATTGGCGTTACTATTTTTACCTACACAATCCCGACGACATTCTTGTCGTCCATTATTCGAGTTACAATATTCACTGAGTGGATCGGTCAGATTGTTAATCTTGATACAATCGGTAAAATCTTTATTGGGAACCCAACATGAATTATTCATTTTTTTATAATAGCAAATGGTTTTTTATTTTTGACCAAAAGTTGGAAATAAAAAATTAGGATTATTTAGGCGCTTTTTTTGTAGCGGTTTTGGAATATTGCTTGGCGATTTGACCAAAATCAGCCTTGGTACCATATTTTGCGGCAAGCGCGTGTTTTGACCCATACAAAACCAGGGCGACACAAGACAATCCAATCGCAATACCGGCAAATATCTGAATCTCTTTTTTCTCGATACCCTCAAGATGATTAAATAGATGGAGAGTCCATGAGGAAACAATCAAAATGTAGAGCATGAAAATCATTCCAACCGCATCGTTAAAAATACCCTCTTCCCAATCGGGAGGAATAATCTTGTAGAGGAAAAATAAAATCACCATCAACGTCAAGAAAGTTACCACAATATTGATAATGTAGACCGTGAAAATCTCTTTCATGTTTTGACTTTGCGTATTGTTGGTAATCATCTTGCTACATCTTATCAACACTACAACAGAGTAGACAAAGATAAAAGCAAATATACAGAAAATAGAAATAGGGATTGGACACTTGTACCAATCGGGAGACGAAATCGCACACGAGGACATTTTTTTATTATAATAAAAAAAAAAATTAAATACTTGTATTTGGAAAAACACAAGGTGTGTAGGGAAATGATGGATACGCGTTGGGATAGGCAAAGTAGGTCGAGCTGGACTTTTCGGGTAGATAGTAAAAAACATTGGTTTGCTGCGGTGGCGCAAAAAAAGATTGTTTCGTGGGAAATTGGGAGTACGTACACGAAGGTGTATTATAAAACCACGCTTGAGTTTCATAGGGGGTATTATATTTTTTAGGGATAGGTGTGAAATTAAATTCTTGTTTCATTTTATCATTTAAAAGAAAAAATTTAAATTTAATAAAGATGGAGTTTATTTCTCCCGATCAAAAACGAATTGTCATGGATCGGTCTAGGATTAGAAAAGTTTGCGGTTGTGCGGGGAGTCGTAAAACCGATACGATGATCAAATGCGGGATTCATTATCTTGAAAATTCAAAAAGAAGTAAAACATGTTTATTTTTAACCCTGGTAGGTTCGGTGACTGATGAGATCACCGAAAGACTTCACAGAGCCTTGGGTGTAGTCATTGAAAAACAAGGTGTGAGTAATCACTATTTGGGGGAGTGGAAAGGACATACCATCGAAGTGGCCAACTATGATGCGTTTATTCATCGACAGCTTCAAGACTCGGAGGATTTGGAGTCTTTTAACACTGATTTTGATAAAAAAGCGCAGGTGTTGTTGGAAACGATACAGAAAAGCTCGGACCCCCAATTTTTGCTCAAAAATGGCAAACAAGCCAATATGCTTCTTGTCGATGAATTTCAGGATATTTCCCCGATTCGCGCCGAGATTTTGATTCAATTTTTCACAAAAAATACCAGAACCAAGCTAGTCGTCATGGGAGACATGTTGCAGACAATTTTTCCACAAGCGATTCATGATTTGAAACATCCATTGATGATGATTGATGAGTTAAAACCTGTCATTTTTCGTCTCAACAAGTGTTTCCGATGTCCCAAGAGTCATCTTGACACCGTCAACTGTATTACAAAACCTTTTCGTGCCAAATACAATATACCCGAAATGGAACATCACTTTGAACTGGAAGGGATAAAACCTCTGTTTTTTACACACGAATCGATTTCTTCTCATAATGGTTCGTTTGAAACCGCGAGATCGGTGTTTCAAATGATTCACTTTCTATTAAAACATGAACCATCTCTTGGTTATAAGGACATTGTCATTATCATGAAAAGGAGCAACCACCAGCTGGTGTTTCAACACCTCCTGACCATGTTTGTCAAGAGTAAAAAAGGTGACAAGTGTGTGGTTTCTAGCACCAAGACTTTTCAGAACGATCACCAACCCATTAATTGGAAAGAGGGGAAAGAAAAACTCATGATGCTGAGCGTTCACGGGGACAAGGGAAAAGGACACCCTGTAGTGTTTTTTTTGGGCTTTTCTGGAAGCGTAATCCCAGAGGAAAGACAGTTTTTCAAAATTGAGGAACTTCTCTCTCAGTCCCTTCTCAATGTGGCCATGACGAGATCCACTCGCTACCTTTTTGTAGGAATGACCCGTACCTACCCTTCCTGTTATTTTTCACAATCCTATTCAGAGCTACGAAATATGGCATATTTTTCATGGCATCCCGAAGACATCACCGACGAGCTTCTGAAAGAACTTTGCGTTCAGTGTGTCAAGACCCATCATAATCCTATCCTTCATCGAAGCGGGGTTCGTAAACAGACCCTATTGACTCCTCTTAAAAATATTATTTTTGTTACACAAGACGATAAGCTACGACACTTTATGAAAAAACCGGTCATCCAGAAACACAAGGTTGGTGAAAAGTGTTTCCAAAAGCCCTTGTGTGATGACAAGTTTTTGATTTTACATGTGGCGGCCAAGCTTCTTTTTCTAAAAAAAATCAAACCCCGTCTCCTCAATAATCTGTTTTCAACGTATATCGAGATGCTCAAGGAAAACAGGGTGTTTTATACCGAAGAAGGCAGCCTGTTGAGCTCAGTCAAGGACTTTCATCTGAATCGGATGATCAAAGACAGGGACTATTGGCTTCAGACCATCCATAGATTGGGGATCAAGGAGTTTAAAAACCCTGTTCTGATCCTCAACAGTATATTCAGGGATTCTATTCAAAAAAATATCGAATCCTTTGTGAAATCTCCCGACCCTACGACAGATAAATTGGACCTCTGGAATACCAGTATTTTTTATCTCGAATATTTGGAAAACTACTCGTCCACCAGTATTCTCTTTTATTTTAATCTCTTGTTTGAGGATCTAAACGCGCTCGATAGAAATATCCAGGCTTATGTTGATTTTTATATGTCGCTTTACCCGCTCGCGTTTAAACGGTTCCGTTTCCATCAGAAATCTTCGCTCATGGGAATCCTGACGGACAAGGAAGAGCTCGAGTCGATTGGGTTTCAGAACGATCTGGACGCCGACAGGAAATTTTTCAACGATGGATACAGATTTGGAATTTCTTCGACGATTGATTTCCTGGATGTCAAAAACAAGGTGGTGATTGATTTCAAGTTTTCCATGAAGAATGAGTGTAAAGAAGAGTGGGTCTTTCAGAATATAATGAATTCACTCCTATCTCAAAACAGCAATTTTACCAAAATCCACAACGTTCATGTCTATAATGTCCTGAAAGGAATGTTGTACACGTTTAAAATTACATCCAAAAATACTCTAGAGGCGGTAGTCCCACCACTGCTTAAAATGTACGAGTATCCCGAGATTCTGGTACAAAAATTGGAACAACAGATTATTGATTAATTTTTTATTTTATTTGAAATGGAAAATCCTAAATTAACTCACCAGACTTACGGTGACATTCGCACTCGGAATTTCTGGGACGACGCCCGTTGCTGCGGTTGATAATAAAGTTATATTAATATTTGTGGGACCCCATGCAATCTCGACATATTGCCCGGCTGTCACACCCACAAAAAAGCTGCTGTTGAATAAATAATTAGTATTAGAAGGAACGGTTACCGTAAACGCAGAATTAGCAATATTACTACCATTTTTACGTAGCCATACGTAGGCTTGTGGATTACTTCCTCCTCCACCTGTTAATTGAAGTGAAAATGTTATGGTATAAGTTCCACCTACCGAAAAAGTAATTTGATTCGGAACTCCCGATCCATCATTCGCAATTGAAATACCACTTGATAAAAATGTCGAATTTAACCTTACGATTGTTGCATTATTAGGTGCTGTACCGGTAGCTGCTTGAGCTCCCGTATCTCCAAAATTTCCATAATATTGAATCCCCAACGAGGAACCTGTAGGACCTTGCGGTCCCGTCCACCCAGTAGGACCTGTATCACCAGTTTCTCCTTGAGGACCTATCAACCCTGTTGGCCCTTGTGACCCTGTAGGTCCTGTCCAGCCAGTAGGCCCACTACAAAGGTATCCAAAAGCTATATTACGAACAGAGGTTTCTCCAGGCAAAAGCGCCTCGCTCATCGCAAAATAGGCAAACAAGCTAGATCCTATAATCAACGGCTCAGTGTGTACTAATATGCCATTTTGATACCAAGTTGCGTTATACGCACTTATAATAATGCTAAATATGTCTGTAGAGTTGTATAATCCTAAAGATGTTGGTATACCAGTATTGTTGTATAGATAATAAAAGTTTGTATCATCGAAATTAAATCCATAAGGATAAGTAGTAGATACGAGTGTAGTTTGTAGAGCACACGTTGTTAGATTTCCAGAACCTAGGGTCGGTTTAGTCACAGCAAAAGTCAAGAAAACAGCGTTATAGGGATAAAGTTCTTCCGTGTATGCGTCTGGAGTAGATGAACCGGTATTTAAATTTTTGGTTACGGAATTTGGAGTAATGGTAATATTTGTATTTGTTGTAGTTAGAGTAAATAATGCGGGTCCAGTTGGTCCTGTATCACCAGTTGCTCCTTGAGGACCTGTCCACCCAGTAGGACCTGTATCACCAATTGCTCCTTGAGGACCTGTCCACCCAGTAGGACCAGTATCACCAGTAGGTCCTCTACATCGTATAGCATTCATCTGCCAATAATGAACAAGAGAACAATAATTAAAAGTTGAACAATCACAACAATTACATCTATTCATTTTTAATTTATGTTTTTATAATTTAAAAATAAATCTAACAAGTCAATGAAATAATAAAGTTGAATCACCAAAAACTGATGTGTTAAATACATTTGTGTGAAAAAATCAGACAATTACCCAATTGGAATATAAAAACTAATACCTTTTTTATATTTTCCCAGAAATCCAACAACCAACAGATCAAAAATCAATCATGAGTGCGCAAATCAACAACAACTACCTCGATATGGAGAACGGGTACTACTGGTTCTTTGACCCCGTCCAAGGATGGATCAACACCTATCACCCGATTCCCAACCAGTACACGCCCCCTATTCACCACCCTGGCCTCAACTATGGGTACTTTTATTTCCACCCCGAGCACACCTCCATTATGGGCTCCATTATTGGAAAGGACGGTTTCCACTTTAAGAACATTACCAAGATGTCGGGGTGCGTCTACATTTACGCCATGGACAACAAGGCCGAGATCTGGGGCACCGACGAGGACATTGACGCCGCGTTTGAATTGATGGCAAACCATGTCCAACACCAGCTGGACAAGAAAAATCGTGAGAGCCAGGACATTTCAATCTACCCTCGTCCGATCAATGCGGAAACCATAATGTAAAGCCGTAGGATAAGAAAAATCCCTCTACAAAAAAATTAAATATAAATTTTATAAAAATACTTTTTTATAAATTATGAATCCACCTCCACTTCCTTTCATTCGTACCCAAGACAGCTTGGAATTCAAAACAAAACCCTCTACCATATTTTTCCTTGATTGTAAAAAAAACAAAAGAAAAGATCAGCAACTGAAAACATATCAAATTTTATTCTATTAAAAAATAAAAATCAAACCACCGTGATGACTTGATAATTGTCATAACTAAAATTATACTCTTGTAAATAAGCCTTTATATCTTCGCCATAGGTAATCCTTTGGAGTTGTGGATCTACCAGTCCAATATTTCCTTGTGGATCCCGTACAACCACTACCAAATGACCACCTACTTGTCCAGAAGCGGGATCTTTACTGACACGTAAGAAAAAAGCGTGATTCGGACGCAATATTTCCAATACAATGTTTAACTTGACGTGGGAAACGGGTGTTAGTGCCCAATGATATTCTCCGTATTTATAATTTAAAATCGCAAATATTTCATTCGGTTTAAGACCGGTTCTCATGTTTTGAGGAGTAAACTGTGCTCTAATATTTTTTGCTTGTTGGGAACTAATTACCCCCAAAGACTGAAAACAACAAATCACACAATCCGACGTCACACGACTCTGCGGCCATTTAAAATTATGGAGGGGTAGTTGTATCAGAGTTTCCGCGAGGATGGAGACTTTGGATTTTTTGGAAACTCGTTGTTGACCTAATTTTCGTACCGATACCTGAGTTTCTTGGATTGATTTTCGTTTCATTTTTTTTTATATCCTATATAAAAAATTTTTCAAGGGTTTTTGCTAGCTCTGTATTTTGAAAGCAGAGGAACTAATTTTTGGGGCTCCGGTTCGGTCTCCTCCCGTTCACCTCTGGTATCAATAGGAAGATTTCCCGCTGGATAGGGTGAAATCTTTCCTCCACACTCTTGGTATACCCCTCGACGTGTCAAAAAGTGTCGTCGCAGGATAGGATTATCATCGATAATGTCCACAATAATAGGTTGTGTATCGGGTCGTCGAAACACTCTTCCCAGGTACTGGATAAAATATTCTTCCGCGTCGGTTGCCAAGATCAACATATCCAGCTTATCATGCGAGAACCCTGTTCCTACTTTTTGAAACGTCGCAATCAGGATCCTGGCGTCTTTATCAAAAGAAGTCTCGCCATCCTTGAGAAGCGTGACGCTCTGGGTTTCACGTAGGCCTTCATAAAGGGTGTCAATCTGATGGATACGTTTGCTCAAAATCAGGATACTCCGATCATGAAACCGCGCGCAAATGTCCATAATGAGTCGATTTCGTTGCGCGTGTCCTGTTTGCTCGTCAATCACCGTATTCCAAAGTGTTTCCCCCCTCATATTCTTGTCGGCCACAATCTTGATTTTGGTTTCAAGGGTATAGACAATATGGGGTCGATAGAGTTTCCTCACCACCTTTCGCAACCCAAAATACAACTCAATTAGGGCATCAAAGCCATCCGGACGAAAAGGGGTCGCGCTCAATCCCAATAGATAGCGTGGGCATAGATAGCTCATGGCCCTGGAAAAAATCTTGGTCATAATGAGATGGCACTCGTCCACAATCACAAAGCCAATCTGGAGTTTCTGATAGTCGCTGAAATCCCTCTTGGACACATTGAGAGCATTCATAATATAAAACTGACATCCAGGCTGGATCTTGCTCTTGGTCTTGAGATGTTGTATCCTCGCGTGTTCTCCAAACACTTTTTGAATCGTCGCAATCCACTGATCGATAAGCACAATCTTATTAACAAGAATCATGGTACGAGTTCCTACAATCGCCGAGATGGCCAGCGAAGTTATCGTATTGTGCGTGACGATCCCGTTCCCCAGCAAAAAACGACCATTCCCCGTTATCTCAAATCCATAGTAGGTGTTTTCACGAGTTTTGCGAACCGACAAAGGAAAAGTAATCATGACCCTCTTGTGGGTATCTACCAACACCCCAAACGGATCCTCAAAATATATTTTTTGTTCTTCCACGGCCACTACGCACAGTCCAGACAGCATTACCTCTCGAAGAGTAATTTCACTATAGGGAAGCCAAAATAATCCATTATTAGAAATAGCTCGCCCTACTATTGATTTACGTCGTTGTTCCAATGGAAAATTCTCCGAATCAAAATCAAAATACGCGCCTCGAAGCATCAAACGGTGTGGGTGAATAAGGTAGGTCGGTATGTCCATATCGACCAGTTTATATAAGGACGGATCCCAAAGCGTCAGTATATGAGAACGATTACATTGGAAACCAATAATGGGTATGTCGGCGTGTCGTATTCTGTACATGGTTTCAGTACCCCGGCAAGTGCTTTGAACTATACGAGGAGCACCATCGTCTCCCACAAGAAGATCCCCCTTGATAATATCTTCCACGTTTTTAATCAATCCATTATAGAGAAGGATTGGTGTCCCTTCCCCCAAACACTTTCCACCTCCGGGATAGATGGCCATAACCGTACTCCCGTGTTTGTTTAACAATTCCACGGTTTCTTTGAGAATGACATTCTGTTCCTCTCGGAGTTTTCCCTGAAACGTAATCTTGGTGGGCGCGCAATCACTTCGTGGGGTGCGATAGCGCTTGTCGTAGTAACTGTTCCCCCACTGAAAAGGCAAAAAGGCGTGGGTTTCGTCACGACGAACGGTATTGAATCGTGGAGGAAGTAGCCAGGGACATCGCTGGATGTGTTGTTTCCCCTGACGAGTATTTTCTTCAATAATGAGGTGTTTTTCAAAAGATTCTATATCAACATCACTAATCTCTGAAAGAGAAACTCGAACAGACATTTTTTTATTCACCACCATAAATTATCGGGGTCATCATTTTTGCTGGTGTTTTCAAAACGTCGTGGTCGAGCTATAAATTGACCCAAAAATGATACTTTTTATTATTTACTCGTGAAAATTGAGAGTATAAATAAATTAATAAAAATGTCTAGATTTTTTTATTAATTTTTTGCTCTCTCCCCATTATAGAATCCAAAACACCTCCAACCACAAAAGATCATGTCGACCGAAGACTTTGCCTACAACTTTGAGGAGCGCTTTTTCACTGGTTTTAACGCGGTCGCCAAACGTCCCAGCGGAGCTGGAAAGCAGATGTATACGACGCGTGCCACCAGGATCGAAATGCTTGCGCGTGAAAAGAGGGCGTATCGACTCAAGGTCCAGAGCGGCAAGGTCAACGGCAAGAAGCCTACCCGCAAGCTCGTGGGTCGCAAAAATCGTCGCGACAATGCCAAGAAAGTGAGGCTGGATTTC
>Ga0209552_1000660_pt1 | contig 10998 bp, 32 predicted proteins | sample LauGreFaBDMM15SD_2_FD_188214 | JGI IMG/M metagenome (GOLD analysis project Ga0209552, IMG submission 188214) | Freshwater lake microbial communities from Lake Michigan, USA - Fa13.BD.MM15.SD (SPAdes) (version 2) | ecosystem: Environmental > Aquatic > Freshwater > Lake | place: Lake Michigan, USA... | reverse complement strand
CACATACACTAGTGGCACCAGGGCACGAGAAAGCCTTTCCAGCAGGTAGGCCGAAGGTATTTGCGATTGCTGCTTGCTTTCCATTTTTTGTGACAAGGTTAGCCACCTTTCTATCATTAGAGCGTTTAAGTTTAAGTTCATTAGTAGTCAAGACCTAGACTCATTTCTAGAGCAATGTCTTCATTATAGGTAACAGACATTTCTTCTAGCAAGCAATGACCACACTTTTCTTCATATGCGTCAATAGCATTTTCTTGACAAGAGGGGCAGATTGTTGCATAGTATTCGTCATTTATTTCTTCATACATATTGGCCATTAGGGGGTCTCCTTTGTTTTCTTTAATTGTATCAGTTCGGACTGACATTTCCTACGATTGTAGGCTTTCTTTGAAGGCACGGCAGAGGCAGCATTTGAACGGCGAAGTTCCATAAGCCTGCGTAATTCCTCATTTGTTTTCTTCATATAGCAATACTAACATACATCTACTAAAAATGTCAAATCCTAATCGTGTGATAAAAATCACAAAAAAAAATTCGCCCAGGATCGGGGAAAAGAAAATAAACTATCTTAAAGAAATACTTGAGGGTTACTAGTGAGTAGAATATAGTTATCCACAGGTTATGCACAGACACGCCCGAATGCGGGACGTCCATTTTTATGCGGGGAAGTGCATAAAAATACTTTTAGTTATTCTATTGTTTCAATAAAAACATACAACGGAATTAAATCAGTGTAAGAATAATTAGCAAATTCTAATTCGTCAAATTCATTCTTAGTCTGAACACTCCAATTATCTCCAGTAGAATCACTTTCAATAAAAATAACTTCAACGATGTCATCATCAATTTTAATTAAATCACCAAGCATTAATTGGTCTGGTGTTAAGTTATCTGCGTGGATCAATTCCATAGTCATCATTGTATCAGACATTTTATTCCTCATCTTCATAGTTATCTACTGGGTCAATAAACCAAGATAAGTGGTGTTGGTCTACAATAGCGTGAGCGGGGGCGTGGCTCATTCCCTTATAGAATACGCCTTCAGGCATAGCAATAAATCGGTCATAGTCCTCATCATAGTATGCGTCAATAGCATCTATGCAAGGCTGCACCATAGAAAGTGGAACGGGTGGGTAGTGATTACCCTGTAAGTGATACGCTAACTGCGTTTCTAAATCTAATACGCTATCTGCTAATCCGATTGCTGTTACGCTTCCCATTATCGTGTTACCACCATTCCTGTTTTGTAGAAAGTTTTTGTGTGCATCTTACCTGAAGGTTCAGATAAGTTTATTGTTGAGTATTCCTTAGCAAATCCGTGGTCAATAAATTTTTGATAAACTTCCACGGCAGATAAGGCATCTGAGTAGCGACCAACCCAATTAGGAGTAGGTGCAGAGTCATAAGTGCAAGTTACGGAGTATAGGTATTCATTCATTAGTCAGCCTCTTTCGTTGTAAATAGTGCGCCTTCATTTAGTAAGCCCACTTCCAAAGTAAATAATTCATCAGGTGTTGCATTGTCCAAGTCTATCCAACCTGCACCCTCATTGTCAATTCTAAAAATCTCTATGTATCCCATTATTACTCACCAACCTTTACTGCAATAGTCGCAAACTTATTTCGCAAAGTGCGGTCATTGACTTCGATTAGATAGGCTTCGGTATTTTCTCCATACCAAATACCTTCACGCTTTTCTGCGGATACAATTTCACCCTCAAAGTGGCGATTGCGTGAGCGATAGTTTTTCCCTACAAGTAGGCTTTCGATTGTGTATAGTTTAGTAGCCATTAGGCAACCTCTTTCTTTTTTGTTTATAAATCTATCCTACCACTAGGGTCTGACAAATCTTTCTTATTTATTTTTCTTACTATGTAAGTCTAGCCTATTAGACACAAAATATCAAGTTACTAGGCAGTAAATCCAAATAGTGAGACGCTCAAGCCCTGTGATAAATCTCACACAAACAGCCTTGTGGATAAGTCTGTGGACGACACGCCCGACCCCGACGTCCCAAAAATTGGGAGCAGTTTTTATTCTTGCTCAGGAATTTATTTTATTTTTTATTTCGCTCAGTTCGCAAAGCAACTTGCAGTCTGCGAATTTCTTTTTGTTGTGCAATATTTTGTTTCCAAAATACCAACATCATTGAAAGAGATCCAGCCAAAGCAATTACAATTGCAATTAGTGTTCCATTATCTAAAATCATTTACTCATCTCCAATTCTTTATAGCAAGCAAGAGCAAATCTATTTGCGTCAAATCTTGGATTATCAGTTTCAAACATTAGAGAAAATTCATCCACTAAATCAGCGAACAGCATTTCTCCTTGCTCATCAAAAACAGAAGTAGCAAAGTAATTGCTAAGAATTTCAGCAGTAGCGACATAGTCTTTACGAGTCATCATTTATTCTGCCACCTTTACAATTGCATAAGTGCCACGAGCATTGATTTCATCAAGGGCAGGACCGATAGCAGGCACTAGCAAATCTTTTAGCATTCCTTCAAGCATTGCGACTAAATCTGAGTGAGGGATAGATAGTGCTTGCTTAGCGATTGGGTGTGTTTCGTCAAATTCGGTTACGAACTTTAGAGAGTGTTCAATTTGAATTGTCATTTATTTTATTTCCTATTCGTTTGGGTTGTAGTGGTTATAGTTTGGAGTTAGGGCGCAATGGCAAGGCTCGACATCATAGTCAATGTCATTACCCCAAAAGATAAGACCTGAACCATCACACTCATCACAAGGGAAAGTCATTACTGAGTTTATCATTATTTCACCAACGCCTTTCCTCTTAGAACACCGCTAACGCCTAAAGCGTCACACGACATTTTTACAGATACGCCAACAGGTAATTGTGTTGGGTAAGTTGAGATGAATTGAGCAACCGCACCCCTAGAGGCAAGGTTGATTTTTTTGGTAGAACCTGAATAGGTTTCTAGTGTTATAGTGTAAGTCATTTTTAGACTTCCTTTCGTTTTTAGTGATAAGACTATCTTACCATTAGGGGCTGACATTTTGGCTACTTATTTGCTAAGGCTCACTGTGATACTGGTCACATTTATTTGCTTAGGCTCATTAGCCAATTTGTCCTTTATTTAGTTTTTCTTATGTAGTAAGACTACCACACATACCCTGAAAAGTCAAGGCGACACGCCGTAGGCGTTATGTGATTTATATCACTTATGGATACACTCAGATTCTACTTCGTGTCCAAATTCTGAGACGATTTCATCATAGATTTCGTCCATATAGTCTAAATAATCTGACATATTTTTCCTTTCAATTTGAGAACCTTTCTCAATTTTCTTTATACTAGAAGTATAGCAGAGAAATGTCAAAAAAGCAAATCGACACGCCGTATTTTGAATGTGATGTCCGTCACACGGGACGTCCAAAAATCGCAGAGTTTTTATTTCTGCGATCTTGGTTTTTATTTATTTGTTTTCAATTTCGTCTAGCAATTCCCATAGTACGGGCTCTAATTCTTTAGCAGAAATATTTAATTTTTCTTGAAGTGTTTTTTCTTTTTTTATGTTTTGTCCGTATGTTGTAAATTCAGCCATTATTTTCCTCTCTTCCTTTTATTATTCCAAGAATTAACTCTAATTGCTGAGTAGTTAAAAGTGCTTGAGCGCAACCCCAAGTAAATGCGAAATCGTGTTCGCCATAGTGTTTTTTAGCAAGAGTGTTTATTTCTTGCGAAATCTCAAAATTAGTTTTCATTAGTTAAAAACCTTTCCATAGTATTTATCAAATTCAGTTATGGTCATTAGACCTTTGTATTCATTACAAGAAAAGCAAAACTTAGTTTCGCTAGAATAGACTTTTTCACAAAAGCAACAAATTAGTTTAGTCATTTATTTAACTCCTCAAATAATTCTTTACACTTGTTAGGATTTTCCCACCAAGCAAATCCTGCGTGGTATTTCGCAGGGGCTAGGACAACCTGTCCACAAGGGCAGAGGTTCATTAAACCTCTAGGATAATCGCTTACAGTAGCGAAAGGTTCAAAAATTCTGTTAGTCATTATTTGGACACTTTCCAATCTGTCCACATAGGTAGACGCTCAGGGTCGGTATCGTTATACCAACGCTCAATGTTAGTTTCGCAAACTTCACAAAATGTGAATTGCTCATCATTATGGTCTGAGATAGCAGACTTATTAGGGGTATGTGACACACATACTGTGTTTATTACATTTGAATTCATTTGAATTCCTTTCTAGTTCAGAAACCTTTTCTGACTTTCTTTATACTAGAAGTATAACACCTACCACTGACATTTAGGGGGGTATAAAACGGACATTATAGACATTGTGATGTAGAACACATGTGATGTACGCCACACGGGACGTGCTATATAGGGGGGTGATCTGTAGACGTCCCCCTGTGATGCATATCACATGCGACACGCCGTGTTAGGACTTGACTTTTAGGGGTAGATGTGTTATTATACTAGTATAAGAAAAATTAAATAGAGTTAATTAAGGTTAATGAGCCTATCAAATAAGCGAACATCTGTTCGATGAGCATAGCAAATAAGTGACCTAAATCACATACAAAACACCCCTCTAGGGCTTGACTTTTAGGGGAATGTATGTTAGTATTACTACATACAAAAAATTAAATAATAGAAAATCCTAGTGAGCCTCTGAGCCTACCAAATAAACCTAGCAATAGGGTGAGCGTAGCAAATAAGAGCAAATAACCTAGGTCAGCAAAAAAAGGTATCAAGGTGATACCATAGAAAAAAAGAAAGGTGGTCACAAATGACTACACTAGATAACAATTACATTAAGTCCTCTACCTATGGACACTTATCCCTAAATCAACGAATTGCCCTTGCTGCTGAAAAGGTAGCCAATGGCGAAACTATTAACTTTAGAGGTGCTAGTGTTACTACATACGCTAAGGTTATGCAACTTGCTAACAAGATTAAGCAAGATGCAGAATTCCCACAATGCCCTTGTGAGGAGTGTATCTAATGAGCCTCCCTATCATCATAGTCGCCTTGTCGGTGCTAGGTGTTATACTAGTACTTATCCCTACAATGCTAGATAAGAGTGAATTCTAATGCACCTATACCTATGCTCATCATGCAACACCCTAGCAATCGTTACCCAAAAAGGTAAACAAATAACAATCAACCCCTGCTTATGCACAAAAGAAAAGAGATAAATAAATGATAACATGCAAAACACCTAGATGCGAATCAGTAGAGTTAGTCTACAGTGGAACAGATGCCTTTATGCTAGGCATACCAACAGAACAAATCTGTTACGATTGTGCTAACACCTATGCACATGTATCCCGTATTGTCGAGGCTTGGAAGGCTGAGGTTGCTATTGTTTGATTGGTTCACAAATCCGTTTAGTGTTTTATTTGATTGGATAGGATACTTTCTTATCTTTGGTGCAGTAGTTACTATGATTTTAGTTATTGGTGCAGTAGTAGCAATTCCTTTAGGGCTAAAACTATTAGGTGTTGCATTCGCTAAGACTATTGTAGTAGAAACATCTAAAGTATTAAAAGATTTAGGTATTGCTAACATTGACCTAAAGCAACAGAAAGAAACAAAACAGATGAAAGCGTATTTAGATCGCAAGGTGGTACCTATACTAAGTAAGTCGGGGTAGTACCCTAACGCTTTGCGGGTGGTGGTGTGATAAAATAAATTCACATCATCACCTGTAAATGTGCTCACTATGTTTTTGCTATTTTATTTTTTATTTCTTGTATCATACATCTGGTAAAAATATTCAGATTTTGGTAAAACTCAATTTTTAAATTTTTTCAGATTTGGTGTATAATAGACGGTATGGGAATATTAGATAATCTAGAAAATGCCTGGGATCAAGACTTCCAATTTGAATCTAAACAGGTATATGAAAAAGACGCTATGGGTAGAGAAAAATTTTGGGAAGATTTGGGTAGACCAGATTCACCTGAAGTAGAAAACGACGGATTAGCATTAAAGATGTTTAAAGAAGAGTGTTGCTCTGAATGCCAATGCGGTAATTAATTAAGCAATCCGTATATCTCTAAATAAAATTCAACCTCATACGCATTTTCAGCCTCGTCACATAACTCTGCAATCTCCTGAGATGTTTTCTTTAGATTGACATATTGTTCTGTTAACCAAGCCTGATCCTTATATAGCGCTGACATAGAAATGTCTCCTTTCCATAAGTTCTAATAACTTTTCTTTATTTATTTCATTTTCAGAATTTAGATGAAAGTGTACATGTGGTATAGGAACCTCTCCAACCTTTAAAGAAAGATTAAAAGAAGCCTCATCTAATTCTGTATATCCAATTATAGCCCATGCTGCATCTATTATTTTTCTCAATAGATCAAAATCTTGCAGTGTTTGAAATTTTTCGATATGTCGCACGGGAGAGATCAAAAGATGAGTCTTACTCGTACTTCTTGCTGCATAAGCAATCTCTATAAAGTTATCCACATACAACTGTAATTCTGGTGCATCTGAAACCAAGTCTTTGACTTCTTGAGGAATATCATCATCTGACTTTGCGTCAATAATTAATAAGAAAAGTTCATTCGCTTTTTTAGTTTTTTCATATTTTCTAACAATTTTATTAGCCCACTTACGTCTTATATCATTTGGACAAAACATACATGTTTGACCATCAAATCCGAAAGTGCTATTTGTCATTTTAAATATTAAAAACCTAGTTTGTCTGCAATCTTACCAGCAACGACCACAAGTCCAGGTCTATTCTGAATAAGTGCTTCCTTCTTCTGAACTTCTGTCATATCTTTTGGCAATGAATCCTTAATGCCTTCTTCAACAGTATCTACAACTGCTTCAATTACTTTATCTCTTGTTAGTTCCATTTACTCACCATTTCTCTATAGGACTTGTCTTTCCAGACATATGTCTATAATACCATAACTTGCTCATATCTGTCAATATTTGTCATACTAGAGCATATAGTGGTTTGGATAACTTCTATTTCGGCGACGCCTTAAATACCGTTTCAAAAAATAAAAAACGTCCCTTATAATAATAAAGTTATGACAATTCAAGACTGGGCCTCGTTAATAGTAGCAATTCTTACAATTGTATCTACAATCGCCTTTGCGATCAAATGGCTTGTAAAACATTATTTGAGCGAACTTAAGCCCAATTCTGGATCATCAATAAAAGATCAAATTAATAGATTAGAAAGCGCTTTGGATGAACAGAGAATTGACTCTATAAACTCTAGAGATAGACAAGAAAAGAAAATTGACGAAATGTACAAAATTTTAATTAATCATATAGCCGATTTGAATAAATAACCTAATTTGCCTATTTGCTATATATAATATATAAGATATATAAATATAAAACCTTTAAAGATAGTTCTTTTCTTATATATATTTAAGTATACACCATCCCACTTCTGACAATTGATTTCTTAATAGACAAAACGGACATTCTTAATTATAACGATTTGATAAACTTTTTATAACCTGAAAATATATGTCTGAATTATACCTATATGATATACTTTTATAAAGGTACTTAGGATAGTCTCTTCATACCCACCTATCCTGAGTACCCTTTTGAATTTTATGGTATAATCAAGATTATGACTATTTGTGGACCTGATGTTTTTGGTGCTGATCCCGTAAAAATTAAGTGGAATGTTGTTAGAGGTGACTCCGCTTCTATTAGAGTTGAATTCTTAGACAATGATGAATCTACATATTTCGATACTTCTGACTGGACATATATTTCAAGCGCTTATGACTCTAAGGGTGACATTATTGATGAACTAGAAGTTGTTTCACATAATGGATATGTAGACATTAAGGCTTCTCCAGAGATAACAAAATTTTGGGGAACAGGTTATGGATCTTCTATTGCAGAGTTAACATTTGATTTAGAAGTTACAATTGATACTGTTGTGTGGACACCTGTAATCGGTGCCATACGAGTCATTGGTGACGTCTCTGGAGCACTTTAATGGCTGTTGTCAAAGTCACTACACCAAGACCTGAGTTACCACCCGTAATTCGTGTTGATGGTAAATCATTTAAAATAAACAAGTAGTTTTTAAATAAACATGAGATAATTTTATTATGGCCGTTTCTAAATCTATGGACTTTCCAGGTGCAAAAAAATCTTCTTATGCTGCTCAGGTAGAACAAAGCCAAGCAACCCCTTATCAAGAAAATACTCTTTCATTTCTTCCTGTTCCTGGGCCACAGGGACCCCAAGGTCCAGCAGGCAGGGATGGAGAAAAAGGATTACCTGGTCCACAAGGACAAAAGGGAGATAAAGGAGAAAAAGGTCCATCAGGTAAAAACGGAAATGATGGAAAAAGTTCTTTGTCTTCGTCTGGACAGCAAGCAGGTTGGGCATCATATTTTAATAATAAAGAGTCAGAGATTAGCCTTGGAATAACAAAGGGTGACGATGGGTGGGTAACAGTATTTATCATAACCGATGGGAAATCCAATGAAAAGTACTTGCCAGAAAACTCAGTTAGTTTTTGGAATGATAACTCAAGAATGTTAAATTTTCGTGGAGTAAAGGAAGGATCTCAAGCCTTCATAACCTACAACTTTGAACTTACAACATATAACACAAATACAGAAGTGTGGATTAGAACATTTTTCCCAAATGCCAATAGAGAGGTTTCTCAGTTTGTGGCATCCTTAAAGTATCAACACACCTACCCAATATCTGTAACCCAGCAAGTCTTTATTGAAAATGAGAAAATCTGGGGTAATGGTGCCTATCCACAAATTAGAACAGACTATGACTCATCAGTAGTTATGAAATCTATATACGTCAGCGTGGTATAATAAACTTATGGCATTTCCAGGCACACTCAACATTAACTACTACAAGGGCGACACCTATGAGTTTCGTGTTTATCCCAAAGACTCTTCTGGTGCTTCATTTGATTTAAGTCAGTATGGTAATGCTAAGTTTACAATCTCTACATCCCGTGGATCTTCTGGAGTTTCTGGAAGGATCGAATGTCTTGCAGTAATAACAAGTGGAGTTTCTGGAAACTATGTAACATGCACAATTAGACCTGCCGATTCCGTAACCATGAGCGCTATAACACAATATATCTATGACGTAGAAATAACAAGAACTTCATCTCCTCATAACTATGTTTATACATTGCTAACTGGAACGGTATCAGTAACAGATCAAGTTTCTGGAGCAACGGTTTAATGGCAGATGTAATTTTATCAACAGAAGATTTAACAGTACTTGGTGGTCCTTCATCACTAAATCTTGAAATTGACTTTGGGCCAAAAGGTGATCGTGGAAGCCAAATTTTTGTAAACCTAGGTCGGCCAACAACTCTACTAGCCCCTGACGCACAGGTATATGATTTATACATTAATATACTTTCTTCTGATGAAGAATATCAGTACGTATACCAAAGACAAAATGTAATAGGCACAGAAACCTGGGTAAGGCTATTCAAATTAACATCTAATACTTACAGTAAGAACTACACAACAACAACTTTTACTAGTGGCACTTGGACAAAAAATATACCAGTTGCAGAAATAGTGCCTTCTGATTTTGTAGGAACTGTAACAGCAGAAAACTTTAATGTTCAATATAGTATTCTAAATCAATTACCCTTAGCCTCTTCAATTTCAGTTGGAGCAGTGTCTTCAGACAATGGAACCCTGTCTTTGCCTATAACCATAAAGGCTGCCGAGTTAGATGGTTCAACTTGGTCAAATTTGACTACAGTTAAAACAGTACACTTATTCATTACTGTGGTATAATCTAAGGTATGGCTTCTGAAAATATCGGATCAGTTTATCCCACAAAAATACCAGGGTATGAAGATGCTGCGGATATCCAAGCAGCGCTAAAGTTATACCATTATGGCACATCTTCTGAAATTACAACCGAATCTCAGATTATCCCCAACTCAGTTGTAGGTCATATTAAAGCATTAGATACACGTATTGACACAATTGAGGCAGACGGTCTTGGTTCTGCAGTTTTGGCATCTATGCCAACTGGAATAGACAATGGATACATTTGGGTAGACTCATCAACATCTCTAACAACAGATGTTCAATACGCTACAGCGTCATATCAAATATCACAACCTACAAATCCAACAACAGGTGCGCTTTGGGTTGATTCAGACTCATCTCCATTAAAAATGTATGTATGGTCAGGTTCTGAATGGAAAGAGATTGGTGCATAATGGCTAAAGCAAAAACAACAGAAGAGCAACTTCGTGAAAGCGGTATTGCAAAATTAGTTTTAACAACTGGAATTACAGAAGCAGAATTAAGAGCATTGGGGTTAACATCAGATGGCAACAATTAATTCAGATGGAAAAGTAGCATACATATATAATCAATCAAACGATACTTGGTATGCACTCGGCGCTGCTGTAAATACTAATGCTGAATATACCTGGACTGCAGATCAAGATTTTAATGCTGTTGTAACTTTTGATACTGTTGTAAATGCAAAAGCAGGAATAAACAATTATCAAAACCCAACAGCAAGAGATTCTGCTATCACAGCACCAACAAATGGAATTGTATGTTTTGTTAGACAAGAAAATTCTGGAACAGTCATTAATCAACTTCAGTATTACCATAATGGTGAGTGGAGATTCATCAATGACTCAGTTGACTTTCTTGCAAAAACAGCAGACTACACAATCGGAAAAACAGATTCTGGAAAAACTATATCCGTTACATCTTTAACTGATGTAGTTATTACAATACCAGCACACAGCACAACCCCATTTGTTGTTGGTCAAAAAATTGAAATACTTAGAAATGGTTCTGGTAATGTTAGTATTGCAGGAGCAGTTGGAGTTATTCTTAATAGTAAAAATTCAAATAAAAAGATTGCAGCCCAATACTCAGGTGCAGTAATTTCAAAGATAGATACCAATACCTGGATTCTTATTGGCGATTTGACGGCGTAGGTTCCAAATGCTAAATTTTGGTCTATGGTCTTCTTCAAAAGGTATGGG
>Ga0209552_1000651_pt1 | contig 11064 bp, 10 predicted proteins | sample LauGreFaBDMM15SD_2_FD_188214 | JGI IMG/M metagenome (GOLD analysis project Ga0209552, IMG submission 188214) | Freshwater lake microbial communities from Lake Michigan, USA - Fa13.BD.MM15.SD (SPAdes) (version 2) | ecosystem: Environmental > Aquatic > Freshwater > Lake | place: Lake Michigan, USA... | reverse complement strand
AGATTATTTAGGTACCGAAGTAACAGATGCAGTAATCACTGTACCTGCTTATTTTAACGATGCACAAAGACAAGCGACTAAAGAAGCTGGTGAGATTGCAGGTTTGAATGTTCGCAGAATTGTGAACGAGCCAACTGCAGCTGCATTAGCCTATGGTTTAGATAAAAAGAACATCGAGCAAAAAATTGCTGTATTCGACTTAGGTGGTGGAACTTTTGATATCTCTGTCCTTGATTTAGGGGATGGTGTATTTGAAGTAAAATCTACCAATGGTGATACGCATTTAGGTGGAGATGATTTTGATAAAGTGATTATGGATTTCTTAGCGGATGAATTTAAAAATCAAGAAGCAATTGATTTAAGAAAAGATCCAATGGCTTTACAACGTTTAAAAGAAGCGGCTGAAAAAGCAAAAGTAGAATTAAGTTCTTCTTCTGAAACAGAAATCAACTTACCTTATATCACTGCTGTGGACGGTGTTCCAAAGCACTTAGTATTAAAATTAACAAGAGCAAAATTTGAATCACTTGCAGATAGTTTATTTGCACGTTGTTTGAAGCCATGTGAAGCAGCATTGAAAGATGCAGGTTACACGACTTCTCAAATTGATGAAGTCATATTAGTAGGTGGATCTTCTAGAATTCCAAAAGTGCAAGAACTAGTTGAGAAATTCTTTGGTAAGAAACCAAACCGTTCAGTAAACCCAGATGAGGTTGTTGCAATTGGTGCAGGAATCCAAGGTGGTGTATTGACTGGAGATGTAAAAGATGTATTGTTATTAGACGTTACACCTTTGAACTTAGGTATTGAAACAATGGGTGGTGTCATGACAACAATGATTGCATCTAACACAACGATTCCTACAAAGAAAACAGAGATCTATTCAACAGCGAGCGATAGCCAACCTGGTGTTCAGATTCATGTGATTCAAGGAGAGCGTCCAATGGCTGCTCAAAATAAAAGTTTAGGTATGTTTAACTTGGATGGTATTCCACCAGCACCAAGAGGTGTACCTCAAATTGAAGTGACTTTTGATATTGACGCGAACGGTATCTTAAACGTAAGTGCAAAAGATAAAGGAACAGGTAAAGAACAAAAAATCAGAATCGAAGCGGGTAGTGGTTTAACGAAGGAAGAAATCGAAAAGATGAAAGCCGAGGCGAAAGCAAACGAAGCTTCTGATAAAATAGAAAAAGACAGAGTAGAAAAATTGAATGAAGCTGATAGCTTAATTTTCCAAACTGAGAAACAATTGAAGGAATTTGGTGAAAAAATCCCTGCTGATAAAAAAGCGCCAATTGAATCCGCTTTAGAAACATTAAAAGTAGCACACCAAGCACAAGATGTCACTCAAGTGACTGCTGCTTTGGAAGCTATGAATGCTGCATGGACTGCTGCTAGCGAAGACATCTACAAAGCACAAGCAGATGGCGGCGCAAATGCTGCTGGACCTGATGCAGGTGCTCAACAAGGTGGATCTGCTGCAAATGATACAGTAGAAGATGCACAATTTGAGGAAGTAAAGTAAGATTTACGACTTTAATAAAATGATTAAAGCCCTCCATTAATGGGGGGCTTTTTTTGTTGCTATCTATTTTGAGTGTAGCTTTGCGGCTGATTATACATAATTTATGAAGCGAATCGAAAGACATAGGGCCATTTTAGGGGTAGATGATAAAGCTACTTTGAGTGATTTAAAGAAAGTGTATCGTAAGATCATGATGGAATGGCACCCAGATAAGTTCCAGGACAATGAGGAGGCTAAAAAAGATGCCGAAGTCAAGTCAACGAAATTAATCGCGTCCTATCATTTTTTAGTAAGTGTTCATATAGAGACCCATGAAGCAACTAAGGATGCTTATATCGCCACTACGACCGAGGCGAGTATCAATGACTTTGAATTTAAATCTGAGATCCTAAGGGTGGAGTTTTCTGACGGATCAGAATATGAATACTATGGTGTCCCAAAAGCCATCTATGTGAAATTAGTGAATGCAGACACCCCTGACCGTTTTGCTAGACGTCATATTTACAATACCTATTTATACAGAAGCACTAGTAAGATTGTAGGGGAATAATCTTACATTTATTGTATGATTAAATGCTTTAAAATATTTGCCTTTCTTCTTACTGGTACATTTTTATTGTCTTCTTGTGATGCTGATATTCCAGTAGCAACACTCAAGGTAAAATACCAAAAATCAAATTCCGAATTCATCGATATTGATGGCATGCCCGTGCATTATATTATGGAAGGCAAGTTGGATGATTCTTTACCCATTGTATTCATACATGGTACATCTGCCTCTTTACATACTTGGGATACTTTATCTAGTTTATTGAAAGCAAATAAAAAAATCATCCGATTTGATTTGCCTGCTTTTGGACTTACTGGGCCCAATCGTCTAAATCAATATAATTTTAATTTTTATAATCAATTCATAGATGAACTTTTATTAAAATTGAATGTAACCAAATGTATTGTCGCTGGTAATTCATTGGGAGGAAGCATTGCTTGGAATTACGCCATTGCTAGTCCTAATAAAGTAAAGCAATTAATTTTACTAGATGCTTCTGGTTATCCAAAGAAAGACGAGAAAGGTTCTTTAGGTTTTAAATTAGCAGCTATACCAATTTTAAATCAAGCCTTAAAACATATCTCTCCAATATCTTTAATTCGAAAAAGTTTAGAAGATGCTTTTTACAATAAAGCATTAGTCACAGAAAAGATGGTTCAACAATACCACGACATGTTGTTAAGAGAAGGCAATAGAGGTGCTGTATTGGAATTATTTCAACATCCTATGAAACCCGATGCGACTAAGATTAGAACGATTACTCAACCCACACTCATTATATGGGGTAAGGAAGATCAACTTATATCATATAAGAATGCAGCTTTATTCAAACAAGATATTCGAGATAGTCGTGTCTTGGTGCTTGATAAAGTAGGACATATACCAATGGAAGAAGCGCCTAATCAAGTGGCCTCAAGAATACTTGAATTTATTAAATAGGGATAAAATTTAACTTATGGAAAATAGGACTAAAGAAATTGTAAAAACTGTGCTATTATATGGAATGATCGCATTCTATATTTTTGGTGGCTATAACCATTTTAGAGATCCAGACTTTTATATTCCATTGATCCCTCCTTATTTGGCTACTTGGGCGGTGGAACTGAACCTATTGTCTGGCGTATTTGAAATAGGATTAGCGCTTTTATTAATTCCAACACAGACAAGAAAATATGCAGGTTGGGGCATAGTAATAATGTTGATTGCCTTTATACCAAGCCATATTTATTTTATTCAAAAAGGTAGTTTTTCGCTAGGCAGTATCACCATGAATCCAATGATTAGTTGGGTTAGGTTGCTGGTATTCCAGCCACTATTTATTGTCTGGGCCCTTTGGGTTAGTAAAGGGAAATAGGGAAGGCGTGGTGATGATATACGCTTGGTACTTTTCTGTATGTCCCCATTTTTCCATTCCTGAAATTTCTAATAGCCTAACCCCACTTACATATACTAGTAATAAGTAGGTAAATAGTGGTGAGATCAAAGTAATATACTGTCCTCCTGTTAAGGATGAAAAAGACATGATGGCAACGCCTAACCATAAAGTGATTTCTCCAAAATAATTGGGATGTCTTGAGTAAGCCCAAAGTCCATGTTGAATAAATTGATCCTTATTATTTGGGTCTTTACGGAATTCTGACTTTTGCATATCTGCAATGATCTCTACTACAAAACCTATAACAAAAACTAGTAAACCAATATAAAATAATCCATTTTGGATCACGCCATTGTTACTTGCAATGGCTGTTAAGGCACACATGGAACATATTGAGACCCACATGCCTTGTAAAGTCCATGTCATGAAGAACCTTGTGGGTGAAGGCTTGATGAGTTTGAATCTTTTATCTTCTCCAGCTCTATGTATTCTAGTAAATAAGAAAGTTCCTAATCTGATTGTCCACAAAAGGATACAAGCAGCTAATATAATGCTGGTGATGTTCACATTCATTGAAGCATAACTATGGTAGCTGACATAACTCACCACGGTTAAGTAAGTAATACTTCCTGTTAAGTCATAAAATTTTTCGGTTTGAAAAATATACGCAGGTATAAACGCAATCCATTGTATCAAATAGGCAATCAATATCGCTTCTTGTATTAGATCTAGCCCTGTTAATAATGCGATGCCATATCCGATTGAGAATGCTAAAAATGAAAAAATTATATTGAGGATGGATTGTTTCATGATTGTGTTTTGAAATATTGATACAGGATAAAAATTATTAGATAAATCAATAAATAGATTCGGTATTGATTTCTTGTTTTGATGTAATCTGGATTTTCGGGATACATATTACTGAATAAACCAACGATCTCTTTTTTGAAAAGGGGTTTGATGTTTATTTTCCAATCCTCTGTTTGGTAGACAATCTTTCTGAATTTACTTCTGAAATAAGTACTTGGGATGCCCCATATGATTAATAGGGTTAGTATGATTTGAGGAATGGTCATGGTTAAAGATAATTAAGTTTACTGAAACCCATTCAGGACTGCCGTTTTTCGCTTTGCTCAAAACGTCTTCCTACAATGGTGGGCGTACCCAAACCCTTTCAACAAAATGCTGCGCATTTCGTTGGGTTTTTTGCTTCTCATCTGTTTTCAAAAGCGAGCTTTTGACACAGCTTCGAAACAAAAAACCCTGTCACGAAAGTGACAGGGTTTGTGCCCAGAACAGGAATCGAACCTGCACTACCTTGCGATAACCAGATTTTGAGTCTAGCGCGTCTACCAATTCCGCCATCTGGGCAATTTACACCTGAGTGCTCGGCGGGGTGCAATATTACATTAATGATGGAAATCTTCCAAAATACGATCAAGGTATTTTTTCTTGTAGTAGTAAGATTTTATTTGCAGCATTGCTTCTTGGGAAACAGTATCGATCTGATCCATTTCCATATAGTTTTTAATAGGTGCATATAGTTCATTTTTTAACTGTGCAATTTGTTGTATAATGACTTGTTTTGCATTTTCATCTTCTGCATCCATCCAAGCTTCGTTGAATTCCATCATTTCCATTAAAAAATTGGGTTCTAGGGCATATTTTTCATCTGGGGTAAGGATGCCTTGTATTTCGAGTACATAGGGTAGAATGCGTTCTTTTTGATTCAAAAGGGTGTATCCTTTATTGGCCATAGCGGACTGTTCTAGAGCAGTTTCTTGTTCCTCGGTATTGCCCTGTGCAAATTTATCGGGATGAGACGCTTTCTGGATCTCCATAAAAGCAGCCCTTAGTTTTTGTGTATCTACTTGAAAACCAATAGGAAGACCAAATAACTCAAAATAGTTCATGCTGAAATTTCTTATATTGTGCAAAATAACCAATATGCCTGTATTAGGACTTATTAAAGAGGGAAAAGTTCCCAGTGATAATAGGGTGGCTTTAACGCCTAAGCAATGTAAATGGCTTAAAGAGCAACATCCAGATTGGGATATTATTGTAGAAGCATCACCGAATAGGTGTTATAAGGATGAGGAATACAAAAGAGAAGGATTAGAATTAGTGACTGATATTAGTAAAGCAGATATTCTATTGGGTATTAAAGAAGTGCCGAAGGATCAGTTGATAGCAGGAAAAACGTATTTATTCTTTTCGCATACCAAAAAAGCACAACCTTACAATCAAGCCTTGTTTCATACTATGATGGATAAAGGGATTACCCTAATCGATTATGAATGTTTAGAACATGAGGATGGCCAAAGATTGATTGGCTTTGGTTTTTTTGCAGGGATTGTTGGTGCGCATAATGGCATCATGGCTTATGGCAATCGCACCAAAGCTTTTCATTTAGGCAGGGTCAAAGAAGTAAAAGATTATCGTGAATTGATTCATACTTATTTTGGGTTGAAATTACCTCCAGTGAAAATTGTTGTCACAGGATCGGGTAGAGTAGCGCATGGTATTTTAGAGATCATGAATTTAATGGATGTACAACAAGTAGAGCCAGATGAGTTTGATCGCCATTATGCTTACCCGGTGTATGTGCATTTAAAAGGCAAAGATTTATACAAGCATAAAATAACAAAGGCATATGAGCGCAATGATTTTCATGCCCATCCTGAAAATTATGATTGTACTTTTAAACAATATTTACCACATGCTCAGATTTTAATGAATGGTATTTATTGGGAACCTGGGATTCCTCCATTGTTCACGCATCAAGATTTATTAGAAGAAGATTTTGTATTGACAACTATTGCAGATATCACGGATGATGCGCATGGCAGTGTACCTTGTAATTTAGGAGACGCGCCTTCGGAGGATCCTGTGTATGGCGTGAACATCAATAATTTTGAAAAGACAGCGCCCTACTTGCCTGAAGGTTTGGATATCATGGCGGTTGGCAATTTACCCAATGAATTACCGCGAGATGCTAGCAGGTTTTTTGGAGAGCAATTGATCAAGTATGTTTTACCTGATTTAGTAGCTGGCGGAAATGAAATTATTCAACGTGCAACTATGTTAGAGAAAGGGGTGTTGAATCCTCGCTATGAAAATTTAGTAGACTATTCAAAACACTAGTTATTATGAATTACTGCATTGTGAAATCGAACCTCTTATAAATTAATTAAGATTCGTAAATTTATAAGTGTAAATAGTAGTCCTTCAAATAGTTTGTGAATTCAGTAGTATAGGATTGATCCGCGTTTTTGATGACAATTTTATTTCTTTGAATTGTAGCTTCTTTTTGTTTTACAAATTTTAACATAGCCCTAATGGGTAGATGCTTTGCATCATTGTACATCAAGCATTCCTCGGATAATTGTAGTCCATAATTCAAAGCTAATTTTTGCATTGTATAAGCCCTTAGAGTGGGCACTAAAACATACCATGCTCCATTATCTTGTAAAAGAGATGCAGCAGTTTCTGCCAAAACATCCCATGGCAATGCAGTACTATGTGCAGCTAAATTTTTTGCATTGTCTGGTGAATTTAAATCGCTTTCGTAAAAAGGTGGATTGATAATAATACAATCAAATAATTGCTTTTTATCATCTGCGGCATAATCTTGAATAGAACTATGAACAACATCTAATCTTTCTTTCCAAGGGCTTAAATCGAAATTAGATACTGTTTGATTAAATGCACCGTCCTCAATTTCAATGGCGGTGATATGCGCAGCGGATTGTTGTGCAAGCATCAGACTCAATAAACCAGTACCGGAACCAATATCCAATATATTTTTAGCGGATTGTATTTGCGCATCAGCAGCAGCCCAGGCACCAAATAAACATGCATCAGTACATACTTTCATTGCAGTATGTTCCTGATGCACGATAAATTTTTTACACTGGAAATAGGGATTCGCCACTATTATTCAGCTGTTAAACCAGCTACGATATACTCCTTGTTTAAACGAGCAATGTTCGCTATTGAAATTTCTTTAGGGCAAGCTGCTTCACAAGCACCCGTATTGGTACATGCGCCAAAGCCTTCCTTATCTAATTGTGCCACCATATTGGTTACACGCGTTTTTCTTTCTGGACCACCTTGTGGTAATAAGGCTAAGTGGGCTACTTTAGCACTTAAGAATAACATGGCAGAACTGTTTTTACAAGCTGCTACACATGCCCCACAACCAATACACATGGCTGCTGCAAAAGATTCATCTGCTTTAGATTTTTCGATTGGTAATGAATTACCATCCACCGCATTACCTGTATTTACACTAATGTATCCACCAGCTTGAATGATTCTATCAAATGCAGATCTGTCTACTGTTAAATCTTTAATTACCGGGAATGCATTTGCTCTCCATGGCTCAATCACAATCGTATCATTGTCTTTGAATGCACGCATATGCAATTGACAAGTGGTATTGGCTTGCCAAGGACCGTGTGGCTTACCATTGATATACATGGAACACATTCCACAGATACCTTCTCTACAGTCATGATCAAATGCAACTGGTTCTCCACCTGTAGTAATCAATTGTTCATTTAAAATATCCATCATTTCTAAGAAAGACATTTCATCTGAAATATTTTCAACTCGGTACATTTCAAATGCACCAGCAGTTTTCGTATTCTTTTGACGCCAAACCTTTAAATTTAAATTCATAGTAGTATGTGACATGGCAATATTATTTATAGTTTCTTTGAGATGGTTGAATCACTTCGTATTTTAATTCTTCTTTGTGTAAAGCCCACTCATGATCGTTTTTCAACTCCCATGCAGCAACATACATAAAGTTTTTATCGTCTCTTAATGCTTCACCTTCTGGTGTTTGGTATTCTTCTCTAAAGTGACCTCCACAGCTTTCTTCTCTGGCTAATGCATCTACACACATTAATTCTCCTAGTTCAATAAAGTCTGCCACACGGTTGGCTTTATCTAATTCTGGATTGTATTCGTTGATCTCTCCAGGGATTCTAACATCTGACCAGAATTCTTTTTTCAATGCTTGCACATCTGCAATCGCTTGCTTTAAGCCTGCTTCCGTTCTTGACATACCACATTCGTTCCAGATAATTTTACCTAAACGCTTGTGGAAGCTTTCGACAGTTTGCTTTCCGTTGATATTTTTCAATCTAGTAATTCTTTCTGCAACTGTTTTTTCTGCAGCTTCAAATGCAGGATGTGAAGTAGGGATAGGGGCATTATAAATTTCGTCGGCTAAGTTATTTCCTAGTGTGTAAGGAATTACAAAATAACCATCTGATAAACCTTGCATTAAAGCACTCGCACCTAAACGGTTGGCACCGTGGTCGCTAAAGTTGGCTTCTCCTAATGCATACAAGCCAGGCACTGTAGTTTGTAATTCATAATCTACCCATAAACCACCCATGGTATAATGTACGGCTGGATAAATACGCATTGGCACTTCATAAGGATTTTCTCCTGTGATTTTTGCATACATATTAAATAAGTTACCGTATTTTTCTTTGACCACTTCTTTACCAAAAGCTATGATCTCTTCTTGGCTTACATTGCTTAAGCCTTTCTTGCTTACTTCTATTTTACCATAACGCTCAATTGCAGCAGCATAATCCAAATACACTGCTTGTTTTGAAGTGCCAACGCCAAAACCAGCGTCACATCTTTCTTTTGCAGCACGAGATGCCACATCACGTGGTACCAAGTTTCCAAATGCTGGATAACGACGCTCTAAAAAATAGTCTCTATCAGGTTCTGGAATCTCATTGGCTTTTCTAGTTTCTCCAAGATTTTTTGGAACCCAGATACGACCATCATTTCTTAATGACTCTGACATCAAAGTCAATTTAGATTGGTGGTCACCACTTACTGGAATACAAGTAGGGTGGATCTGAGTGAAACAAGGATTAGCAAAATAGGCCCCTTGTTTATGTGCTTTCCAAGCTGCGGTAACGTTAGATCCCATTGCATTGGTTGATAAATAATATACGTTACCATATCCACCAGTACATAGTAAGACTGCATATCCAAAATGTCTTTCTAATTCACCTGTTACTAAATTACGTGCAATAATACCTTTTGCTTTTCCGTCTACTTTTACGACGTCCAACATTTCATGACGTGCAAACATTTGCACATTACCCAATGCTACTTGACGCTCCAAAGCTTGATAGGCACCAATTAATAATTGCTGACCTGTTTGACCTGCAGCATAAAATGTTCTTTGTACTTGAGTTCCCCCAAAAGAACGATTACTTAATAATCCACCGTATTCACGCGCAAAGGGCACACCTTGTGCCACACATTGATCAATAATATTTGAACTCACTTCTGCCAAACGATGCACGTTCGCTTCGCGAGAACGATAGTCACCCCCTTTGATGGTGTCATAGAATAATCTAAATACGCTATCTCCATCATTCTGATAGTTTTTAGCGGCATTGATTCCACCTTGTGCAGCAATCGAGTGCGCACGACGAGGAGAATCCTGAAAACAGAATGCTTTCACTTTATAACCCATCTCACCCAATGAAGCAGCAGCAGAAGCACCAGCTAAACCGGTACCAACTACAATCACTTCCATTTTTCTTTTATTAGCAGGGTTGACCAATTTACAATGGCCTTTATAATCTACCCATTTATTATCAAGATCACCTTTTGGAATTTTAGCGTCTATCATAGTTAATCTTTTATCAATCGGTTAATGAAATATTGTTGGTTGATGGATTATTTAATCCAATCGAAATAAAAACTTATTGGCATAATAGCAAAAAGCAATGAAATGAAAATGGAAAATCCATAACCTAAACTTGTTAGCATAGTATGGTACTTTTTATTATGAACACCAATTGTTTTAAATGCACTTTGGAAACCATGTGCTAAGTGATAGCCTAAAGAGCCACAAGCTAAAACATACAATACAACGATATAAGGATTGGTAAATACCAAGTCCATTTCGGCATATAAATTATGTAAGATCACACCATTGTGTTCCACCTCGCCTAATGCCTTGATACCACCCATGCCACCTAATCTACTTGGAGTCCAAAAATGATAAATATGGGCAATTAAAAACAACAATATCAATGTGCCTAAAATAGCCATACTACGGCTGTACCACTTACTCCCTTTATCATAGTTCACTGCATACCCAACTGCTCTTTTACTTTTATTTTCCAGGGTCAATAAATAACCTTGATAAATATGCAAGAAGATGCCAAGGAATAATCCAATCTCTAAGATTCTAGGTACTGCATTGCTTCCCATAAAATGTCCAGCTTTATTGAACATCAATCCACCATCATTTGCAAAAATGGTTGCATTTAGTCCAGCATGTACAATTAAAAAAAGAATTAAGAAAATACCTGTGAATCCCATTACCAATTTTTTTCCTACGGAAGAGGTAAACATTTGTTTGAATGTCATAGTAGATGAGTTTAAAAATCTCCGCAAAAATACGAATCAAATAGATAGGATTCGTTCTATGTTGCTTATTTTTAAGACAATAGACAAATTTCTTCTACAAACTGCTCATCGGCCTATTGGATGGTTCAGCCCTTTTATCAACCGCCCTTCAATTATTTAGGGTCATACAAATGAATGTACTAATTT
>Ga0209552_1000646_pt1 | contig 11142 bp, 10 predicted proteins | sample LauGreFaBDMM15SD_2_FD_188214 | JGI IMG/M metagenome (GOLD analysis project Ga0209552, IMG submission 188214) | Freshwater lake microbial communities from Lake Michigan, USA - Fa13.BD.MM15.SD (SPAdes) (version 2) | ecosystem: Environmental > Aquatic > Freshwater > Lake | place: Lake Michigan, USA... | reverse complement strand
GTGCTCGAAGCCCTCTCCAAAGGCCTGACCCAAAAAATGCTGCACGGCGCATACCAGCAATTGCAGGCCGGTGACGCGCAAGAGCGTGCCGACACCAGCGCCGCAATTGAACGCCTGTTTTTGCGCAACAGGGGATCGGCACCGCAGACGGCCTCCCACGCCAACGAAGCCGACCCCGAACAGTAGCTACCCTGCGCGACCCCGCCGCGCGCCGCTCTTGCGCGCACACCCTTTAGCTGCTGTTTTTCTGGTCCCTTTATGAAACCTTTTTTGCGCCAACAACTCGCCAAATACGCCGACCGGCAAGGCGAGCTGGAATTTTTGCTCTCACGCGAAGACATCATGCGTGACATGCCGCAGTTCTTGGCGCTGTCGCGCGAGCACACCGAAGTCGCCGCAGTCGCCAGCCGCTGGCAGCGCTACGGCCAGCGCGAGTCGGATCTGGATGCGGCGCAGGCAATGCAAAGCGAAGCCGCTGGCGACGCGGAGATGCAGGCCATGGCGCAGGAAGAGATTGACAGCGCCAGCGCCGAGATGGCGGAGCTGGAGGCCGAACTCCAGCGCATGCTGCTGCCCAAAGACCCCGACGATGCGCGCAACGCCTTTGTCGAAATCCGCGCCGGTACCGGCGGTGACGAATCCGCCCTGTTTGCGGGCGATCTGCTGCGCATGTACACCCGCTACTGCGACAGCCTGGGTTGGAAAGTCGAGGTCATGAGCGAATCGGTAAGCGAACTCGGCGGCTACAAAGAGGTGGTGATACGGGTCGAAGCCCACAACGCCTACGGCACGTTGAAGTTCGAATCCGGTGGCCACCGGGTGCAGCGGGTACCGGCCACCGAAACCCAGGGCCGCATCCACACCAGCGCCTGTACCGTTGCCGTTTTGGCCGAGCCCGATGAGCAAGAGGCCATCAAAATCAACCCGGCCGACCTGCGCATTGACACCTACCGCGCCAGCGGTGCGGGCGGCCAGCACATCAACAAAACCGACTCGGCGGTGCGCATCACCCATCTGCCCACCGGCATCGTCGCCGAATGCCAGGACGGGCGCAGCCAGCACAGCAACAAAGCCCAGGCCCTGCGCGTGCTGACCGCGCGCATCCAGGAAAAAGACCGCAGCGAACGCGCCGCCAAAGACGCTGCAGAGCGTAAAAGTCTGGTTGGCACCGGCGACCGCAGCGACCGCATCCGCACCTACAACTTCCCGCAAGGGCGGCTGACCGACCACCGCATCAACCTCACCCTCTACAAACTGCTGGGCATCATGGAAGGCGATCTCGGCGATGTGGTGTCGGCGCTGCAAGCCTACGAGGCGGCGCAGCAACTGGCCGCACTCGAAGTCGGCGCGTGACCTGGGGCTGCACATGAGCACCACCCTGGCGCACGCCCTGGCCCAGGCGCAGGCGGGCGGTCTGCCCCGGCTGGACGCCCAGCTCTTGCTGCTGCACGCCTGCGGCCGCAGCCCGCAAGGGCGCGCCTGGTTGATTGCCCACGACACCGACGTCTTGCCGCTCGATGCGCTGGCCGTTTGGGACGCTGTTTTGGCGCGGCGGCTCCTTGGTGAACCCCTGGCTTACATCACCGGGCACAAAGCGTTTTACGGGCTGGACCTGCTGGTCGACGCCCGCGTGCTCGATCCCCGCGCTGACACCGAGACCCTGGTCGACTGGGCGCTGCAGGCCCTGCCGCCCGCACCGCAACGGGTATTGGACCTGGGCACCGGCAGCGGCGCAGTCGCGCTGGCGCTGCAACACGAACGCCGCTTATGGGAAGTCCACGCGCTGGACCACAGCGCCGATGCGCTGGCCGTGGCGCAGGCCAATGCGCAACGCCTGAAACTGCCGGTGCACTTCGCGCAAGGGAACTGGCTGCAGGGCGCGCAAGGCCGCTTCCATGCCATCGTCTCCAACCCGCCGTACGTGGCCGAGGGCGACCCGCATCTGGACGCCCTGCGCCATGAACCCACGCTGGCCCTGACCAGCGGCCCCGATGGCCTGGACGCGATCCGCACCATCATCGCCAGCGCGCCGCAGCACCTCCACGCGGGCGGCTGGTTGCTGCTGGAGCATGGTTTTGAGCAGGCGCAGGCGGTGTGTGCGCTGTTGGTGCAAGCCGGTTTTTCAGAAGTGCAAACCCGCCATGACTTGGCGGGCTTGGAGCGGTGCAGCGGGGCGCGCTGGACTACACCGCCAACAACCTAATCCTCGCGCAGGCGGGAGCGCCAATAAGCGGGCTTGCGTCGGAAGGGTGCGATGGCGACTACCACTACCTCTGCGTCCCGAATGGCGTAAACCATCGACAACTTGAACTTGCCCGGAAACACCCGGCGGGTTCCAAACTTGAACGGAAAACCCACCTCGGGAAACTCTGCAATCAGCGCCTCGGCCTTTTGGACTGCTTGATCGAAGCGCTGGCCCAACTGGGGGCTCACCGACGTGAAATAGACAACTTCATGGAGGAATTCGTCCCGCGCCGCCTCGAGGTACCGGACAGACTTCACCGCTTGTAGATTTTGCGGGCCTCTTCATGCACCTCGGCAGACGCGACCAGCACCGCTGTCCCAGATTCGAGGGCATCTAAGCGGGTCCGAATTTCCTCGTCCCAATCCGCATCCAGATCCCCGCTCAGGTCGTCAGGCAAGGAAGCGTGCAACAGGTCCGCCAGGCGAGCACGGTCGGACGGAGACAGGGCAATGGCTTGGGTGCTGAGCTGGTCGAAGGTGCTGGACATGGGCGACTCCGTGGCAAGGTCGATGCAGTGTATCGCTCCCTACCCCTGCGTAGGCGTCCACCCCGCCACCAATGCGGTATAGGCGGCGCGGGTGCCCTCGCCCACGCTGGCGAGGACTTGGTCGTAGCGGGTCTGGTGGCGCGCCAGCAGGCGGGCGGAAGCGACTAGTCGGGCGTTACAAAACCAGTGGCAGCTGTGCTGCATCAAAAACATCTCGGCGCAGAGTTGAAAGGCGCGGTCGCGCTGCGAGAGCTCGCGGGCGTTGCCCAAGGTGCTGGATATGCCTTGCGCGTGGATGCGCATCAGGCGGCGCAGATCAAAGGTGGTGGATGGAAACCACTGGCGCACAAAGGGCAGGTCAATGGGCAGACGGCTGACGCGGCTGGAGGGCTCATCGGCGCTGGCCAGTTCATTGGCAAAGCGCTTGAATTGCTCTGCAAGCTGCTCTTCCGACAAGGCCAATGTGTTCCACACGCTTTGGGCCCGCTCCGGGTCTTTCTCACCCAGGGCGCGCAAGTAACCAGTCGACAGGGTTTCCATCAGCTTCTCAATCTGGTAGCTGCGCAGATAGCCCGCCAGAAAATGCACCCGCTGGCGGTGCTCCTGGGCTTTGCGCCACTGCGCGGCAATGGCCGCGACAAAGGCAAGCAGAAAAAGAAGGTCCATGGCGCGGGATTATCAGCGCCCGGTGGCCGCCTGAGCCTGCAGGCCTGACGCCTCAGGCCGCCAGCGTAGCTGCGGGCGCTTGAACGCTAACCCCCAGCCGATTTACCCCACTCACCAGCGCCTTGATCGACGCCGTGACGATATTGGTGTCCAGCCCCACACCAAAGCGCTCGACCTTGTCGCTGCCCACAGTCGCCAATTCCATGAAGGCGCAGGCCTGCGCCTCGCCGGCTTCTTCGCTGGCTTTGGTGGAACGCTCCTCGAAGTTGCGCACCTGCACCCGCACGCCCAGGCTTTGGAGGGCTTGGACCGCAGCGTCGATAGGCCCGTTGCCGTAGCCTTTGAGTACGTGCCGCACACCGGCCGCTTCCACCACCAGACGGATGCCCTGCCCGCTGCTGTTGTGCGGGTGGTCGGTGAGGTTGTGCTCCAGGTAGTGCAGCGGCGCGGTGGTGTCGAGGTAGGTTAAGGCAAACAAATCCCAGATGGCCTGCGCCGTCATCTCGCCGCCGTGGGTATCGGTGTAGGCCTGCACCTCGCCGGAGAACTCCACTTGCAAGCGGCGGGGCATGACCACGCCGAATTCGGCTTCCATCAAATAGGCTACGCCGCCTTTGCCCGACTGGCTGTTGACGCGGATGATGGAGTCGTAGGTGCGGCCCACATCCGCCGGGTCAATGGGCAAGTAAGGCACGTTCCACAGGCCCTTTTTGTCCAGCGCCGAGAAGCCTTTTTTGATCGCGTCCTGGTGCGAGCCGCTGAAGGCGGTGAACACCAAATCGCCCACATAGGGGTGGCGCGGGTGGATAGGCAGCTGGTTGCAATGCTCCACCGTGCGGGCGACAGCGTTGATGTCGGAGAAGTCCAAGCCCGGGTTCACACCCTGGGTGTAGAGGTTGAGCGCCAGGGTGACGATATCCACGTTCCCGGTGCGCTCGCCATTGCCGAACAGGCAGCCTTCCACGCGGTCGGCCCCGGCCATGATGCCGAGTTCGGCAGCGGCCACTGCCGTGCCACGGTCGTTGTGCGGGTGCAGGCTGATGATCACGCTGTCGCGCCGCGCCACGTTGCGGTGCATCCATTCCACCTGGTCGGCGTAAATATTCGGCGTGGCCACTTCCACGGTGGCGGGCAAATTGAGAATGACCTTGTTCTCCGGCGTGGCGCCCCATACGGCGGTGACCGCGTCGCAGACCTCTTTGGCAAATTCCAACTCGGTGGAGGTGAACAGCTCAGGGCTGTATTGCAAAACCCACTCGGTTTGCGGGTTCGCCTGCGCCAGCTCTTTAATCAGCGTGACCGAGTCCACCGCGAGCTGCACCACCTCAGCCTTGCTCATGTTGAACACCACGTCGCGGAACAGCGGCGCGGTGGCGTTGTAGACATGCATGATGACGCGGCGCGCACCGGCCACGGACTCGAAGGTGCGGCGGATCAGGTGCTCGCGCGCCTGGGTCAAGACCTCGATGGTGACGTCCTGCGGGATCAGCTTGTCGTCGACCAGCTTGCGCACAAAGTCGAAGTCGGTCTGCGAAGCGCTGGGGAAACCGATCTCGATTTCTTTGAAGCCGATTTGGCAGACGCTGCGGAACATGCGCAGCTTGCGCTCCAGGTTCATGGGCTCAAACAGCGACTGGTTGCCGTCGCGCAAATCGGTGCTCATCCAGATGGGTGGCGTGGTGATGGTGCGGCTGGGCCACTGGCGGTCGGGCAAATCGATGGCCGGGAAAGCGCGGTACTTGGTGGCGGGGTTTTGGAGCATGGCAACCTTTGGCAATTCAATAGTGGGAAGCCTTGGAGTCTACGCAGGTCGTTGCGCCAGATCATTGCTTATTGTGTGAGAAAAGGCTTTTTTACGCTATTTAATTGCTTATTCAGTTTTATTTGAAGCAGTTGAATTATTTATTTGTCTATTTGAGGCAATATTTTTTAAGAGCGCCGCACCGGTTTTCTCCGGTGACACCGGCGCAGAGCCCCACCTAAAATGACCCGGTGATACCGTCCCTCTCCCCCGCGCGCCGCCCCATCCGTGAACTGCCCGACACGCTGATCAGCCAAATTGCGGCCGGTGAGGTGGTGGAACGCCCGGCCTCGGTGGTGCGTGAACTGGTGGACAACGCGCTGGACGCTCAGGCACGGCATATTACGGTGCGGCTGCTGGCCGGTGGCGTGCGCTTGATTGCGGTGGAAGACGACGGCGTAGGCATTCCGTCGGCGGAGTTGCCCATCGCTTTCAAGCGCCACGCCACCAGCAAGATTGGCAGCCTGGAGGACCTGGAGTCCGTGGCGACCATGGGTTTTCGCGGTGAGGCGCTGGCTGCCATTAACGCGATTGCCGATTGCGCCATCCTCTCGCGCACCGCCGACGCGGACGCTTTCATGCTGGACGGGCGCACCGGCGAGCTGCGGCCCGTCGCCCGCGCACCCGGCACCACGGTGGAAGTCAAAGAGCTTTTTTACAGCACCCCGGCGCGGCGCAAATTCCTCAAGACCGACGCCACCGAGTTGGCCCACTGCATCGAAGCCGTGCGCCGCCACGCGCTGGCGCGCCCCGATGTGGGCTTTGCCATCTGGCACGAAGGCAAGCTGGTCGAGCAATGGCGGCGCTGCGCAGATGGGCAGGCCCCGCAAACAACGCTGGATCAGCGCCTGGGCGATGTGTTGGGCACGGATTTTCTGGCGCGCTCGATCGCTGTGGAATGGACCAGTGGTGACGTAGACACGGCCGACACGCATCGCCTGAAGGTCTGGGGCCGGGTCGGCATTCCGGACGCCGCACGCGCCCGCGCCGACCAGCAATTTGCCTATGTGAACGGCCGCTTTGTGCGCGACAAAGTGCTCAGCCACGCGGCCCGCAGCGCCTTTGAAGATGTGTTGCACGGCCAGCGGCAACCGGTCTACGCGCTGTACCTGGCGATGGAGCCGACGCGGGTGGACGTGAACGTGCACCCCACCAAAATCGAAGTGCGTTTTCGGGACAGCCGCGAAGTCCACCAGGCCATACGCCACGCCGTGGAGGCCGCTCTGGCTGCTCCGCGCGCCGCCAGCGCCGAGGCCGCTCCAGCCAGCCAAGACGGCTTCGGCCTGCGCGGCCAAGCGAATGCTGCGCGACCGCTGTATGCCACCCAGGCCCCCATGCCCTTGCGCGCAGCCGAGGCGGAGCCGCCGACCTGGAAAACCAGCGCGCCAGCAGCGCCGTGGCGCGCAGCCGAAGCACCCCCGGAAGACTGGCCGCTGGGGCGGGCGCTGGCGCAATTACAAGGCATCTACATCCTGGCTGAGAACAAGCAGGGCCTGATCGTGGTCGACATGCACGCGGCGCACGAGCGCATCGTTTACGAGCGGCTCAAAACGCAGTTGCAGGGAGGGGCTGCGCCCGCCATTGCCAGCCAGCCGCTGCTGCTTCCCGCCACATTTGCGGCCACGCCGCTGGAGATCGACACCGCGCAAACCCATTTTGAGACGCTGCACACGCTAGGCCTGGATGTGGCAGCCTTTTCGGCCAAAACCCTGGCCGTGCGCGCGGTACCGGCCACGCTGGCCCAAGGCGATGCGGTGGAGCTGGCGCGCAGCGTGCTGGCTGAGCTGGCACAGCACGACGCCAGCACCGTGATCCAGCGCGCCCAAGACGAGATCCTGTCGACCATGGCCTGCCACGGCGCGGTGCGCGCCAACCGGCGCTTGAACATCGACGAGATGAACGCGCTCTTGCGCCAAATGGAAGCCACCGAACGCAGCGACCAGTGCAACCACGGCCGCCCGACCTGGCGGCAGATCAGCGTGGCCGAGCTCGACCGGCTGTTCATGCGGGGGCGTTGATGCCCGCGTCCAGCTCCGCTGCAGCGCTCCCGCTTTACATCTGTCTGGCCGGCCCGACAGCCAGCGGCAAGACTGCGGCCGCGCTGGCCATTGCCCGGGCGCACCCGGTGGAAATCATCAGCGTGGACTCGGCGCTGGTCTACCGTGGCATGGACATAGGCACCGCCAAACCGACTGCCGCCGAACTCGCCTCGGTACCGCACCACCTGATCAACATCCGCGATCCGCTGCACGCCTACAGCGCAGCCGAATTTGTGCAAGACGCGCAGACGCTCATTCACGACATCGCGGCCCGTGGCCGTTTACCGCTGTTGGTGGGCGGGACCATGCTGTATTTCAAGGCCCTGTTCGACGGCATAGACCCCATGCCACCTGCGCAACCGGCCTTGCGCGCCGCCATCGAGGAAGAAGCACAGCAAAAAGGTTGGCCGGCAATGCACGCCGAGCTGGCGCAGGTGGATCCGCTCACCGCCGCGCGCCTGGCTCCGGCGGACAGCCAGCGCATCCAGCGGGCGCTGGAGGTGTACCGCGCCAGCGGTCTGCCCCTGTCGCACTTCCACGCCCGCAGCGCTGCACGAGCGCCATCCACCGTGCCGCTGATCTCGCTGGAGCCGCTGGACCGGGCCTGGCTGCACGCGCGGATTGCGCAGCGTTTTGACGCGATGTTGGCTGCCGGTTTTGTCGATGAAGTGCGCGCCCTGCGCGCGCGCGGCGATTTGCACGCGGAACTGCCTTCGATGCGCTGCGTGGGTTACCGGCAGGCCTGGGAAACACTGGACGGCCTGTGGGGCATAGACAGCCTGCGCGAGCGGGGCATTGCCGCGACCCGGCAACTCGCCAAGCGGCAAATCACCTGGCTGCGCTCGATGCCGCAGCGCCAGGTGGTGGATTGCCAAGCTGCGGACGCCACCGCGCAGGTGCTGCGCGCTGTGGAAGCGCTGATGGCTGGGGATGCGCAGGAATGAGCCCGCGCTGCGCTAGATCAACGTCAGAGGCAGGCCAGCATGGCCGCTTCGATCTCGGCGGCGGCTTGTTTCAGGTGGGGGTTGCTGGATTCGCTGCCCGCGCGCCCGGCATCCAGGTCCGCTTGGAAACCATCGCGCTGCGGCCAATGCACACTCAGGCAGGAAAAACCGGAATCTTCAATCAGCGCCAAAGCGCTATCGACCAGACGTTCGGAGCGGCCGGTTTTGGACAGAACCAGCACAATTTTTTCACCCGTATCGCGCAGGCGCGCCAGCCGCTTGGCCAGGCCCAGTGTGGGGCGCAAATCGTCCATCGAGGTGCCGGTGGGCAAGAACACCACATCGCTTTCGCGGGCGACATCGGTGGTCAGCTCGTCGGCCAAACCGCGCGTATCAACGACCAGCAAGTCATAACCTTCGGCAGCACGGCGCAGTTTTTTGATGCTCTTGGCAGCGCGGGCCTCGACTTCGGGCTCGATCTCAGCGGCCATACGGGTCGCAGCCCACTCCACGCAGGACAACTGCTCCAGGTCAAAGTCACCAATCAGCACACTTTTTCCCTGGTGCGCCGCTGCCACCGCCAGGACGCGCGCCAGCGCACTTTTGCCCACACCGCCTTTTTGTCCGATAAAAGAAGCCACTATCATGGGGAACACTCCTTGGTTTGCCAAACTGTTTCGTTGCGCACTGTACGGGGCTATACCCCGTCTGTGCGACCATTATCACCAAGCGGCAACCGGGCCGATAGCGCCTACCCACGCTGACTGACCCTCGCCACCGACCCCTTATGCCCCCACCTCTCGCCACCGCCCGCGCCACTGCGCCACCCACCTCGCTGGGCGGTTTGCTGCCGTTTTTGAAGCCTTACCGCATGCGCATCGGCGTGGCGCTGTTCTTTTTGCTGGCCACGGCGGCCGCCACGCTGGCCTTCCCGCTGGCACTGCGCAGCCTGATCGACGGCGGTATTGCGGCGGCTGGCAGCGGGGGACAGACGGCTGCGGTAAGGGGCCATTTTGTGGATCTTTTTCTGCTGGCCACGGCGCTGGGCGTGCTGTCCGCAGGGCGCTTTTACATGGTCAGCTGGCTGGGCGAGCGGGTCACCGCTGACTTGCGCAACGCCGTCTACAGCCACGTGCTGGACCAAAGTCCGGAATTTTTTGAGACCACCCAAACCGGTGAGGTGCTCTCGCGCTTGTCAGCCGACACCACACTGGTACAAACCGTGGTCGGTTCCTCCTTGAGCATGGGCTTGCGCAACCTGGTGATGGGGATCGGCGCTTTGGGCATGCTGATTTATGCCAATCCGCTGGTGATGTTGCAGGTTCTGGCCGTACTGCTGGCCATCATCGCGCCCAGCGTCTGGTTCGGCCGCCGGGTGCGGCGGCTCTCGCGCGCCAGCCAGGACCGCGTAGCCGACGCCAGCGCGATTGCCGCCGAGGTGCTCAATGCGATTCCCGTGGTGCAAAGCTACAACGCGCAGGGTCGCGAATCCACCCGCTTTGCCGACTCCACCACGCGTGCGTTTGAGACAGCCATACGCCGCAGCATGGCGCGGGCGGCTCTGGTCGCCTTCATCATCGTGGCGACATCGGCTGCGCTCTTGTGGGGCTTGTACCAGGGCACGCAGGCGGTGGCTGCGGGCACGATCACAGCGGGCGATTTGGGTCAGACCGTGGTCTACGTCATCATTTTGGCCAGCGCCTTCGCGGTGCTGGGCGAGGTGTATGGCGACTTGCTGCGTGCGGCCGGTGCGACGGAACGGCTGGTGGAGTTGCTGCATTCGCGCTCCAGCATCCAATCCCCTGCCGTGCCGCTGCCCGCCGCGCTGCCGTCCGCCGGTAGTGCGGTGCGCATGGACAACATCGGTTTCCATTACCCCTCGCGCCCTTTGCAAAATGCACTCACCGATTTCACGCTGGACGTGCAGCCCGGCCAAACCGTGGCCATCGTCGGCCCCAGCGGCGCAGGCAAAACCACCGTGTTCCAACTGCTGCTGCGCATGTACGACCCGCAGACCGGGGGCCTCTTGATCGACGGCGTGCCCTGCCGCGACATGGCGCTGGAAGACTTGCGCCAGCGCGTGGGCATCGTGCCGCAAGACCCGGTGATTTTTTCCACCAGCGCGCTGGAGAACATCCGCTACGGCAAGCCCCAGGCCAGCGATGCCGAGGTGCATGCTGCCGCGCAAGCCGCGTTTGCCGATGCCTTCATCCGCGAGCTGCCCCAGGGCTACGACACCTTTCTGGGCGAGCGTGGCATACGCCTCTCCGGCGGGCAGCGCCAGCGCGTGGCGATTGCCCGCGCCATTTTGAAAAACCCGCCGCTGCTGCTGCTGGACGAAGCCACCAGCGCGCTGGACGCCGAAAGCGAACGCATGGTGCAGGCGGCTCTGGAAGCAGCCATGCGCAACCGCACCACGCTGGTGATCGCCCACCGCCTGGCCACGGTGCAAAAAGCCGACCGCATTGTGGTGATTGACCGGGGCCGTCTGGTCGAGCAAGGCACGCACGCGGAACTGGTAACCCAAGGCGGCGTGTACGCGGGGCTGGCGGCTTTGCAGTTCAACGCCTGATAAACAAATACACCCAAAAAAGACACCCAAAAACCAACGCATATCACGGACTGCCAAAACCATGAACTACGTACGCATCGTCTTGCTATTTGCCATCGCATTTGTGCTCAATCTGTTCGCGCCGCAGGCCTTGGCATGGCTCGCGGCACTGGGCGGTACCGAAGCGGCTTTGGCCTCCAGCCTGTGGTGCCTGGGGCTCATGCTGGTGTTCGGCTGGGCTTGCAGCAAACTGGCGCAGGGCACCGTTCTACCCAGTTTCACGATCCAATTGTTGATGGGCATCGTGCTGCACGATGCGCTGGCACCCCTGTCGGCGGAACTGGCTTTGGCGGTGGTTGTCTGCACCGTGTTGGCCGCCATCATCTTGAAGTCCGGTGGTGACGAGCTG
>Ga0209552_1000643_pt1 | contig 11164 bp, 10 predicted proteins | sample LauGreFaBDMM15SD_2_FD_188214 | JGI IMG/M metagenome (GOLD analysis project Ga0209552, IMG submission 188214) | Freshwater lake microbial communities from Lake Michigan, USA - Fa13.BD.MM15.SD (SPAdes) (version 2) | ecosystem: Environmental > Aquatic > Freshwater > Lake | place: Lake Michigan, USA... | reverse complement strand
CGACATTGTTATTGAAATGTTTGAACACCAAGCACCAAAGACAGTTGCAAACTTTGTTGGTCTAGCAACAGGCACCAAGGAGTACACCGACATGTCAACGGGTGCGAAGAAGACCGGAAACTTTTACGACGGACTTATCTTTCACCGCGTCATCAGCGGATTCATGATCCAAGGTGGATGTCCAATGGGTAAAGGTTTCGGAGATCCAGGATATAAATTCGAAGATGAATTCCATGGCGAACTTTCTTTTGATCGCCCATACCTATTAGCAATGGCTAACTCAGGGCCAAATACCAACGGTTCACAGTTCTTTATTACCGTTGGCCCAACACCACACCTCACCCGCAAGCACTCAATCTTCGGTGAAGTAAAAGATGCAGCAAGCCAAGCAGTCGTTGATGCAATCGCAACAACACAGACTGGTGCTGGCGACAAGCCAACCAAAGACGTTGTCATTAACAGCGTCACTGTTGCATAAGTTGTAATTCACATGAAGGCTCAGCGCTCTGCGACTATCGGCCTCATCACAATAATCTGCGGATTTTTTCTCTGGCAAAAACTCGATGCAAATATCATCAATAATTTCTATCTGCCTCCTCTTGCAGATATGCAGAGCTACGGCCAGTGGTATCGACTCTTTACAGTTGCCCTCATGCACGATCAGACAAGTGATCTTCCGTATCACCTAGCCTTTAATATGCTGGCGCTCTATTCACTCGGTACTCAAATTGAAACCGTTTTAGGTCGCTCACGGTTTCTTGTAATTTTCTTTATCTCACTTCTTGCAGGATCAATCACCTCGGCATATTTCTTGCCATTTAATGGCTACTCAATCGGAGTATCAGGGGCTGTCTTTGGCCTCTTCGGAGCAACTCTGGCGATCTATAAGAAGTATGGCGCTGACCTCAAGGGTGTTCTCGTCACCGTAGGACTCAACTTGGCAATTGGATTTACCATCCCTGGAATCGACTGGAGAGCCCATATAGGGGGTCTTGTGGGTGGCGCAGTGGCAGCGAAAGTTCTTATCCACAAGTAAACCCACAGCTGTGGATGAATTACACCGTTGTAATTTAACTCTTTATATTACGGAGCAAGACTTGAGCAACGTCTAGAACTTCAACATCTGATTCACGCGCTGTCATTCCATCACCGATCATGATGCGACAGAACGGACAACCCACTGCAACTTCTTGAACTCCTGTTGCAATCGCTTCATCAACGCGGTTGAGGTTAATACGTGTTCCAAGTTTCTCTTCCATCCACATACGTGATCCACCGCCACCACAACAAAATGATCGTTCCTGGTTACGTGGCATCTCTTCGATATCGCATCCAGATGCTTCAAGAAGTTCGCGAGGTGGCGCGTAGATCTGATTATGGCGACCGAGATAACACGGATCATGGAATGTAATTTTCTGATCTGCCTTATGTGGACTTGTTTTTAGGCGACCTTCGCGGACCAACGTGTTAAGAAGTTGTGTGTGGTGCAACATCTCTAACTCGTAACCACTCTGCGCGTAATCGCGGCCGATCGTCGTAAAGCAATGCGGGCAAGTAACAACAACTTTCTTCTTCCCCTTTGGCCGATCACCAAATGTCTCTTTAAAAGTTTCGATATTTTCACGAGAGAGAATTTGGTAGAGGAATTCGTTACCGGCGCGACGTGCGGAATCCCCCGTACATGTCTCTTTCTTGCCCAAGACCGCAAAGTTCACACCAGCCATATGTAATAGCTCTGCAACAGCTTTTGTTGTTTTCTTTGCGCGCTCTTCATATGCACCAGCGCAGCCAACCCAGAATAAATATTCAACTTCTTCAGGAAGTTCACCTTCAACAAGGCGCACAGGGAAATCACACTCTGCGATCCATCCTTCACGATCTGCGCGATTGGCACCCCAGGGGTTGCCGGTCTTTTCAAGATTTCTAAATGTTGCACCGAGCTCAGTGGGAAATTCTGCTTCCACCAATACTTGGAAACGGCGCATATTAACGATGTGATCCACATGCTCGATATCTACGGGGCACTCTTCAACACATGCGCCACAGGTAGTACAAGACCACAGAACATCAAGTGAAATAGGGGCGTTATCGCCAACTATCGCTTCATTATCTACAACCTTAGACATCGCGTGATCGCGCATTGCCATGATTAATAATTTAGGTGAGAGCGGCTTATCTGTATGCCAAGCAGGACATTGTGATTGGCAGCGGCCACATTCAGTACATGTGGTCATATCGAGCAGACCCTTCCAAGAAATATCGGCGCGATTTCCTAGACCGAAGACATCATCTTCCTTGGGATCTTCAAAATCAATTGGCTTACCGTGTGAAAGCATTTCAGGAAGTGCGCCAAGTGAAGTGCTGCCATCACTATTACGCTTATAAAAGATATTAAAGAACGCTAAGAATCGGTGCCAGGCAATACCCATAGTGAGATTAGTTGCAATGACAATAAACCACGCCATCGATGTAACGATCTTGATCGCTGCAACAATAACAATTGCGGTTTCAATAGCACTGGTACTCCAGCTACTAAAGAAAACAACTGCAGGCCACGAAAGCGCATAATGCCAATTCCATGATTCTTCCCCGGCAAGTGCGCCTTCTAATCCGCGAAGTGCAACGACTGCAAAGACAATAACTACAATTGTCGCTTCGACGTAATACGCCTTACCCATTCCAGATCCAGAGAAACGATTGGCGCGCTCTGGTTTCAAACGAGTGACTTGGCGAATTCCAATGAGCGTCACAATTCCAATGCCGGTAGCCCAGCCAATAAGTTCTGACATAAATTCATAAGGAATAAAATGTCCAATAAGTGGCAGAGCAAAACTTGGAGAAATTAATTGGCCGTATGCGGTAACCAAAGTTCCAAAGAGCGCGCCGAAACCAATCATTACAAACCAGTGAGCAATTCCTGTTGCGGTGAAGTTGAGCATCTTGGTGTGGCCCAAAATTTCTTTCAGCATGTTCGCTAAACGAGCACCCTTGTTGTTACTGCGCGTGGGATCAGATTGGCCTTTTTTATATATGGCAATGAGAGTGCGGACGCGAACCGTAAGTAAGGTCAGAGCTATGACCGTTACCCCATAGGAAGTCGCAGCCAAAGCAATCTGCAGGGGCGACATGAGGGCTAGGTTATCCCGCCGCTTGGGAATAATTCAGTCGAGAGCCCTGTTCTACCCCGTGAAAGCCTGAGTCGCATCGACTCAACCTCTTGTGTAAGATGGACTCAGGTTTAACTGAAAGTACTAAAAAAGGAGTCACAACCATGGCTAGAGCAGTCGGAATCGACCTCGGAACAACAAATAGCTGCGTCAGCGTCCTCGAAGGCGGCGAGCCAACAGTCATCGCCAACGCTGAAGGCGCTCGCACCACCCCATCGATCGTCGCCTTTGCAAAGAACGGCGAAGTTCTCGTCGGTGAAGTCGCAAAGCGCCAATCGGTCACAAACGTTGAACGCACCATTCGCTCAGTCAAGCGCCACATGGGCACCAACTGGACAGTGGATATTGATGGCAAGAAGTACACACCACAAGAAATTTCTGCACGTATTCTGCAAAAGCTTAAGCGCGATGCAGAGGCATATCTCGGTGAAACTGTTACCGATGCCGTCATCACCGTTCCTGCGTACTTCTCTGATGCAGAACGTCAAGCAACAAAAGAAGCTGGCGAAATCGCTGGACTTAATGTTCTTCGTATTATTAACGAGCCAACTGCAGCAGCACTTGCATACGGTCTTGATAAGGCCGATCAAGAGCAGACAATTCTTGTCTTTGACTTAGGTGGTGGAACATTCGACGTTTCACTTCTTGAAATCGGTGACGGTGTTGTTGAAGTTAAGGCAACAGCTGGCGATAACCACCTCGGTGGAGATGACTGGGATCAAGCACTTGTTGATTACCTAGTACAAACATTTGGATCAAAGAACGGTATCGATCTCACAAAAGATAAGATGGCGATGCAACGTATTCGCGAAGCTGCTGAAAAGGCGAAGATCGAACTTTCATCTTCACAGCAAGCTGCAATTAACCTGCCATACATCACAGTCGATGCTGAGAAGAATCCACTATTTTTGGATGAAACAGTAACTCGCGCACAGTTCCAGCAACTCACTGCAGATTTGCTTGATCGTTGTAAGAAGCCTTTCCAGCAGGTACTTAAAGATTCTGGAATCGCAATCTCTGCGATCAAGAGTGTAGTTCTTGTTGGTGGTTCAACTCGTATGCCAGCAGTTGTAGATCTTGTTCGCGATCTCACCGGCGGAAAGGAGCCAAATAAGGGCGTAAATCCTGATGAAGTTGTTGCCGTTGGCGCATCCCTTCAAGCCGGTGTTCTTAAAGGCGAAGTCAAAGACATTCTTCTTCTCGATGTCACACCGCTCACTCTTGGTATCGAAACTAAGGGTGGCGTGATGACACGCATGATCGAGCGCAACACAACGATCCCTACAAAGCGGAGCGAAATATTTACAACAGCCGATGACAGCCAACCTGCCGTACAGATTCAGGTCTATCAGGGTGAGCGTGAAATGGCTGCCTATAACAAGAAACTAGGTATGTTCGAGCTTGGCGGTATCGCACCTGCACCACGTGGAGTGCCACAAGTTGAGGTGACATTTGATATCGATGCAAACGGAATCGTTCACGTCTCTGCAAAAGATCTTGCAACCGGAAAAGAGCAGAGCGTCACAATCAGTGGTGGTTCGGCACTTTCAAAGGATGAAGTCGAGCGCATGATGGCAGATGCTGAAGCTCACGCTGAAGAAGATAAGCAGCGTAAGGAAGAGGCAGAGATCCGTAACACCGGAGACTCACTTGTCTATCAGACAGAGAAGTTCATCGCTGATAATGCAGAGAAGTTCGCTGAAGGTGAAGCGTTAGAGAAGAAGAACGAAGTTGAAGCCGCTCTTGCTGAACTTAAGACTTCACTCGGTGGTGCTAACTTCGAAACAATTAAGAGTGAAACCGAAAAAGTTTCAACTCTTTCACAGGCACTCGGTGCGTTGATGTATGCAGCAGCAGGAGCTGCGGCTCAAGAATCCCCAAGTGAAGATGGCGTCGAAGATGCAGAGGTTATTGAAGATGAGGCCAGCAACTAATGTCAGAAGATCTCGTTACTGAGGTAACTGAAGCCACTGAAGCAGTTGAAGAAAGCATTGCGGAGCCGGGTCAGGTAACTGATCCGGTAAGCGCGCTTACTGCAGATTTACAGCGCCTTCAAGCAGAGTATGCAAATTACAAGAAACGTGTAGAGCGCGATCGTTCACTTTCACATGAACTTGCAATTAGCTCAGTACTTATTGAACTTCTACCCGTACTTGACGACATCGAGCGCGCACAATCACATGGCGAACTCACCGGTGGCTTCAAGGCAGTTGCAGATCAAATTGCAGCGACCACTGATCGCATTGGCCTTACCAAATACGGCCAAGAAGGCGATCTCTTCGATCCACAAATTCATGAAGCGCTGCTTCATGACACTTCACCTGATGTCAGAACATCTACTGCAACGAAAATTTTGCAGCCTGGATACAAATTTAAAGAGCGCATCCTTCGCCCAGCTCGCGTAGGTGTGACAGATCCAGAAGAAACCCCCGCCGCGGAATAACTTATGGCTGCCAAAGATCTCTACGAGAAGGACTTCTACGCGATTCTCGGCGTCGATAAGAAAGCTTCAGGCGATGAGATAAAGAAGAAGTACCGTTCTTTGGCACGCGAATTACACCCAGATAAAACCAAGGGCGATGACGCACTTGAAGAGAAGTTCAAGGCAGTCTCAGAGGCCTATGACATTCTCTCTGATTCCAAAAAACGCGCAGAGTATGACGAAGCGCGCTCACTCTTTGAAGGTGGTGGATTCCGTGGGCCCATGGGCGGTCACGGAGGTGGCGGAGGCGGAGATTTCTCCGATCTCTTCGGCGGCGGATCTCCTAATGACATCTTTGCAAACTTATTTGGTGGCGGAGGCGTTCGACGCGGTCCACGTAAAGGACAAGACCTTCAAACCGAATCAACGATTACATTTAAAGAAGCGATTATCGGAACAACACTCGAACTCAAACTTTCATTAGATGGTGGCAAACCACAAACTATTACTGCGCGAGTTCCTGCAGGTGTGAACGATGGCGCAAAGATTCGAGTCAAAGGAAAAGGTGCACCGGGTGAAGCTGGGCCGGGTGATCTCTTTATCTTATTGCATGTAAAACCACATCCAATTTTTTCACGCAAGGCTGAGAATATTCTTCTTACACTTCCCGTCACCTTTGTCGAAGCAACACTTGGTGCAGATATTAAAGTTCCCACTCTTGATGGCGAAGAAGTCACAGTCAGACTTGCGCCAGGCACACCCAATGGACGCACACTTCGCGTTAAAGGTCGTGGAATTAAAAAAGGTTCGATCACAGGTGATCTCTTAGCAACAATTGAAGTACAAGTGCCACAAAAGATTGAAGATGATGCAAGTGAAGCACTCAAGAAATTTGCTGATGCAACTGCAAGCCATGATGTACGGATGGAATTTAGAGCGAAGGCCTCACAATGAGTGACGACAAGCGCGAAGAGATAGATGAGGCCGCTGGCCTTTACGTTATTTCAGTTGCCGCAGAGCTCTCAGGCCTACACCCACAAACACTTCGTCAATACGATCGTATTGGACTTGTTTCACCTTCGCGCACAGTAGGTCGTAACCGCAGATACTCATTGCGCGATATCGCATCCCTTCGCACCATTCAAAGACTTATCGGTGAAGGAATTAACCACGCAGGCATCAAAAGAATTATTGAACTCGAATCCGCAATGGCAAATATGGCGTTGGAAGTTGCAAAACTTCGTATCGAAGTAGATGCACTCTTGACTGAGAATCCACCAAAGTCTTTGGAAGTGCGGAAGAAATCACAAGTAATTATCTACAAAGAAAATAACTAACCTTTAAGAGCGGTTACTCGACCCTTCCAATTGGCGAGAATCTTCTCTGAAGGTGCACCCAATACTTTCTCAAGAACCGACGAATAGACATCTCTAAAGTCGGTTGTCACCGCTAGATCACCATCTATAAGTTTTGAAAGCGAAGGCTGATCTCCATAGAAACCACCAGTAACACGATCGCCGATAAGAAATACTGGGCCTGAAGTTCCATGATCGGTTCCGTCAGATCCATTTGCCTTCACACGTCTTCCAAATTCACTGTAAACAAGGACTGTAATATCTTTTGATCGACCCGATGCCTTCATCTGACTTAAGAAAGTTGTAATACTTTTCGAGACAGTTCCCAACAGAAGTGCTTGCGCATTTGCTTCATTTGCGTGGGTATCAAATCCACCGAGTGAGACGGACCACGCACGCGTTGGAGAACCTGCTGCAATGAGCTTTGCTACGACATCGAGTTGTTGTGAAAGATTTGTATCTCCTCCGGCATTTCCACCAGAGATAGTTGGCAAATCTTCAGCGATGGGCGCAGGTTTAGCCAAGATGGGTTGGACACTTCCGGAGACGTTAAAGAGGTTTCGCATCGAGGTTGCAGCAGCTGCCATCAAAGGATTATCACTGAATGATGGCACCGATAATCGTTGACAGGCGGTTCCGATAACTCCTCGCGGGATAGAGAGCCCACCTAATGGAAGTGCCGAACCACTCTGCTTTGCACCAACGAGCAGAGGAGGAAGAACTCCACCCAAACTAATTGCAGTCATAGGGTCGATCGTCTGTGTATCAAGCCAACGCCCGAGCCATCCGGTATTCAAGTGTGCGCCAGGTGAACCTGTCTGCCAAATTGACATTGAAGAAAAGTGTGAACGATCAGGCTTTGGGTATCCAACACCACGAACAATTGCAACTTTATTTGCATCCCATAAAGATTTAATTCCAGTCATTGAAGCATTGAGTGCAAGATCAGATGAGAGAGGAAGCAGAGTCTCTGGTTTATACGCTAAATCTGGGCGTGCACTGTAGTAAGCAGAGTCCTGATAAGGAATAACAGTATTGAGACCGTCATTGCCACCATAGAGCGTGACAACAACAAGGATTGGAGTTCCAAGAGGTAGCGGTCTAGCAACGGCGGCAGCTGCTATCTGATCAACAGTGAGCATTGGCGCGGCAGCTGCTGCTACAACGCCCGAATATTTAAGGAACTGTCTGCGAGTGACTCGAGACATTCCCAACTCTTGGCCGGGTACGCGAGGTAGTTCGATCATAAGCTCACCACATATTCTGGACTACAGACGGCTGTCACTAAAAGTTTTTGTGGATTATCACGTACACCGCGCATTGCATATGAGGTACGGCTACTCCATTCAACAACACCTAAAAGATCTGCCAGATATGCCGGACGTCGCACAGAAGAGATAGAAGTTAATTCACTCAGATTTGCTTCGGCGATAATGGATGTGGCGAAAGAGAGGCGGTATTGAGCACTCGCTGAGCTCAACCATGCTTGATCAACTGGCCATCCACCAACATTGGGGGGAGAGAAAGGAACCTGCGAAAGCTTTTCAAAATAACCAGCTAGCTTTGTTGGTGAAGGCAATTGAGAAGGTGTAATTGTTAGTGCTCGACAGATTCCGATAAACCATTCAACAGGTGACTTCACCATTGAATACTGTTCTTGCGATAGCGCAGAGCTTTCGATCAGCGACTTCATCAACGCGTAAATGTCACGATTTGCAAAAGCTTTAACCATGGGGTGATCTTGCGGTAGCGGTTCTTGTGAAGAAACAAAGCGATACCAGATTCGCTCAGCGATAAAAAGCGCAGAGTTATTTTGTGCAACCAAATGTGCGATAACTTCTTCAGGGCTCATCGCAGCAGTCTTACTTAAGACAGTTACTGGAGCAGAATCTCTCCGACGCGCATTAAATGTGACAAGACCAGAACTACGTGAAACTTGATAACCGGTGAATGCTCGCGCCAATTCTTTAACATCTGTTTCTGTGTAACGATTCACACCAAGAACAAATAACTCCATCATCTCTCTAGAGAAGTTTTCATTGGGAGCTTTTACTGTGTTCTCTTGGCCGTCTAACCACACTTGTAGCGCGCCGTCGGAGAACATTGTCTTAGAAAACTCTGTAAAATTACCGAGCGCATACTTTCTCATCGTCACATTTTGATTAAACATAGGAAGTGCGTAATTTACTTTTCCAACTGAAGTTGCCCAATGTCCATGCCAGAACCACGTCATCTTCTCTTGCAGTGTGTGAGGTGAAGTAACCATTTCATCGAGCCACCATAGGAAAAGCTGTTGATTTTGGTAACGCAACTGTTGCGAGAAGTCGACAACATCTGGGCTGTTAGGGGCGGGCCGCGGTCCTAGATCCGTTAATACAGGCGGTGTTACAAATGAAACTGTTGACGGCGGCGAGAGGATTTTGCTTCGGGTAGATGCAACTCCGGCGCGAAGGGCTTGAGCAAATTCTCCAGGTTTTGGGCCGAACCCTGTGCGATGAAAGAGGCGTGCGATCTCTAACCGCTGTATGTCCATAACGAGAGAGTAAATGAGCGGCAGTGACAATGTAAGGTGAAGCCATGAACTCACATGAACTTCTCCGAGAAGAGATCAAAAATAAGGCTGTTGTTCACGGAAAAGTCATCCTCTCGTCAGGTAAAGAGGCCGATTACTACGTCGATCTACGTCGCATCACTCTCGATCATGTTGCGGCCCCACTCGTTGGTCAGGTCATGCTCGACCTCACTAAAGATTTAGATTTTGAAGCAGTCGGCGGACTCACGCTCGGCGCTGATCCAGTTGCCACTGCAATGATGCATGTTGCAGCAAGCCAAGGACGCGCACTTGATTCCTTTGTTGTTCGCAAAGCAGAGAAAGCTCACGGGCTACAACGTCGTATTGAAGGACCAGATGTAAAGGGTAAGCGCGTCTTAGCTGTTGAAGATACATCTACAACTGGCGGTTCAGTATTAACAGCAGTTGAAGCGCTCAAAGAAGCTGGAGCAATTGTTGTCGGTGTTGCAGTTATTGTTGAACGTGGCGCAAAGGAAGCAATTGCTGCAGCAGGTTTGGAATACCGCACTGCATATTCACTCGCTGAGCTAGGACTTTAAGAGCTTTAAGACCAATCCTTCTTTGTTCGCCACTCTCTAATTACTTCGACGAGTACAGGCAAGACGCTTACAAAGATAATTAACCCGACAATCGGTAGCAAGTACTTATCAATTGATCCTTCAACTGATTCGCCTAAGAAATAACCGATTAAAACAACACCATCGACCCAGATGACTGCTCCGATTGCATTCCAGAAGAAGAATGTCTTTGCAGGGATATTGACAATGCCACACATGGGGTTGATGAGTGTGCGCACGAACGGGATAAAGCGAGCCAAAATTATCGCTTTTCCTGTGCCGTACTTGTTCAACCACTTCTCGGTTGCCGCAACTTTCTTCTGATTAAAGAAACGACCGTCAGGGCGATCAAAGAGGCTGCGTCCATACTTGCGTCCAAGGAAGTGTCCGAGCTGTGATCCAGCTATTGCGCAGATCGGCCCACCGATCAGAAGCCCAACAAGTGGAAGTTGCACGCCGCCAAGTGCGACTTGAGTTGCACCCGAAGATCCGATTCCTGCAATAAAGAGGAGTGAGTCTCCGGGCAGGACTACTCCAACGAGTAATCCTGTCTCGATAAAGAGGATGGCCAAGATTCCAATGAAGCCGAAAGAGGAAATCAAAGTCTCTGGGTGGAGTGAATTGATCAACGAACTCATAAAGATGAGGATAGGGCTCTCTCTGTGATTGGCTCAATCCCACCCACTTGAACCCAGGGGTGAGAACCTTTTGAGCGTATACGTGCTGCGGAGTTGGCGCAATAAATAGGTATACACCTACAATTCCCGACATCTCGTGCCCACATGCAGGTGGGCCATGAATCTCCAACGGAGGAGAACCGATGCGCTTTTACGCCGCAGCTACCAACGCAGTCGAAGTAGTAGGTAAAGAACTCAACATCACATACGTGGTCCTAGGAATCTCCCTGGCAGCCCTTGCCATCGCATGGTTCCTTCGCGGCCAGGTCTTGGCAGCAAGTGAAGGAACAGCCAAGATGATTGAGATCGCTGAGGCGGTTCAGGAAGGTGCAGCCGCTTACCTCAAGCGCCAGTTCACCACCTTGTCCTACTTTGTTGGAATCGTTTTCTTTTTACTCTTTGCACTCCCTGCTG
>Ga0209552_1000637_pt1 | contig 11239 bp, 11 predicted proteins | sample LauGreFaBDMM15SD_2_FD_188214 | JGI IMG/M metagenome (GOLD analysis project Ga0209552, IMG submission 188214) | Freshwater lake microbial communities from Lake Michigan, USA - Fa13.BD.MM15.SD (SPAdes) (version 2) | ecosystem: Environmental > Aquatic > Freshwater > Lake | place: Lake Michigan, USA... | reverse complement strand
TCACCTCTGGCTTTGAGTCAATTTCAATTTTGATTTTGGAAGCTGCCTCGTCAATCAAATCAATGGCTTTGTCAGGCAAAAACCGATCAGTGATGTAACGGTGACTGAGCTCAGCCGCCGCCACAATGGCAGGGTCGGTGATGTCAACGCCATGGTGAATTTCATATTTTTCTTGCAAACCGCGCAAGATGGCGATGGTGGCTTCGACACTGGGCTCTCCCACCAAAATCTTCTGGAAACGACGCTCAAGGGCTGCGTCTTTTTCTATGTATTTGCGGTATTCATCTAAGGTGGTGGCGCCGACGCAATGCAACTCACCCCTTGCCAAAGCGGGTTTCAGCATATTCCCCGCATCCATGGCACCTTCGGCTTTGCCTGCGCCCACCATGGTGTGCAATTCGTCAATGAACACAATGGTCTGCCCTTCGTCTTTGGCCAATTCATTGAGCACAGACTTGAGACGCTCTTCAAATTCACCTCGAAACTTGGCACCCGCAAGCAAGGAAGCCATGTCCAAAGACAAGACCCGCTTGCCCTTCAATGAATCGGGCACCTCGCCAGCCACAATGCGCTGAGCCAAACCTTCGACAATAGCCGTTTTGCCCACGCCAGGCTCACCAATGAGGACCGGATTGTTCTTGGTCCGCCGTTGCAAAACCTGAATGGCGCGTCGAATTTCATCATCACGGCCAATGACGGGGTCGAGCTTGCCCATGCGCGCCCTTTCGGTTAAGTCCAAGCAGTATTTTTTAAGGGACTCGCGCTGTCCCTCAGATTCAGCACTGTTCACGTTTTGCCCGCCTCGAACAGCATCCACTGCTGTTTCTAGACTTTGACGACTCAGGCCCGCCGCTTTGACGGTTCGGGACAACTCAGACTTGCCATCGGCCAAGGACAACAGAAAGAGTTCGCTGGCGATGAAGGTGTCGCCTCTTTTGAGGGACTCCTTTTCAGCGGCCTGCATCAACTTGACCAATTCGGGACCCACCTGAACTTGTTCTTGCCCTGTGACCTGAGGCAAACGCTCAACTGCTGCACTGGCAGCGGTCATCAAAGAGGTCATGTTGACGCCAGCTCTTTGCAGCAGCGCCTTCGGGCCATCTTGCTGCTGCAACATGGCCAGTAACACGTGGGCAGGATCGATGTAAGCGTGGTCTTTGCCTAAGGCCAAGGTCTGAGCATCGCCCAGCGCTTCTTGAAACTTCGTGGTAAGTTTGTCAATTCGCATCTGAATCTCCTAATGTTTGAGATATGGGGTCGATCTGGGTATTTTTCAAGAGCTTCATTCAATTGGGCCTGACTAAGCGTCTCTGGCCCTAAAATGACAAAAATGAACATTCACCAAATGTCAGTCCAATACGACGAACGGCAAGACCGCTTGTCGCTTCGGGTTAGCAATCAGGACAACCAAGAATTCAGGCTTTGGCTCACTCGCGCCATGACCTTGCGGTTGTTGCCACACCTGCAAGCCTCTGTGGTTCGCTTAGAAGCTCGCGATCCTCAAGTGATGGCCACAGACACTACAGCCCAGCAAATGTTGGCCGACTTGAAACGAGAAAAGTTTCTGGCCAAGGCTGATTTTTCGACCCCGTTTGTTTCCGAAAATCGCAAACTGCCTCTTGGCGAAAACCCCATGTTGGTCACCGATGTGCAACTCAATCTGCACAACAGCGGCAGCCTGAATCTGTTGTTTCAAGACAAAAGCGGCGACAGTGCCAGTGGTTCGTCTTGTGAATTCAATTTGCAGGCTGCATTGCTGCATGGTTTATTGCATCTGATTGAGCAATCCTTGAAGAAGGCGCAGTGGCAGCAACCCGACTTTTCGCAGCGCGCTGAGCAAGTCGAAACGCCTCAATCTGAGCGCCCCAGCTACAGGCACTGAAAAACTTTTCAGACTTAGCCGCCTTAGCCGCGATTGCGCGATTGAATGCCCCAGCGCGCCAGTGCTTCGTCATCACTCACACGGGCGTCAACCCACTTGGCGCCTTCTGGGGTAGCTTCTTTTTTCCAAAATGGCGCCTGTGTTTTGAGGTAATCCATCAGAAACTCACAGGCCTTGAAACTTTCGCCTCGATGTGCCGAAGAGACCGCCACCAAAACGATTTGATCGGCAGGTTTCAATTCACCCACACGGTGAATGACATGGGCTTGATAGAAATCAAAGCGTTGATGCGCCTCATCAATCATGGCCTCAATGGCCGACTCCGTCATGCCGGGATAGTGCTCAAGCGCCATAGAGACAATTTCATCTGCGGCCTTGCCAGACAGCAAACGGGTATCTCGCACCGTGCCTACAAAACTGCAAATGGCGCCAACCCGCAAATCGCCAGCACGCAACTGATCCAAGACCTTGGAGACACTAAAGTCTTCAGTTTGAATAACAACACGCGCCGTCATGCGTTAGCCGCCCGTGACGGGAGGAAAAAAGGCCAACTCTGCATTTTCTTGTAGGAGTGCATCTTCTTCAACCATGGCCTGATTGAGGGCCAATCGAACAGAACGATCTCGGCTTAAGCATGCATAGCCACCACCACGGGCTAGCAACTCATCGCGCACTTCGCCTGCATGACTCGCTAGTGTGTGCAGGTCTTCTTGAGATTGACCAATGGCCTCTCGCAGCGATGCAAAGTAACGGACCGTGATTTTCATTGCAACCACTCAGAAAAAGGATAGAAGCGGACCCAATCGCCAGATTGAATGGGATTTGATGCGGGATTGTCAACCACGCCATCGCCCCAGACCACCGAAGTCAAAACGCCAGAGCTTTGATTGGGAAACAAGTTCAAACCGCCCTGCGTATTTCGCTTCACACGCAAAAATTCTCTGCGTTTGTCAGGCTTGGGCAAATCGAAGTCTGCCCTCATTTGAAGAGGCTCTGATTGAGATGAGCTCACACCCTGGAGGGCCAACAAGAACGGCCTGACCAAGAGTTGGTAAGTGACGAAGCTGGACACTGGATTGCCGGGCAATCCCATGAAATAAGCCGTATGACTTGAAACCTGAGACTTCAGAAAGCCGAACGCAAACGGCTTGCCTGGCTTCATTGAAATTTGCCACAGGTTAAGACCCCCAAGCGCCTCTACCGCTGGCTTCACATGGTCTTCTTCACCCACAGAAACACCGCCGCTGGTTAGAACCAAATCGTGATTGGACGCAGCATCACGAAGTACCTTCAAAGTAGCGTCAAATTTGTCTGGCACGATGCCCAAGTCGGTGACCTCGCAACCTGCTCGCACCAACAAGGCACGCAAGAAAAATCGGTTTGAGTTGTAGATCGCACCAGGGCGCATGTTTTCAGGCGATACATCGCCAGGCATGACCAATTCATCGCCCGTGGAAAACAAGGCAACACGGGGTTTGCACGTTACGTTCAATTTGGCAGCGCCAATGCTGGCCGCCAAACCCAATGCCGCCGGATCGAGCCTTGTGCCCTTGGCCAGCACCACAGCACCCTTGGTCACATCTTCACCGCTTCGGCGAATCCACTGACCCTCTAAAGGCATGGTGTTGATCAATACTTCTGGCAATTTGGCTGAAGAATTGGCAGCCTCGATGGCCGTCGTATCCTCTTGCATGACCACCGCATTGGCCCCTAGCGGAATGGGGGCTCCCGTGAAAATGCGCGCAGCCTCCCCCTGCCCTAAGGCATGACCATGGTAGCCAGCGGGAATTCTTTGTGTCACTTTAAGACTCGAACCCACTTGAGTGACGTCTTCAATGCGCAGTGCATATCCGTCCATGGAAGAATTGTCTTGTGGCGGCACTTGCAACTGAGACACCAAGTCCTGAGCCAAAACACGGCCATCGGCTTCAAAGGTGTTGACCCAATCGGTTTGGACCAACGCAGTCACATCTTTCAAGACCAAGCTCAAGGCTTCGTCTAAAGACATAAGAGGGGGTCGCTTGAAAGCCTTGTCAACCGTCATAGGACTCAATCGCAGTGCTGCACGATGAACGCCTTCACGGCATCAACCGATTTGGGCATGAGCATCACCCGCTTGGGCAAAGCTTCTATGCCTTCGAATTTGGCAGGACGATCTGGTTCACGGCCTAATGCCTCGACCAAAGTGGCTGCAAACTTAATGGGCAAAGCCGTCTCAAGCACCAACATCGGCACATCGGGTTGCGCCAATGGCACGGCCACTTTCAGGCCATCTGCTGTGTGCGTGTCAATCATGATTTGATTGGCCGCAAAAACTTCTTGAATGGTTTTCAAACGATCAGCATGGGTACTCTTGCCGCTTAAGAATCCAAATTGGGTTTTGGCTTTCGCAAACAAGGGGTCTTGCCCCAAATCGAATTGGCCAGTTGTATTCAGTTGATCGTGAAATAAACTTTTCACTCGCGCTGCATCACGTTGCAACAAGTCGAACACAAAGCGTTCAAAGTTGCTGGCCTTGGATATGTCCATGGAAGGGCTGGATGTTTCGTGCGTATCGGCCGTTCCGCGAACGCGGTAAACACCTGTTTTAAAGAACTCATCCAGCACGTCATTTTCGTTGGTGGCCACCACAAGATGGGCAATGGGCAAACCCATCATGCGGGCCACATGACCGGCACACACATTGCCAAAGTTGCCGCTTGGCACACTGAAGCTGACTTTTTGAGTGTCGTCTTGTGTGGCTTGAAAGTAGCCTGCAAAGTAGTACACCACTTGCGCCAGCAAACGGGCCCAATTGATGGAGTTCACAGTGCCTATTTTGTATTTGCGCTTGAATTCCAAATCGTTGCTCACGGCCTTCACGATGTCTTGACAGTCATCGAACACGCCTTGAATGGCAATGTTGTAAATGTTGGCATCGAGCAGGCTGAACATTTGGGCTTGCTGGAAAGGACTCATGCGGCCTTCAGGGCTGGTCATGAAAACCCTCACCCCTTTTTTGCCACGCATGGCGTACTCAGCGGCGCTGCCCGTGTCGCCTGAGGTGGCGCCCAAGATGTTGAGCTCCGCGTTGCGACGCGCCAACTCATACTCAAACAGATTGCCTAGCAACTGCATGGCCATGTCTTTAAAAGCCAAGGTAGGGCCATTGGAAAGCGCTTCCAAGTAAACCTGAGCGCCCAATGCCGCCTTGGTTTGAATGGGCTTGATGGGCACAATTTCGCGCGTGCCAAAGACGGCCTCGGTATAAGTTTTCTCGCACAAGGCACGCAAATCGCTGGATGGAATGTCATCAATGTACAAAGACAACACTTCGTAAGCCAATGCCGAATATCCCTGAGTTTTGAAAACTTGGCGCAAATTGCTCAGCTGCGCTGGCGATACCTGAGGATAGGTTTCGGGCAAGTACAAGCCACCATCTGGCGCCAAGCCTTCGAGCAAAATTTCGCAAAACCTTTTGCGATCAGGATGGCCGCGGGTGGACAAGTAGCGCATCAGTTCAGCTCTTCTTTGCGAATTTTAGTGATGGGTGCCATCACGGTGGGCAAGGCTTGCATTTGCGCCAGCACGTCGTTCATGTTGCCTTCACGCGTGTCATGTGTGAGGATGATCACATCTGTTTGGTTCTCGCCAGCTTGACTCACTTGGTCGGCTTCTCGCTGCAGAACAGCATCAATGCTGATGTTGGCCTCCGCCAACAAGCCTGTGAGTTTGGCCAGCACACCAGCCTCATCTGCCACCCGCAGGCGCAGGTAGTAGCTGGTCACGATATCGGTCATGGGCATGATTTTCAAGCTGCTCATGGCGTCGGGCTGGAAGGCCAAATGAGGCACCCGGTTCAATGGATCAGCTGTGTGCAGGCGCGTGATGTCTACCAAATCGGCAATCACAGCGCTGGCTGTTGGCTCAGAGCCTGCGCCCTTGCCGTAATAAAGCGTGGTACCCACCGCATCGCCTTGCACCATGACAGCATTCATGGCACCTTCAACGTTGGCAATCAAACGCTGAGTGGGCACCAGGCTTGGGTGAACGCGAAGCTCAACGCCTGATTCAGTGCGCTTTGTGATACCTAGCAATTTGATGCGATAGCCCAACTGCTCAGCGTATTTGATGTCGGCGGCGCCCAATTTGGTGATGCCCTCGATGTGGGCCTTGTCAAACTGAACGGGAATTCCAAACGCCAGGGCACTCATGAGTGTGACCTTGTGTGCAGCGTCTACGCCTTCAATGTCGAAGGTGGGATCGGTCTCTGCATAACCCAAGCGCTGCGCTTCTTTGAGGACCACATCAAAATCCAAGCCTTTGTCGCGCATTTCGGACAGAATGAAATTGGTGGTGCCATTGATGATGCCAGCCACCCACTGAATTCTGTTGGCTGTTAAGCCTTCACGCAAAGCTTTGATGATTGGAATGCCTCCGGCCACTGCAGCTTCAAAGGCCACCATCACGCCTTTGGCATGGGCCGCTGCAAAAATTTCGGTGCCATGAACAGCCAACAATGCCTTGTTGGCCGTGACCACATGCTTACCCGCTGCAATGGCTTCCAACACCAAGCTTTTGGCAATGCCATAACCACCAATGAGCTCGACCACAATGTCAATTTCAGGATTGGCAATGATTTGCCGCGCATCACTGACCACTTTGACATGGGCCCCCACCAAAGACTGCGCTTTGGCCACATCCAAATCGGCCACCATGGTGATTTCAATGCCACGGCCAGCACGTCGTTGGATTTCTTCTTGATTGCGACGCAACACATTGAAGGTGCCACTGCCCACGGTGCCCATACCTAACAGGCCAACTTGAATCGGTTTCATTTTTTTCTCACTTAGACAGCCGTACCAAAGCGCTGACGGGCTTTTTCTAAAAACTTTGCCATGCGCCCTATGGCCTCGCGCAAATCGTCCAAATGGGGCAAGAACACAATTCTGAAGTGATCAGGTGCCGTCCAATTGAAGCCTGTTCCTTGCACCAACATCACTTTGGTTTCTTGCAACATTTCAAGGAAAAATTGTTGATCATCTTGGATGGGATAAACCTTCGGATCAAGCCATGGGAACATATAGAGGGCAGCGACAGGCTTGACGCATGACATGCCTGGAATCGCGGTGATGAGCTCGTAGGCCAGATCTCGCTGTTTGCGTAAACGGCCGCCCTCATTGACCAACTCATTGATGCTTTGATGCCCCCCAAGCGCTGTTTGAATAGCCCACTGACCAGGAACATTGGCACAAAGTCGCATGTTGGACAACATGTTCAAGCCTTCAATGTAATCTTGTGCTGGGCGCTTGTCGCCACTCACAATCATCCAACCAGCACGATAGCCGCATGAGCGGTAGCTTTTGGACAAAGAGTTGAAAGTGAGCGTCAAAACGTCTTGGCTCAAGCTGGCGATGGGCGTGTGCTTGACACCGTCATACAAAACTTTGTCGTAGACCTCATCGGCGAAAATGACCAGGCCGTGGGTTCTGGCAATGTCAATGATGCCTCGAAGAATGTCATCGCTGTACAAAGCGCCGGTGGGGTTGTTGGGGTTGATGACCACGATGCCCTTGGTATGGGGCGTAATTTTGGCTCGGATGTCGGCCAAATCTGGCGTCCAAGCTTTGGATTCGTCGCACAGATAGTGCACTGGCGTGGCGCCCGACAAACTGGCCGCCGCCGTCCACAAGGGGTAATCGGGGGCCGGCACCAACAACTCGTCAGCATTGTCCAACAAGGCATTGGTGGCCATCACGATCAATTCGCTGGCGCCATTGCCCAAATAAATATCGTCTAAGGTGACGCCCTTGATGCCCTGTTTTTGCGTTTCATGCATCACCGCTTTGCGAGCACCAAAAATACCCTTGCTGTCTGAATAACCTGCTGAATTGGGCAGGTTGCGGATCATGTCCTGTTGAATTTCCTCGGGCGCATCGAAGCCAAACACGGCCAAATTGCCTATGTTGAGCTTGATGATTTTGTGCCCCTCTTCCTCCATTTGTCTGGCACGGTCCATGATGGGGCCGCGAATGTCATAACAAACGTTGGCGAGCTTGGCTGATTTTTGGATAGTTTTCAAAATCCCTCCGAGGGGTGTTGTCGCTTGGGAAAACCTATAATTTGACCACAAAACTGGCTCTTTTTAAGAAACACCAACGCATGAAACTCCATCCTGATGCCAGCAACGCTTTTGCCATCCAAAGTTACAGTGACGCAGGCGTTGTCGTCAACGGGCAATGCCAAAGCGGCCCCTTGCTTTTGTGCTCGGTCAAAGGCCCTCAGAAATGGTCAGCAGAAAGCTTCGAAGCGCTTTCCCAAGCGGCTTTTGACGAACTTCTGCCTTTTGCCCCTGAATTGGTCATCTTCGGAAGTGGCAAACGCATCCGATTCCCTGCACCCAAACTGATACAGGGCTTGATTCACAAGCGAATTGGGGTGGAAACCATGGACAACGGCGCTGCCTGCCGGACCTTCAATGTTTTGGCGGGTGAAGGCCGTCATGTGGTTTTGGCACTTATTCCTGTCCAAAACTGAGCCTCTCTTCCAGAACAGTTTTAGCGTCGATTGAGAAACCTGACAGGTTTCAGGATAAAATAGACAATTGCCGCCAGACGGGTCTCCTTCCGAGATTGGTTGATCATGCGGTTCATTTCTGATACGTGAGATTAGTTCTATGGCGATCGTTGTTAACAAACCCCTCCCTGAATTTGAAGCAAACGCAACGGGCGGACTGAAGGTTTCAAACACGTCTCACAATGGCAAAATCATGATCTTGTACTTCTATCCGAAGGACAACACCCCTGGTTGCACCACCGAAGCCATGCAATTTCGCGACAAGTTCAAAGACTTTGCCAAAGCCGGTGCTACGGTGTTTGGCGTCTCTCGTGACAATATGAAGTCACATGACGACTTCAAGTCCAAACTTGAACTTCCGTTTGAACTCATTGCTGACACCGAAGAAAAAATGTGCCATATGTTCGGCGTGGTTAAAAATAAAATCATGTACGGCAAGAAAGTCAAAGGCATTGAGCGCAGCACCTTCCTGATTGGCCCCGATGGCTTGGTCAAAGAAGAGTGGCGCGGTTTGAAAGTGCCAGGGCATGTAGAAGATGTCCTCAAAGCCGTCAAGGCGCTCAAAAAAGCCGCATAATGCCAACATGCCGCTGAAAAACAGCCCCATTTCTAATTCAAGAAAAGCCGCCTTGGTCTCAAGGCGGCTTTTTCTTGGCAACAAAGAATTCCAATCTCCTATCAAGGCCTTGATTTATGCCACTGCCCTCAGCACCAACCCAGCGCGCTTCTTTGCTTGCCACTCCCAACAACCCTCCATCTGAGAAAACTTCTCCCCCCCCTTTGACGACTGCGCGGCATTTGACGCCGGTTAAAAAATCAAGCTCTAAAAAATCAGCCGCAGAGCAGTTTGGCGATTTAGAGAGCAAAGTACCCATGTCGACTGTTCCCCTCAGCTATTCCGCCAGTCCCATGGCCAGCAAAGCCACACCTACTGCATCACCTGTCTCTGGCAAAAAACCAAAGGCAGTTAAGAAGAACAACGGCCCCACCAAGTTGTTTGTACTGGATACCAATGTGCTGATGCACGACCCCATGTGCCTGTTCCAATTTGAAGAACATGACATCTACCTGCCCATGATCGTTTTGGAGGAGTTGGACAGTCACAAAAAAGGCATGACAGAGGTTGCTCGAAACGCAAGGCAAACCAGCCGCTCACTCGATGCGCTGGCCGCCGCGCCAGACTCCGACATGAAACAGGGCCTGCCTTTGAGTGGCACCGGTCACATTGAAGCCAGTGGCAAACTTTTCTTTCAAACCCAAATCATGGATGTCAGCTTGCCCATGAGCTTGCCGCAAGGCAAAGCTGACAACCAAATTTTGGGCGTGGTGCAAGCCTTGGGCAAACTGCACGCACCCCGTGAAGTGGTTTTGGTCTCCAAAGACATCAACATGCGCGTCAAAGCCCGGGCTTTGGGCATGGCGGCAGAGGACTACCAAAACGACAAGGTTCTAGAGGATGGCGACCTGATGTACTCAGGCGCATTGGCTTTGCCTGCAGACTTCTGGAACCGGCATGGTAAAGCCATCGAAAGTTGGCAGCAAGGCAGTTACACCTTCTACCGATTTAGCGGCCCTTTGGTGCCCAGCTTGTTGATCAATCAGTTTGTTTATTTGGAGGCGCCAGGCGAACCCAGCTTGTATGCCCGTGTGACAGAGATCAGAGGCAAAACAGCCGTCTTGAAAACTCTCAAAGATTTTGGCCACGCCAAAAATGCAGTCTGGGGCGTCACCACACGCAATCGAGAACAGAACTTTGCCATGAACATGTTGACCGATCCCGAGGTTGACTTTGTCACATTGGCAGGCACTGCGGGTACGGGCAAAACACTCATGGCCTTGGCCGCAGGACTCACCCAAGTATTGGACGACCGTCGCTATACCGAAATCATCATGACCCGCGCCACAGTAAGTGTGGGCGAAGACATTGGTTTTCTGCCAGGCACAGAAGAAGAAAAGATGGGTCCTTGGATGGGCGCATTGGACGACAACTTAGAGTTTTTGGCCAAAGGCGATGGTGGCAATGCCGGTGAATGGGGCCGTGCGGCCACCACCGAGTTGATTCGCAGCCGCATCAAAATCAAAAGCATGAACTTCATGCGGGGTCGGACCTTCATGAACAAATACGTGATCATTGATGAAGCACAAAATCTCACCCCGAAGCAAATGAAAACCTTGATCACACGTGCTGGTCCGGGTACCAAGATCATTTGCATGGGTAACTTGGCGCAAATCGACACACCCTACCTCACGGAAGGCTCCTCAGGCCTCACCTACGCTGTCGACCGCTTCATGGGGTGGGCACATGGTGGCCACATTACATTGGCACGTGGCGAGAGGTCACGCTTGGCAGACTTTGCCAGCGAGGTCCTCTGACAAGCGGCTCAGCGTTGGCTTCAGTAGTCTCCGCTGTTGCCGCCAGAGGCCAAGCTTTCAAAGCGAGTGAGGGGCTTCAGGAAGGTTAAGCGAACGGCGCCAGTGGGCCCGTTACGCTGTTTGCCAATGATGATCTCTGCCACACCAGGATCTTTGGAGTCCTTGTTGTAGTAGTCATCACGGTAGATGAACATGATGATGTCGGCATCTTGTTCAATGGCGCCCGACTCTCGCAAGTCACTCATCATGGGGCGTTTGTCGGTTCTTTGTTCTACCCCGCGATTGAGCTGAGACAAAGCAATGACTGGACATTGCAACTCTTTGGCCAACATTTTGAGGCCCCGGGATATTTCGCCCAACTCCGTGGCGCGGTTGTCGCCATCAGAGCCTGATGAGCCACTCATGAGTTGCAAATAGTCAACCACAATC
>Ga0209552_1000625_pt1 | contig 11366 bp, 21 predicted proteins | sample LauGreFaBDMM15SD_2_FD_188214 | JGI IMG/M metagenome (GOLD analysis project Ga0209552, IMG submission 188214) | Freshwater lake microbial communities from Lake Michigan, USA - Fa13.BD.MM15.SD (SPAdes) (version 2) | ecosystem: Environmental > Aquatic > Freshwater > Lake | place: Lake Michigan, USA... | reverse complement strand
GGAATCAACCTGATCGCCCTTGAACAATTCGAAGGAATCCTTTACCTTTGCCAAGGCCCAAACAAGCTGACCATCGCGAAGCGAACCAGCGGTGTGCATTTCCATCTCACCAGCTGCAACGAAATCATTGAAGAATTCGAAGGCTGATTCGTTCTGATTCGGAATCCAATCGTTGGTGATTACGTCGAGGATCTTGTTGTCGACGTCGCGAACCAGAGCGGAGTGACCGATGTCGACTTGCTTGCCACCGATTTTGGCGAAAGCAGGAACTGGATTAACCTTCCAGTCGAGGTTTGCTGCCTTCAACATCTGATTCGGCGTAAGGTCGTTCGAGACCTTCGTGCCGAGGCGATGCCAAGGTGTTTCGCCTGCATAAGCCATCGAAGCCTTGCCGTCGAGAAATTCAATCATATGAGCCATTATATAGTTTCCTTTTTCAGTTTGGTATAACCATTCTACCATAGAATGGCATATTTGTACATGTTTAATTTACGCGGGAGTAATAATCCAAAAACCTGCGAACAGGATTGGAGCCATAATGAGAAAAGCGAGGCTAGCGAGCATCTCGTTGCGAAACTCTGCAGGAGTCATAGTAGCCTTCATATCGCTGATAACTTGAATAATCTTGTTCATGTTTGCTTCCTTCTTCATTATAGGTCCACCTTACCAAAGTTTTGATAAAATGTACATGTTTATTTTAAAAATAAACAGTCGTAGCACGGCCATTGATGTCGATGCCAACAAAGTTTTCGCTGTAGCAGAACCACGCGCTAAGAGCTGAGTACTCATAGACGCCTTCACGAGTCATCTTAGCCAGAGGACCGTACTCGTCAATGGCCCTGTTGATCTTCGTCAGAGCAATCTTAGCGCTATGATCAGAGATATCGTCAGCGCTGTAGGCATTCCATCCAGCCTTAGTGTTGGCTTCTTCGATCGAGACGTGGCTCGGAAGAGTGTAGCTGCCGTTGCAACCGCAGGCGCAACCGCTCTTGCCGTTGTAGGTCTTGCGGATTTGGTTGAAGCTGATCTTTTGCATCTCGTTCATCTCCTTAGCTTATTATTCATACTACCAAAGTTTTGATAAAATGTACATGTTTATTTTTCGATAAAATCAGAAACCATCTGAAAAAAATCATCTGGCTTTTCGTCCTCGAGAACCATCAGATAGTCGCGAACATCTTCTGTGATGCCATGTTTGGCGAAGTATGCGGCGATGGCTCGCTGAACCGTGTCCATACCGAAGTAACCGATAACAAGACTACTCATACATCATCCTCCATTTGTTCGACCATAATCTCAATGATGCGTTCGAAGTCATCATCTGGATGCAGCATATAGTCTGCAGAGATATCACCATACATCTCGGTGCAAGTCTTCATGGTTTCAACACCATGAGTTCCACCGAGGGCTTCATAGATGAAATCGAAAGGATCATCTTGTGCAAGGATATATTCAAATAAGCGAGTCATCAACAATCTCCTCAATCTTATATTTCAGGAAGCCGGCGTTGACATTCTCGCAGTCTTCCTTGTACGCAACGGCAGCGCTTTCGCAGTTGAAAGCAGCTATGGCTTCCCAATACGAGCTGTTCTTCCACATACACAGCACGACCCACTTCAGTTCAGGATACTTCATTTCACATCTCCACCATACGATCATATTCAGCGCGATCAGCCTGCTCTTCGAGCCACTCATCGTAGCCCTCCAAAACCGTTTCGTCGCTCCAGACATAAGCAGCGTTACGGAACAAAGCAGCTGCCTGTTCGAAACTGTAATCTTTGCCAATCGACTTCAGATAGTCCTGAGTAGCGATAACGGCAGTATTAACGTGTGCGTCAAACATCTCACATCTCCATCATACGTTCATGAGCAGCGCGCTCTGCAAGAGCATCGTAGTTGATGCAATCACGAAAAATAACCTTAAACTTCATCATCTCGAGAGCCGTATCGGCGAGACGGACGATGGAGTGCTTCGAAGGTGACTTCTCGTTGTAGTACTCGATATAGATCCAGTCGATCAGGTTACCAGCAGCGTTTGGAGCTTTCATGATCTTCACAACTTCACCGCGGATGGTACCAGCAGCAGACTCGTAGCGAACGCGATCACCGATGAGGATAGTCTTTGGAGCAGTCATTTTCGTTTCCTTCTTCATTATAGGTCCACCTTACCAAAGTTTTGATAAAATGTACATGTTTATTTTTGAATTAAGATGCTTGCAAGCAACATTCGTCAAAGAATGCCATTTCTTTGGCAACAGAACGAGCACCTTGCTCATCAAGGTATACGGTTTGACCGTCATGAGTACGAACGATGATGTCTTGGATGTACTCCTCTGGATCATCAGTCATGCACTGATATGCACCAATAACAAGGACTTCTTCGCCCTTTTCGTTATAGGTATATCCTTGAACCATTTCTCCAACTTGAAACATCTTTAATCTCCTTAGCTTATTATTCATACTACCAAAGTTTTGATAAAATGTACATGTTTATTGTCAAAAAAAATGCGGCCGAAGCCGCATTTTCTTATCCGTACATTTGATGGTAAGATCGAACCAGATCGGTCGCTTTCTCAAGGTAGTTTTGAGGTCGTTCCCTAAACACCTGTGCTTCGAGAGAGTCATCAACTCCAATGATAATGACGATATCCTTTACTAAGATACCCGTCATCTCCCATAACATGTATGAGTAGAGGCTCGCTTGTAGGAAATATCCTTCAATCCAATCCTTTCGCTTTAGCTTCGCAGACGTCTTATAATCGATGATCGACAGACGACCGTCGTAGTCTGCTATTAAGTCGCAAGATCCTGCTAGCTTCAGATGATCTGAGAAGAGAGTACACTCAGTAGCACGAACCATGTCTACCTTCTCATCCAGAACCTTCTTGATCTGATTGAACATCATCATGTTATGAGGCATCGACGTATCGATGTCATTACCTAACACGTAGTTCTCACACATCGTATGGACGTTCGTACCGCGAGTAGAGGCTCGAGCAGAAACTCGTGCAGCTTCATCCTCACCGACTCTTTTCCTCCAAGCTTCGAGCGCGCTCTTATCTGTCATCTTACCGAGAACGGTAGTCACAGACGGATATCGTTTACCTTCGGGTGTCTCATAGAGACGTATTGGTCCATCTATCCTTTGCAGTTCAGCAAATTCTAGTAATTCGTATTCGAATTCTTTACGGTTGGAGACCGAGTTTTTGTCGAGCAATTATATATTCCTTCACTAGTTTCGAACGAACAATATCTTGTTCGAGAAAATCAACATGTACAAAGTCATTTAACTTATCGACGATTTTCATGAAATCCTTCAGTCCGTTACGTTCTTGTTCTTTCGTAAGATCTGATTGACGAAAGTCGCCACAGAATAGTACTCTACAACCTTTACCAATACGAGTAATCACAGAATCCAGTTCATGGAAAGTCATATTATTCACTTCGTCTACAATCACATAACAATTATTCATGGTGATACCGCGAATAAATGATGTTGAGATGAACTCAATGGCATTCTTCTGCTTGAGGATCTCATACGCATCAGACCGATCAAACAGTTCGGTACAGATGGCGTAATAAGGTGCCTCATAAACTTTCATCTTTTCCTTCTGATTGCCAGGAAGAAATCCCATATCTCGTGTCGGTACTACCGATCTTACAATGTAAATCTTATTTTGTACACCTTTATTTGACATGAGTGCATCAATAGTTTTTGAAAGAGCGATGAAGGTTTTGCCGGTACCAGCCATACCGTGTAACATCAGGTGTTTTCCGTCATCAAAAGCGTCAAACGCAATACGTTGATTTTCTGTGAGTGGATTGACAGTTTTTAAATTAAAGTTTTGAGTCTTAAATGTCAATCCTTCTTGCGTGTCACCATTTTGTCTAGCAACTCTTTTTTCTCTTTTTGTTAAACGTGCCTGGTTGTTATATTCCACTGGCTATCCTTATTTTTTATTGCGAGCTTTACTGACTGCCTCTCTAATCTTCGTACTTTTAATATCTTTGTTACCGTGCTGTTGACCGAGTGGGGAGTAAGGGTTGGCATTACCGATTCTATTGAGTAGATCGTTAAAACCTGAGTCATTCTTATGAGTTACTCCTGCTATTCCTGATACAAAATGAGGTGCGCCTATAATCTCTTCAATATTAGGATTGTCATCGAGGAAATCTCTTTTCTGTTGATAGTTAAAGAATTCCTCGAAAACTTCTCCAGTTTCTTTGAGTCTAAATTCGTATATAGGCATCAATAATCTTCATCTTCTATCAGATCTAACAATGTACTTTTTGTCTTAGAACGAAGGGCAGCTCGAAGCCTCTTCTCACTCAAATGCTGACGATGATCGTATGATGTATTTTTCGAATCGTCATATTCTTCATTATATTTTCTAAAACGCTTAACCGTGTTGCTCATTTGGAATTAACCCTGGAAAAGCTTCGTTGATTGTTGCGACGTTAAGTCCTTCGACTTTCTTATCTTTGACTGCAATCAAAAGACTTGCATCCTTCGGATGAAGAGACTCGAGAAGACCGATGAAAAGGTTTTCGCGCTGAACTTGTTTAATGTCAGGACGATTGCCGTTGAGGTAAAGAGGAAGTGTACGTGCCTCTTGATAGAGTCTTCCTTCGCTGTCGAGCACTTCACTCGGCTTATAAGGAGGAGCTCCTTCTGGTAGCCACCATCCTACGTTAGGATGGAATGCCAATTCAAGGATATACCGAAGTGTTTCATTATCATACTGTCGTAAGACAGAAACCTTTGTCTGTACATCCTTGGCTTCCTTGACCAAGTCAAGGATCTCTGCGATCGCTAATGTTCTTTGCATATTAAAACTCGTTGATGCTTTCTAATAGAAGTTTGAGACGACGGTCGATAAAGTAGTTGAAGAGTTTATCTCTTCCTTTACCAGCTTGCTGCTCGTACTGCACGAGCACTTCCTTCTTAATATCAGGAGGAATGAAGTTAAGATCAACTAACTGCTGATTACGAAGGTAACCGCGCAGCATCTTCTCGTCACAGAATTCCTTCGGATCTGTATCGAGCCATTGATCTAATTTTTTTTGACTAATAGGTTTCTGTCTGGCACCGACAACGAACGTGTCATCAGCTGACAAGAAGTTAGGAACACCGTCGCCAGCATCGCCGCGAATGATATGTTCTTTCATGAACTTATCGACATCGTTTGTCTTGCGCCACTTCTTCTGTACAGGATCAAACTGTTGTACGTTCATGTAAGCTTGAAGCTGCACAAAGTCCTTGTCACCAGAAAGAATCAAGATCTTCTCGTTGGTATTACCATAGGTTTGTGCAAGAGTGCCGATAATGTCATCGGCTTCGGCGCCATCAACACGAATGACTCGATAAGGAAAGTAATCCTTGAGTTCATCGCGAACTTTATTCAGAGTCTCGAATACAGAATTCCAATTGATCTCGGACTTTTCACGATTCTTCCGACGATTGGCTTTGTAATAAGGAAATACTTGGCGTCGCCAGTTATTACCAGCATCGCACGCAATAATCATCTCTCCGAACTCATTCTTAAACTTCACGTTATAAGATCTCACTGAATTGAGAACCATATGTCGTAAAAGATCTTCTTCGATATCTGCATTCGTGTGGTTTCCAAGTTGTATCATTAGATTGGAAATCATAACCTGTGAAAGGTCCATAATAATCATTTCAGTTTCTCACTCTTCATCGGGTAAATTATATGTATATTCGATTGTATTGTCTTCATTATATTTAAATTCAAATATGTTGTCAGATATATTATGAAATGGATGTTCAAGATTATACTGTCGGTGTAATAAAGCTTTGATGCCTTCCATGACTAAGGCAACATCTTTTACATATTTATCGTCATTGATATCTACACCGTACGCTCCGAACATATTAATTACATCAGGAATTATGTCATTCATAACTCCAGCCACATGTTCTTTTCGAGTTTGAGTCACCTTATCATGAATTTCCTCGATGTTTTGAGGCGGCGCGTCTTCTCGACGAAAGCCTGGAAATAAGATTACGTTGTCCGTCATTTAATAACCTTTAGTAGAATGGTGTCTTGATTGATTCGGCCATTCGGCTTTGATTCCACGGTCTTGATCTCGTCCATAAACTTACGTAGGCTAACTTTACCAGCACCAAGCAATGCTTGTATCGAAGCTTCTGGTTTACGTAAGCCTTTGCTTGCAGAGGTTTCAACATCATAACCAATCAGCGTAGTACCCTTTACTTGGATTCCAGCTGGACCAATCGAGTCATATCGACTCAGTTTCTTGTACTTGGTATTGTAAGTCCATAGCTGTGTACATCCTACGATCTCGGCTGGATGAACAGAGACAATCTTGAGTGAAGGCTCTTCCTTCTGGTATTTAAGGTTCTTGACCAGATCAACTGCGGACTTTGCTTTCTTCTCGCGTGGCTTGCGAATCTTGACAGCCTTCTTGTTATTTACATAACGATCGATGTCATCGAAGAAACTCTGCCAAAAATTAATCCAAAACTTTTGACGCTTGCCAAAGGCTTCTTGAACTTGCTCGTCATTCGACATGATCTCTTCGTATTGAGGACGATAGTAGTCAGCTACGATACCAAGAATCTGAGCGTTTAATTCGTTCGCTTGACAGAAGGTGTACATCGAGAATTCTTTGCCATCGATAACATTATCGAGTTCTTCTTCGAGACTCGTAATGATGTAGTTGGCCTTCTCACGAATGCGAGCTTGAATGTCGACGACAGGCTTTGGAGCATCTTCGACTTCTTCGACAATCTGACTGGCTGCCACAAGAAGCTTCTTGACATTATCATTAAAGTAGTCAAGATTCTTCTGCGGCAAGACATTACCATTGAGGAGAATGCGAGCGACGTTACCAAGAGTTTGGGAAATCTTCCACTTTGGAAGCTTACGCAACAGAGCAAGCTCGTCTTTGGTGTAGTTGCGCTTGGCATAGGTGAAAAACCAGTCACGCGACTGATCATCAGATGCCATGTAGTTATACCAGTTTAAGGCTTGACTAAAACCTGTGATTACGATAGGCTCAGAACCATAGGCTTTTTCATCGAACGACTTGATTGCCGCGCGAGAGATCTGTTTGGGTTTTGCTTTTACCTTAATGACCATATTTACCCCTGTAGTTTCCTTGTTGCATTATTCAATCTACTACAGTTTTGATAATTTGTACATGTTTATTTTCATAGGTCGATTTTATAATTAAAAATTGGTCCGGTTTTTTGAGTGTATTGCTCTGCGTTTGGCTCCCAACCAGGAGTTCCAACTGTGGCTTCCCATTTCTTATCAACATGTTCACGCTTTACATAAGACCATTTACGAGGAGTTTCCATTGCCGTTTCCATGCCATACTCGAGCAATTGATCGTGTACAACGCCGTGCTCGTACATCTCTACGTCATCGAAGACGAAGACAGCGCCAGGATCTGACCGTTCAAGGAAGAATGCAATCTCGGCATCGAGGGCTCCGAGTGTGTGAGGACCGTCGAAGTGGACTACGCTGTACTTATTGAGAATGCTCTTATTTTCTGCATAGATAGGAACACCGTCTGCATAACGATTGAAGAACTCTGTATCTTCGAGATTAAACATGTAGAAATTTACGTTCTTCTGGCGGCAATACAGATACAGATTGATCATGCAGATGTCGCGCATCTCGTTGGTATAGTCGCATCTACCTTCTTTGAAGATCTCATCGCGATAGTATTCGATGTTGCCGTATGGATCGATACCAAACACTGGCTTCTCTGGAGTTTGACCACTCTCAACAAGACCATCAATAATAAATTGTAAACCTCCGCCGCGCCGCACGCCAACTTCGACTGCTGCACCTTCTACACCTTTCGATCGAATGGCTGCATCGGTGAGCACTTCGTAGTTAGCGCTATCTGTATCGAATTGTGCTTGGATTTGATGAATTGATACTGGTTGCTGTGACATTATATAGTTACCTTACTTCTGTTTCTGATATATTTAGCGATCATATGCATGATAGCTTGATGGACGTCTTCTGTTGCTTCGTATTCTTGAATATCAACATGCAAAGAAATATCTGCGAGTTGAGCGCACTTGTTATTTGGTGAAAATCCTGTCAGAGCAATAGTCTTCATTTTCAATGACTTAGCAGTCTCAATTGCCTTGACAACATTCGGAGAATTACCGCTCGAAGAGATGGCTACGAGTACATCGCTTTCTTGGCCGAGGGCATCGAGTTGAAACGAATAGACATCGTCATAGCTGATATCATTCGCGATGGCTGTCATGAGTGGAATATTTGCTGCTAGCGAGATGACTCGTGGTCGTAATCCGCCTTGCTTGCAACCCTTCGTATAGTCACATGCCCAATGTTGGGCGATCGAAGCAGAAGCACCATTACCAATTGTATAGATGTTGTTACGATGATTGGAAATGCTCGTCATCCAAATGAGTTCGGCGGCTTTCTTAAATTCTTCATGATCGATACTTGCAAACCCGCTATTAATCAGGCCAAGATGATCGAATATAATATCAGTCTCGATAGACAATTTTTGCTCCTTCATGTGAGATGCCTACATCAAGGCAGGTTCTGTCTGAAAATTCTTGGCGAATTACACTCTTTGAATCGGTGATTGCTAGCATATATCCACCGCCTCCAGCTCCAAGCAGTTTAGATCCGAATGCACCCGCAGATTGGCATCGATCATACATACTATCTATCTCTTCTGACGAGATGCCTTCGGTCATCTGTTTCTTTAACATCCACGCAGAGCTCAATAATCCACCATATTCGTTGATATTCACGCGCTGTGTACTCTGCATCTTTGCCATATCTGCGAGTTGACGAATGACGAAAGTCTTGGCTTCGAAGTTAATCTTATCAAGAATCTTTGCTGCATGATGTTCGATGTTTGTAGGAATCAAAATCATATAGTTCTCAATCGTATTCGAATCGAGCCGCTTCACATCTACACGACTATTGTCAAGTTCATTAGCATACTCAATGTAATTCATACCACCGAATGCAGAGGCAAACTGATCTTGCATACCAATCTTCCAACCACATAAGTCAATCTCGATATGACAAGCAGTTTTGGCAACAAGATAAGGGTTGATGTATTCATAACCAAGATAGGCAGACAAAGCCTTGATGAGAGCACAAGTAAAGGCAGACGATCCGCCAAGACCGTTGCCGATCGTAGGGATGTCTGCGAATGACGTGATCTCGATGTTGGATTTAATGCCGAAGAACTTCAGTGCGTTCTTGACGATATCGTTCTGAAGATCCTCGACATTTTCTACACATTCTTGTTTCGAATAAGAAACCTTGATGTGATCGTGAGGAGTGTGCATGACTGATACGTAGACATACTTATCAATAGCAGTCGAGATGGTAGCGCCACCCCATTTTGCAAAGTGGGCGGGAATATCACTACCCCCACCGAAAAAACTAACTCGCAGCGGAGCCTTTGATAATATCACCGTGTTTTTCCTTTAACGAAGCAATGAGCCCTTTCCACTTGGGAATCACAGAGTCCCAACCGAAGCGAGTGTCTGCGTATGCTTTTACAAATGACATCATGTTAGTAATATCATTATTTTGTACATTTTCAATAGCATACATCAAAGTATGTGCAAAGATGTTAGCATGAAGATTCTGATCTTCATGATCACCATCATACTGAACAGTCAAACCGCCTGAAGTGTCAGCCAGTGCAGAGAAGTTAGGATGTACAGCGAGGCAACCAGCTGACATCGCTTCGATCAAAGAACGGCACGATGTTTCAGGCCAGATACAAGGATATGCAAAGATGTGTGCACGCTGATACGCAGCTCGAACAGTCTCTTGATCTGTCCATCCATGGTAGTTGATCTGTGGGTGCTCCTTCATCCGATCGAAGATAGGCTTGTACGCATCGTCGCGTCCCTGCCATCCAGGACCATAGATACCGAACGAAGAAAACACGTCTAGCTCAATATTGGGGTATTTTTCGGCAAGAGCGCAAAAGACAGGAACCAGAATCTCCAATCCACGATGAGGCGTGGATGTATAAATGAGACGTATCTTGTCCTTTGGTTTGTCAACGAGTGGAATAGGCTCGACGCCTGTTTCGATAACTGTTGAATGATTGCTATATGGAATTCCAAGATAGTCACGATACTGTTGATACTGCCAGTTAGAACTGAAGACCAACTTTTGAAAGCGAGCTCGAGAAGCTGGATCCTGAAGGTGTGAAGCTTCCGGATCACCGGCGAGATCATGTAAATGATAGATCTTAATTCGGTCAGGATCGAGGTCGCGGACGCGAGCAGTGATAATTTGGACACCATCGAGTTCATCGCTTGATAGTCGATGGAAGAGATTTCGAGTGGTAAGTTCTGTTCCGCCATTCGATTCCTTATTTAGTTCATTCAATTCAATTCGTTCTTGATTATTCATCAATATCTCCGGCATTGCGGTCTGTAAGAAAAAAGAAGTCGAGATCACTATAAGCTTTATCATCAACCCAAACGTCGTATGATGGCTTTCCTAAACGGACTTCATGAAACTTGCAGCCCCAATCATTTAGTTGTTTGTTGGTAAGTTCGGTCCAGTCGATACCCGATCCTGAACCACGAGCAGTCCAATACTTAATAGTATGACCTTGATCGTATAGTTTATTTATCTGTTCAATACGATGCTTAAATGGAATAGCAAGACCATAGCGATGTTGACCATCTGTATATGGAGTCATACAGATGGTCTGATCAATATCTATCATGTAAATCATTCGACGTGTACTATACTAAAGCCGAGAATCGAGTCGTAACGAAACGATCGCCATCCCAGATTTTCTAGATCCCATACAGCGAGTACGTCTGGATTTGGAGTCTTTTGTTGTTTAAAAGCTTTTTCAAGATCAGTCTGTTCCGGAAGTTGTGTCGGAGACAGAGTGCAACGAAGAACTCGTTCTGTGCCATCCTTCTTTACGAAGGTAACATTTGCGATTCCATTTTGAAGAATACCTTTTAGGTATTCATTCCGCCAAGAAGCTTCGTTCTGGTCTGTCGTACCATTCAATGAGTTTGTCATAACCACCTACCTTTTCTGTGTCAATTATAATGAAAGGAACTGTTCTTACATCGGGAAAGCTTTCGAGAAACTCTTCGCGTGTAAGATCTTTTCCTATCTTCTTCTCTATATACTGTTGTCCTTTATTTGTAAACAAGTTTTTTGCTTGTACACAGAATGGACAATTGTCTTTCGTATAGATCAGTACATTAGTCATTTGTGCCTGCTTTTGCATAAATTCCATATGATGCTCGCTTTGGATCTCCATATACCGTATTCGCGCGTACTTTAATAAAGCGCTTATCTGAAGATAGGCCCGCGACA
>Ga0209552_1000622_pt1 | contig 11398 bp, 10 predicted proteins | sample LauGreFaBDMM15SD_2_FD_188214 | JGI IMG/M metagenome (GOLD analysis project Ga0209552, IMG submission 188214) | Freshwater lake microbial communities from Lake Michigan, USA - Fa13.BD.MM15.SD (SPAdes) (version 2) | ecosystem: Environmental > Aquatic > Freshwater > Lake | place: Lake Michigan, USA... | reverse complement strand
TTCTGTAATTGAGAATTGCTGCAAGTTGAAGTCAAAGTTCTTTTCTCCTGGTGTCACAGCAGAATCAAATGTTGTGCGGACCCAAACGACATCTGCAGCATCAAATCCGAGTTGCTTTGCAACTGCATATGCAATCGCGCCTTCAAAACCATTTCCGGTCTCTGGTGCATCATCGATGATCCATGGGTAGTAAGCAGGCTCGCCTGTTGCAATTGTTAGTTTGCCCTCAGTAACTGTTGCAAGATCTGCCTTCGCACATGATGCGCTCTCAGATGTTGCTGAGTCAGATGATGAACAACCTGTAAGTGTTAGTGCAGCTGCAATTACAATTGCAGCAAAGATTCCACTCTTCTTATTTCTTACGTTCAACTCAATCTCCTAATGTGTCAGGGGATCTTCACTAACTAAACTAACGTGTGAAGTGCAGTTAGTTAGACCCACGCTTGCCGACATAAGTGCTGTCGGCCTGGTCTTCACCCGGAGCACCCCGCCGCGGTGGAGGGTTGCCGTCCAGTTAGCCGGGGCTTGATTCTGGAACTCATGACCACTGCAAATATTATTGGTAGCTCTGCCAGTTGTCGACATGCAAATTAGATGCACCTGCCCATCTCAAGCGTTTTAGGGGGTGTCGAAGGGGTCAAATCCCTTGCAACCGCCTATGGCTGCGCTTACCCTTACCTATTGCTAACGAGGGTGGTCAGAATGAAGTACAAGTCAGTCAAGGGTTTATTAACGGGTGATGAGTCACTGATCCCTGTCACTTTCATCGACAAGTTGGAAGATGTTTTGCACGGCTTCCTTGGAATCCTTCTGTTCATAGTTTCAATCTTGGCTGCTGGTTATAGCTTGCAGCGCCTCATTGAAACTCGTCCATTCTTTCCAGTGGGAATGATCCAAGGAATCAATGACATTTTATTTGTTGTCATCATTCTGGAAATCATGCGAACTGTGATTGTCCGGTTCACTGATGGAGCTTTCCAGCTTGATAACTTCTTAATTATCGGTGTTATCGCAGCGGTCCGACACATTCTTACAGTTGGTGCTTCTCTTACAATGGAAAAAGAGAAGACCACAGAATACTTCAACCGCGCGCTGATTGAAATGGGTGTTAATACCGGAATTGTTTTGGCACTTGTCTTTGCGCTCTTTCTTTCTCGCGCAGCCCGGGCTTCATCTAAGAAGTAGTAGGCGAGTTGGCTCATTCGCATGAGCACTTCCTCGCGGCTGCATGTTTAGACCACCACTTGACTGGTCTATACCAAGTTGGCACAATAGTGAAATGCTGCCGCACGGTTTAATTGTCTCTTGCCAGATCCCAGCGCAAAGCCCGCTGCACAACAAAGCGTCTACTGCAGTTCTTGCGATGGCTGCTGAGTCAGGTGGAGCAGTTGCGATTAGAGCTGAAGGTTTTGACTCCATCAAGGCGATCAAAGAAGTAGTGTCGATTCCGGTAATTGGATTGATTAAAACTCGAGGGGTTGAATCTGGAATTTATATAAATTCAACACTATCTGAAATACAAATGTGCATAGATGCTGGCAGCGATTTTATAGCAATTGATGCCACTGGCAGATCACGTGCAGGATTTGCTGATCTAGCTGATTTCGTTCGCGCGATTAAAGAAGTAACTGATACTCAAATAATTGGTGATGTTTCAAATGTTGAAGAAGGTCAATTAGCAGCAGCTTCGGGGATTTCGATCCTTGCTACCACGTTATCTGGTTACACATCGAATTCTAGTAAGGACCTACCTGATCTTGAGTTGGTCGCACGTTTGGTCAAGTTAAATGCTGGTCCAGTTATTGCTGAAGGTGGATACCGTGACTTGGCTGATTGTAAAGAAGCATTTGATTTAGGGGCACATGCGATCTGCGTTGGCACCGCAATTACAGATCCTTGGAATTCAACAAAGTATTATGTTGACGGATTGGTTGAAAATTATGCCAAATAGAAAAGTTGTAAAAGATTCAAAGCACGCAACTTTACTTGGAGCGTTGGCGGAGTTAACGGTAAAGTTAAAACCACATACCCAACTCCCTTCAGAGCGCCAGCTATCGGAAGATTTTGGTGTCTCTCGTATGACACTACGTCGGGCAATAGATGTGATGCAATCTCGAGGTTACATTTATACAGTCCCATCGAAAGGCTTATACGTTTCCGAGCCGAGACTGGTGCGAACCTCAGATGTAACATCTTTGTCGGAGGTTCTTCGACATCGTGGAAATAACCCAAAAACAAAACTTCACTTAGCTGATCGAATTCATGCAAGCGATGAGGTAGCTAAAGCCCTTGGTTTACGAAAAGGTGAATGGGTTTACCGAGTCGAGCAATCATTTTTTGATGCCGAATTAGCCATGGCCACCGAGACCGCTTATATCCCAACTGATATTGCCCCTGGATTACTGGAACAAAACTTATCAACAAGCCTGTCGAGCATCCTGGCAAACCATTATGAAAAACCGATTCTACGAGTTCAATATCGTGTTCGCTCCGTAATCCCCGAAGAGAAGTTCCGCGAGCGTCTTGAGCTCGCCCTTGGTGCGCCAACCTTTGAATTCTTTGCTGTTGGAATAACCTCCAAGGAGCGCTCTGCATTCCTTGTTGTCTCTTATAAACGTGGCGATAAGTACGACTTGAGCTACCAACTAGAGGTCTAATTCACGCTTAAACCCCCATGCTGCTGACTTATCGGTAAAAACAGTTGTCATTTTGTTATCGAGTTGGCGTTGACACAGGCAGTTCTCTTGGTTAGTTTGGTATAGACCAGTTGTAAATCGGTATATACCAAAGGGGTTGTTGTGAAGACGGAAGTTCTCATCTTGGGTGGAGGCACAAGCGCAGTCGCTGCCGCGCTTTCCTTAGGTGATCTCGGCGTTAAGTGCATAGTTGTTGAAGAGACCGATTGGGTTGGTGGTCAACTCACTGCTCAAGCTGTTCCATCTGATGAACACATCTGGATTGAACAATTCGGTAGCACTGGCCGTTATCGTGAATTTAGAAATCGACTTCGCGCCTACTACAAGGTGAACTACCCACTATCTGCGCGATCAAAAGCCGATCCATTTTTAAATCCAGGAGCTGGATATGTAAGCCCGATCTGTGCTGAACCTGGCGTTATCCACGATGTGTTGCGTTCAATGTTAGCACCACATGTCGCAAGTGGATATGTCACGATTTTACTTGAGCATGACATTGAGAGTGTTACCAAGAGCGGTGATCGAATTATTGGCGCACGTCTATTAGATAAGCGCACTGGAAAATCTGTTGACTTTGAAGCCAAAATATTTATCGAAGCAACTGAAACAGGAGATGTTTTAGCGCTAGCAAATGTTGAATATGTCATTGGGTTTGAAAGCAAAGCGATGACTGGCGAGCCAAGTGCTCCTGATGAATATCAACCTGGAAATATTCAAGCATTTAGTGCTTGTTTTGCAATGAGCTACGATCAAAATTCAGATCGCACTATTGAAAAACCAAATAATTATGAATACTGGCGCAACTTTAAAATGCCATTTTATGATCAGAACTGGGTCAGTTGGCATTCAATTGAACCTCGTTCGCTGAAAGAAATTATTTTTAATTTTGATCCACTTCCCAATCTTGACCCACTAACTGTTCGTGCAAACCAAAAAGATAATCCTGGTTCAGCAAACCTTTGGACCTTCCGTCGCATATTGGCCGCTAGCCATATGGAGCATCCAGAAAAATTTACAGATATTTCCCTCGTTAACTGGCCGCAGCTTGATTATGTAAATGGCTCAATTATTGATGTGAGCAAGGAAGAAAAGGCCAAGAATATCGCTGCCGCTAAGGACCAATCGCTATCTCTTCTATATTGGATGCAGACTGAAGCCCCACGTACTAATGGAAAAACAGGGTGGCCAGGTCTTTATCTACGCAAAGATGTAGTCGATACAAAAGATGGCTTGGCAAAACATGTTTATGTACGCGAGGCCAGACGAATAAAAGCCCTCTATACCGTCACAGAACAAGATATTTCCTATGCAATTCGCGGCGATGCTGGTGCAAAGAAATACTCTGATTCTGTCGGAGTTGGGCATTACCGAATTGATTTACATCCATCAACCGCCGGTGATAATTATCTGGATGTGGCATCTTGCCCATATCAAATTCCGGTTTCATCCATGATTCCTATCGCAACGGAAAATTTAATTGCGGCCGGCAAGAGTATTGGAGTGACTCACATTACAAATGGATGTTTCCGTTTACACCCAACCGAGTGGAATATCGGTGAGTCGGCAGGAGTACTTGCCGCACTAAGCATTCGTTCAGGTAAGAGCCCACATGCATTCGCATCAGGTTCAGATTTGAACGATCTTCAGGGGCAACTTCTTCATCAAGGAGTCGAACTTGAATGGCCAACGGTCGCACCTTATTAATAGGTTGAAACCGACTAAACAGAAAGGAAAGCAACAGTGAAAGCAAAATATCTTAAAATGATTGCTACTGGATCCGCTATTGCTCTTATAGCTTTTATCGGTATTCAACCCGCAAAAGCTGCGGCTAAAGGAAGCATCACTCTAAGAATGACTATGTGGTCATCAAATGCAGGCCACTTAGCACTCTTTAAGGGAATTGCCGAGGAGTATAAGAAAACTCACCCAGAAATTGCAGACATCAAGTTTGAATCACTCGATTTTGCAACGTACACACAAACATTAACTACACAAATAGCTGGTGGTAAAGCACCGGACTTAGCATGGATCTTAGAAAAGGATGCACAACAGTTCCGCAAGAATAATTTGCTTCTTAATGTGCTTCCACAAATGGAAGCAACTCCAGGTTACAAAGTTGAGGAAATTGCAACTGGATCACTCGGACTATGGCGCGCACCTCGCAGCGTTTATGGCTACCCATTCTCAACTTCACCATTTGCAATCTTCTACAACGCTGATTTGATAAAAGCAGCTGGTGCTGAAGATCCTGAAGCGCTGAGAGCAAAGGGCGAATGGACTTGGGCAAATGCTGCCAAGGTCGCAAAAGCTGTTGCTGATTATGAAAAAGGCAACTATGGCCTGAATTTCCCTACCTTCAACTACACAACCTGGAATGGACTAGCCGCAATCTGGCGCGGGTTTGGTGCTGAGGCTTGGGACAAAACTGGAACAAAATGTACTTTCAATTCTAAGCAAATGAACAGTGCAATGAATTTCTTCCACGGCATGATTTATAAGGATAAGTCATTCCCTGCACCAGGAGTTACCTCTGACTTCTTCGCTGGCAACGTTGCAATGTCGCTCATTCAATTGAGCCGCGCAGCCAACTTGGCAACCATGAAATGGAAGTGGGGCGTAGTGCCTCTACCTAAGGGACCAGTTGCTGATGCTCAAGTTATCGGACAAGCAGGAATGGCAGTTCTTACCAAGAGTAAGAACCGCAAGGCTGCTGCTGATTTCTTAGTCTTCGCAACTAACCCAGAAAATGCTGCAAAATATGTAGCATTTTTCCCACAGTCTCGCGCTCCTTTGATGGATCCTAAGGTCATCGCTAAGGCTTCAATCTTGAACGAAATTCAAGCGAAAATGATTGTTGCCGATGGAATCTCAAAGGGTCAGATTCTTACTTCCCATCCAAAACTAAGCTCGATTGAATTGGCTGTGAAGTCAACTCTTGATGGCTTATGGAAAGCGGATGCAAATGTTTCTGACACGCTTAATCAGGTTTGCACCAAAATCCAACCGAACCTGAAATAAAAGAATAGATTGAAAATGTAAAGCTGGGGTATCAATTGTGATACCCCAGCTTTACTCTCAAAAATCCTAAACTTTTGATTCCTGTGGAGGCACTTTGAAACGAAAGCAGTCGCATGAGATGCGACACTGGCGCACTGGCCTACTTATGGCCGCTCCAGTTCTACTTGGATTTATCCTCCTTGTTCTTTATCCGGTACTAAGTGTCATTAGAGATAGCTTCACTTCATACAATCCACTAAGTGGTGATGCCGCATTCATTGGTGTAGATAATTACACACGCTTAATCCAAGATGAAACTGCTCTCGAAGTAGCCAAGAACACTGTTATTTTTGCCTGTATTCTCGTCCCAGTAAATATGGCCCTGGCACTTTTCCTCGCGGTCTTGTTGAATTTACATTTCAAAGGTAGAACTACTTTTCGAGCGATATTTTTCTCGCCAGTTATCGTTTCAACAGTTGCTTGGACGATTGTCTGGAAATACATCTTGCAAGATGACGGACCATTTAACTATTTCTTAGGTCTATCAGGTGTAGATGGAGCCAACTGGTTACGGGAAAACCCTTGGCCAATGATTTCAGTGGTGATGGTTCAAGTATTTAAGAATCTGGGCATGAATATGATTTTCTTTCTTGCCGCACTACAAGGTGTACCGGAAGAGATGTATGAATCTTCAGAAATTGATGGTGCCAATCGCTGGCAGCAGTTTAAGAAGATCACCCTTCCCTTTATCAGTCCGACAATTCTTTTGGTTGGAATCCTCACTATTGCAGGAGCCTTCCAAGTCTTTGCTCAGGTCCTTTTACTGACTGGTGGCGGTCCAGGTTTATCAACAACAGTTCTTTCTTATTACATCTTTATCAATGCTTTCCAGATTTTCGATCTGGGATATGCAAGTGCCCTAGCGGTTTGCTTGTTCATTTTTGTGATGGGCCTAACGGTCGCACAATGGCAGATTAGAACTAGGTGGGTGTTCCGTGAGGTCTAAAGGCAATAAGCGTTACACACGACGAAACTCTCAACTCACTGGATGGCGATTGTTTGGGCTTTACTCACTATTACTAGTGATCACTATCCCATTTTTATTTCCAACATGGTGGATGTTCACAGCCTCACTTAAACCTATCGAAGAGGTTTTTTCATTCCCAGCAAGTTTAATTCCAAATGACTTTCAAATTTCTAACTATGCAGAAGTCTTCCGATTGCAACCATTCTTGCGACAATATTGGAACTCCATGTCGATCGCGATTATAGTTACTATAATTTCAGTAACCATTTCGACAATGGGTGGCTATGCATTTGCAAGAATTAATTTCAAGTGGCGAAGCAAGATATTCATAATCTTGCTCTCGGCTTTACTAATGCCAGCTGAAGTTACTCTTATTCCGATTTTCAGATTAATGGTTAAATCAGGGTTATCTGACACTTTCTTCCCAGTTATTTTGATTCCAGCATTTGGTGCCCATGCCGTAGTTGGACTTTTTCTCATGCGTCAATTCTTTTTAGACTTTCCAAGTGAGCTAGAAGAAGCAGCTGAGATAGATGGTCTCTCCAGGTTTAAGGTTTTTACAAAAATAGCACTCCCGCTAGCCGGACCAGCAATCGCTTCACTGGCAATTCTTTCATTTTTGTATTCGTGGAATCTCTTCCTCGAGCCTTTGGTCTTTCTCACAGAACCAAATAAATACACTTTGCCTGTTGTTTTGCCACAATTCACTGATACCTACGGCGCACCAATCTTTAACGTTCAGTTGGCAGCAACCTCACTGAGTGTTATTCCAGTGATGATAGTTTTCGTGATGGCTCAACGTCACTTCATACGAGGCATAACGATGACTGGACTAAAGGGTTAATTTAATTCATACGACGAATTTCTGGTGGCGGGTGAAGGATTTGAACCTTCGAAGGCAGAGCCGGGGGATTTACAGTCCCCTCCCATTGGCCGCTCGGGCAACCCGCCAAGGTCGAACAAGTACTGCGGCAATTATGGATAGTGCGAAGGGAAAGGATACCTTAGGCACGTGCGCGCACAAACCGCGCTTTTATCCAGTGAAGGAGCCCTCACCATGGCAGCAGATAGCAGTTTCGACGTAACCTCCAAGATCGACCGCATGGAGCTAGATAACGCCATTAATCAGGCGGTCCGTGAGATTGAAACCCGCTTTGATTTCAAAAATACTGGTTCAAAGATTGAACTCGAAGGTGACAAAGTACTGATCGAAGCAGGCACAGAAGAGCGTGCAAAAGCAGCGCTAGACGTTGTTAAAGACAAGATGATTAAGCGAGGCGTCTCATTGAAACACCTTGATGCTGGCGAGCCACAGCTATCAGGAAAGATCTACAAGATTGCCGCCCCACTCAAGGAGGGCATCTCCACGGAAAATGCCAAAAAGATTGCAAAGATGATTCGTGATGATGGGCCAAAATCTGTGAAGACCCAGATTCAAGGGGATGAACTTCGTGTGACATCAAAAAGCCGTGATGATCTCCAGGAAACAATGGCCATGGTCAAAGATGGTGGCTGGGACTTTGCTGTTCAATTTACGAACTTTAGATAATTGAGTAAAAACAAGCTCGGCCTTTTATTTGGTGTTAGTGCTTATACATTGTGGGGGATGTTCCCCCTGTATTGGCCATTGCTTGAACCTGCCAATGCATTAGAAATTGTTTCACACCGAGCTGTGTGGACATTGGTATTTTGTTTCATGGTTCTTGCCGCAACAAAGGCACTGAAATCAACCCTTGCAACTTTGAAACGTCCAACTGTTGCGATAAAACTATTTCTTTCATCCCTTTTAATTTCCGTAAATTGGCTTGTGTATATCTGGGCTACAAATAATGAGCATGTAGTAGAAGCATCTTTGGGTTACTACATCAACCCACTGATCATTATTGGTTTTGGAGTTATTTTCCTGAAGGAGAAAATGCGGCCACTGCAGTGGGCAGCGGTCTCAATTGCAACTATTGGGGTCTTGGTCTTAACTTTCGATTACGGTCGCTTACCGTGGATTGCATTAGCTCTAGCGCTCTCATGGGGCAGTTATGGATTGATAAAGAAACAGCTAGGTCTAGGGGCTCTAGAGGGACTTGCGATCGAAACCTTCATCTCTAGTTTCTTCTACCTGGCATACCTGATTTATATAGGTAATCAAGGTACCGCTCAGTTTGGTCAAAGCTGGGGCTTAACAGTTCTACTTATTAGCGCTGGAGCGGTAACTGCAATCCCGCTTCTACTGTTCAACGGCTCAACTAACAGACTTCCATTTACAACTATTGGGTTGTTGCAATACATAACCCCGACACTTCAATTTTCTATCGGAGTCTGGGTTTTAAATGAAGATATGCCAACTGCGCGGTGGATTGGATTCTTGATTATTTGGGCGGCGCTTGTGACTTTAGCGATTGACTTGATTAGATCAAGCAGAGCGGTCAATAACAGCGTCGCATAGCGACATCAACGCACCTGTTGCATCATTGATAGGCAGTGGGCCAAGTGCCCCACGTGCTTGCTTTGCAATTTGATGTAGCTGTTCACGCGACTCATCCAAAGCTCGGTGATTGCGTAAGGCAATTAAGACTTGCTGAATCGTTGCTTCATCATCGATTGGTGCACTCAGTAGTCGTTTCAGTTCAGCATCAGCTGGATCACCCGACTTCATAACATTTAAGGTAACAAGTGTTGGAACACCTTCTCGAAGATCTGTGCCTGGAGTCTTTCCTGATTGATTTGATTCGCTGGCAATATCAATAACATCATCTGCTAACTGGAATGCAACACCGATTTTTTCACCAAACACGGTGACGGTCTCGGTGACATCTGCTGGTGCACCTGAGATCATTCCACCATATCTAGCTGATGCTGCAATCAAAGAGCCAGTCTTGTCAGCAACAACCTTTAAGTAATGTTCCAGTGGATCTTGGCCAGGATTAGGACCTTGCGTTTCCATGATCTGACCAATAACCAAACGCTCAAATGTTCGTGCTTGCAGGCGAACCGCTGCTGGGCCAAGATCTGCCAATAAGTCAGATGATTTAGCAAACAAAAAGTCACCTGTAAGAATTGCAATGGTGTTTCCCCACCGCATATTGGCGCTCTCTACCCCACGACGAAGAGGTGCCTGATCCATAACATCATCGTGATACAGGGTTGCAAGGTGGGTAATTTCGCAAGCAACAGCTGCAGCGATGATGCCATCGCGAGTTGGATCTCCGTATTGCGCGGTTAAAAGGGTTAATAGTGGGCGTAACCGCTTACCGCCAGCTGCCACAAGGTGATGGGCTGTCTCATCAACAAAGGGATACTCACTTCGGGTGTGACTTCTCAGCAAGGCTTCAACATCAGCCATTTGGCTAATTAATTGCGCCTCTAACTCAGGAGCAACGTTTGGAATGCCGAATGTGGACATCAGCGAATAAAGGTTGCGAGATTAGTTATGAACTCCAGCAAAGGTGCTGGGTAAACGCCTAGCGCCACTGTAAGAACGAGTGCGATGACAACTGTTGCTTGGGTCAAGATTGAAGGAATCTCAACACTTGTTCCATCCTCAGTTGCATCTGTAAAGAACATTAGAACAATGACTCGAATGTAGAAGAACGCAGCGATCGCACTTGAAAGCACACCAGCTAATACAACACCCTTTGCGCCACTTTCATATGCGGCAGAGAAAATGGAGAACTTTCCAATGAATCCGCTTGTGAGTGGAATTCCTGCAAAGGCCAACAAGAACAGTGCAAATGATGTGGCCGCAAATGGAGAGCGCTTGCCAAGACCTCTCCAACGATTTAGATCTGTAACTTCGCCAGATGAATCACGGACAAGTGTTACAACGCCAAATGCACCAACGGTTGCAACACCATATGCAAATAGATAGAAGATGGTTGCATCAAGTCCTGCTTTGTTAAGAGCAATAACACCTGAGAGCAAGAAACCAGCATGGGCAATTGAAGAGTATGCCAACATACGCTTCACATCGCGCTGAGTGATGGCAACAAGAGAACCCAAGAGCATTGTCACGATTGCAATTCCTGACAAGACTGGAGTCCAGGACCATTGTGCGTTGGCAAATACTGTGTAATAGATACGAAGCAGCGCGCCAAAGGCTGCGACCTTTGTTGCAGCTGCCATAAATGCAGTAATAGGTGTTGGTGCGCCTTGATACACATCTGGTGACCATGCATGAAATGGAACTGCGCTAACCTTGAAGAGCAAGCCAATTGATAGGAATGCAATACCAATCAGAAGCAGAACATCATTTCCGCCGCCGCCAACAATTGCTTGACGGATGCCACCAAAGCTAATTGAGGCAGAGTATCCATAGAGATAGGCAGCGCCAAAGAGGAAGAATGCTGATGAAAAAGCACCTAATAAGAAGTACTTAAGGGCAGATTCTTGTGATGCCAATCGACGGCGGCGGGAAAGTCCAGCCATCAAATACAGCGGCAAAGACAGCATTTCTAATGCAACAAACAAAGTTATCAAATCATTAGCAACTGGGAACATGAGCATTCCGGCTACTGCAAACAAAGTCAGTGGATAAACCTCAGTTACCTGGTTACCTGACTGAACTGCGTGACGTTCCTCTTCAGATCCTGGCAAGGCGGCGGCTAGTGCTGTGAAGTTTTCAGTATCTGCAATTAAGAAAACTGAGATTATGGCGATAATTAATATTGAGGCCTGAAGTAATGCT
>Ga0209552_1000620_pt1 | contig 11400 bp, 10 predicted proteins | sample LauGreFaBDMM15SD_2_FD_188214 | JGI IMG/M metagenome (GOLD analysis project Ga0209552, IMG submission 188214) | Freshwater lake microbial communities from Lake Michigan, USA - Fa13.BD.MM15.SD (SPAdes) (version 2) | ecosystem: Environmental > Aquatic > Freshwater > Lake | place: Lake Michigan, USA... | reverse complement strand
CGACTCCCTCTGGGCCTACCTCAACCAACTCGCCAGCCCTGCAGAACTTTTATGGATGAAAAGCACAGGGGTGGTGACCCACACGGCTGCGACCGCATCGGCTGCCTTGGTGCTTTTTTGCTTGTTTTTTGGCCTGCCGCCTTCGGCAGATAGCCTGAATGCATTACTTAAAGTTTCTGCATCCATACTATTGGGATCCATGGCATTAGCCTCCACCATGAGCTTTACCTCGGCCATTGCAAGCCGGGCAGGCGCCAACCCTACCCTAATGGCGACCTTGAGCATACCCCTACTCTTGCCTACCGTACTGGTTGCCCGACGGGCTAGTTCCCTTGCCTTGGCCAACCAAGACTGGGCGGAACTTGCCATGCCCCTTTTTGGCGAACTGGCCATGCTGGGACTGCCTTTAGCTCTAGGCAGCATGCTTATGCCCTACCTTTGGAAGCAGTGAATAACCGACTTTCTTTTGCCTGGAAATTCTCGGCTGCAGCGCTTGTTAGCTACAGCATGATCGCAGGATTGGTGAGCCCGGTTCCCCGCCTTTTTATTCTCAACGAAACCATTCGCAACCTGTATTTCCACGTACCGATGTGGTTTACTATGATAGCGCTCATGGCAGTATCGCTAAAGCACAGCCTTGCAAGCCTTCGCAAACCCGGTTTGGCCTCGCTAGAACTCGATCGCAAAGCGCAATTGGCCGCCGAGGTTGCTCTCGTTTTTGCCGCCCTCGGACTTTTCACAGGCATGATTTGGGCTCGATTTACCTGGGGAGCCTTCTGGACGAACGACCCAAAACTCAACGGCACTGCAGTAGCAATTCTAATTTACCTGGCCTACTTCGTGCTGCGCAGCAGCGTCGAGGACCCGGAGAAACGGGCTCGCCTAGCCGGCACCTACAACGTCTTTGCCTTTGTACTCATGATTGTTTTTATCGGGGTGCTGCCGCGCATGACCGACTCCTTGCATCCCGGCAACGGAGGCAATCCTGCCTTTGGCTCCTATGACCTTGACAGCGGCATGAGGGCAGTGTTTTACCCGGCCGTTTTTGGCTGGATTGGAATTGGTCTTTGGGTCGTTGAACTGCGCGTGCGTTTGTCGCGTTTAATCAAGTAGCATTATGAAACGTTTTCTTCAGCAAGCAATGCCCGTCGAAATGGCCGACGCCTTTCGCGCCGACGGCAAAATATGGGTTGTAATTACCGTAATTGGCATCATTTTAGTAGGACTTTTTGCCTACCTCAGCTGGTTGGATCTGCGGCTCCGCAAAGCAGAAAATTCTAAGAAATAGATGAAACGAAACCACCTTATTGCATTGGTCGTGATGGCTTTTTTGGCAGGTGCCTTGATGGTCACCATTCAAGACGCCAGCACCTACGCCACCTTTGAAATGGCCAGTAAAAAGACCCCAGAGTCCGTAACGGTTGTAGGGCAGCTGGACCTTGAGGAGCCGATAACCTTCAATTCTTCGACCTCTATGCTTCGGTTTACTGCCGTCGACAAAGACGGAGCGCGCAGCATCGTTTACTACAACCAGCCCAAACCCACAGACTTTGAGCGGTCCGAAGAAATTACCCTGACCGGACTCAGCTCGGGAGACACCGCGTTTTTTGCCCAAAACATCCTTATGAAGTGCCCATCGAAGTACGCCGACGAAGCCCAGTTTAGCTCAAAATGAACTTCATCGGAGAACACAGCCTATGGGCCCTAGCCGGCCGGTTTTTTACCTATTTAGCCTTTACTGGAGCCCTCGGGACTGCCATTTTTTATGGACTAAACTGGCTTCGCCCTGAAGCATGCAGTGGCCCGGATGAGCTCGGCCGTCCAAGGCCCGCCCACGAGCCCTTTCTTCGTGCCGGCCGTGGTGCCTTTGCTCTGCACAGCATAGGCGTAGTGGGAATACTGACGGTGCTGCTCACCGCGATTCTAAGCCACTGGTTTGAATTTGACTACGTATGGCGCCATTCCTCGAGGGACCTCCCCCTAGAATACGTGTTCAGCGCCCTTTGGGAGGGCCAAGAAGGGAGCTTCATCATCTGGATTTTCTGGCATGCGGTACTGGGATGGTTCCTGGTCCGCGGTGCGAAGACTTGGGAGCACGGAACCATGACCGTCGTTGGCCTGGTGCAGCTCGTGCTGACCAGCATGATTTTAGGGATTTATGTATTTGGAATTAAAATCGGGTCCAGCCCCTTCGTTCTAATACGTGAACTGCCTGAAAACCTCGGACTTCCCTGGACCACCATCAAAGACTACATGATTCGTATTCCAGCATTCCGCGACGGTCAAGGCCTGAACCCCCTGCTCCAAAACTACTGGATGGTCATTCACCCGCCCACGCTTTTTTTAGGATTTGCCGCCACGCTCCTACCCTTTGCCTACGCCGTCGCCGGATGGATTGAGCGAAGGCCCTTAGAATGGGTAACTCCCGCCCTACCCTGGGCCTACTTTGGCGTAGGCGTCTTGGGAACCGGAATCCTTATGGGTGGTGCTTGGGCCTACGAGGCACTGAGCTTTGGAGGCTTTTGGGCCTGGGACCCCGTAGAGAACGCCTCGCTCGTTCCCTGGATCACGCTGGTTGCCGCAGCCCACCTCATGTTCATTGTGAAGAAGAAGAAAACATCGGGCGGACTCACCGCCATAATGGCCATGCTCTCCTTCCTTTTGGTGCTGTACAGCACCTTCTTGACCCGTAGCGGAGTTCTCGGAGACAGTTCCGTCCATTCTTTTGTCGATTTGGGGCTCAACGGCCAGCTCATGCTTTTACTCGGACTTTTCTCGGTCGGTAGCCTCATTCTGCTCCTGGTACGCTGGCGCAGCCTGCCGCGAAGCAGCGCAGACGAAGCATTTTCATCCCGCGAATTTTGGCTGGTCATTGGCAGCCTTGTGCTCTTGATTAGCGCCGTGCAAATCTCCTTCAGCACGAGCATTCCGGTGCTCAACAAGCTCATTGGTCCCGAAGGCCTGGTTCCGATCCTAGGCGAGGCGATGGCGCCACCCACCGACGTGTTTCGCCACTACCATTCCATTCAAATACCTGTGGCTATTGTAGTTAGCCTATTTATGGCCATGGTTCCCTTCTTGCGTTGGGATTCCACGCCCAATGCCCTTCTAAAGCGAATTCTGCCCTCCCTGATTGCTTCTTTGGTTCTTGGCGGACTCGCCGCTTGGGGTTTGAAGTTTGACCAGCCGATGTACAGTGTTCTTTTGATCACCGGGGTATTTGCGGCACTATCGAATCTTGACCTTTGGCTCCGCTACCAGGGTGGAGGCTGGCGCAGCGGCGGACAAGCTCTAGGCCACCTAGGCTTCGCCTTTATCTTGCTCGGAGCACTAATTAGCAACGGCAAAAAAGTGGCAATTAGCCAAAATCCCGTCTTTTTGCACAAGGACTTCCCGGCCAACGAAAACATTCTGATTCCGCTCGGAGACACGGTTTCGATGCACCCCTACTGGGTAGAATGGACCGGCGAACGCGTGGAAGGTCATTTTCAACTTTTTGATGTCAACTTCTACGGAACCGCAGAAGACCAAAGCCCAGGCAAAAAGCTGTTCTCACTGGCGCCCTACATTCAGATGAATCCGCGCATGGGCAATGTGCGCGAGCCGTCGACCAAGCACTACTGGGACCGCGACGTGTACACCTATGTGAGTTTTGCCGACATGCGCAGCCCCGAAGAGAAGGCCAGCGGTTGGTCCGAGGAGATGGACGCAACCATGGGCCGCGGGGAGGAAGTATTTGTCTTTGAAGAGTACATGATGCGTTGCGACAGCATCATAGTCAAAAGCGCTCAAATGATCGAAGAAACGGGCGACCTTGCCACCCTTGACATGGCTGCAAAGCTCACGCTCAAGCACATGGACGGCCGTAAAGAAACCATCGAAGTGCCCTATGGAGTGCGAGGCAACGAAGCCACACCGGGAGAAGCGGAGTTCGTGAATCTAGGAGTTAAGGTGCGGTTTGATGGGGTTTCTGACGAGCCCGGGCGATTCAAAATGAAGTTTTGGCGCAAGGCGCCCGAAGAGCAGGAGTTCATTCTACTTCAGGCCTTTATCTTCCCCTACATCAATGTTCTCTGGCTGGGCGTCGTTCTCATGGCCGTCGGAACCAGTTTGGCCGTTGCCAAGCGAATTGCCGGACCCAAACCTTCCCCTAAGCCATGATTCATGTGGTAGGCCGGGGCCGTGTAGGCCTAGCGCTTGCCCAGTCTTTGCCTGGTGCCCAATTGCATTCGGGGCGTGATTTTAAGGGCATAAGCGGCTTAACTACTCAGGACACCGTCTTGCTTGCGGTGCCCGATGCCTCGATTGCAGGGCTTTCTAAGCAGCTCGAGGGGAGCCAAGGGGTTAGGCTGCACTGTGCAGGGAGCGTAGCCCTTACCGACTTAGGAGCGGGCTCATGCGGAGTATTTTACCCGATGGTTTCGTTTAAAACCAGTCCTAACTGGGCTGAGGTACCCATTTTTGCCGAGGCTAGTGACTCCGCTGCCAAGTCAGCCATCGAGGCCCTAGGCGCATCGCTTGGTTGCCCACCGGCCGCATGGACGGACTCGGAAAAACGTGCGCAGTACCACCTCGGAGCGGTGTTTGCCAACAACTTTAGCAACCATATTATTGCACTGCTTCAGTCCTACTGCGCTCAGACCGGGCTCAACCCCCATGCCTACGAGGCCATGGTCCGCTCGACTCTAGAGGCAGCAGAAGCGGGCGACGCGAAATCCCTGCAAACTGGGCCAGCCAGCCGCGCGGACCAAATAACATTGGACCGGCACATGGATCTGCTTCCCAAGGAGTTGAGGTCCATTTATCGAGCGTTAAGCCAGTCCATTCAGGGCACTTTACCATGAACTACAAAACAAAGCTGCATCAAATTAAGGCCATGGCCTTTGACGTCGATGGGGTATTTACCACCGGAATCGTTCAGCTCTTGCCCAACCAAGACCCCATTCGCTCCTTTCACAGCCGCGACGGCTATGCCGTGCAGGCAGCAGTCAGGCAGGGCTACCTCGTCGCCGCCATAACCGGAGGCAGGTCCGAAACCGTCAAAGACAGCCTAAAAGCACTTGGGATACAGGATGTTTGGCTCGCTTCCCGCCACAAAATTGAGGCCTACGAAGAATGGCTTGCTCGCTATGATCTGCGCGACGAAGAGGTTCTCTACATGGGCGACGACCTTCCTGACACCGAAGTACTTCTGCGCGCCGGACTTTCATGCTGCCCGCATGATGCGGCCCCTGAGATTCGCGCCCTAGTGGACTACGTATCTCCAATAGACGGCGGCAAAGGCTGCGTCCGCGAAGTGATGGAGCAGGTTATGCGCGTTCAGGGCAAGTGGAACCTCCCGGAATACCGAAACTGGTGAAGCGCCTTCCCTACGTTTTAAAGGGCTCGTTGGTTTTAGGCAGTGCTTCACCCCGCCGAAGCGAACTCCTTGGAGTGCTGGGCATTCCCTTTTTAGTGCGAACGAGCGATTCAGACGAGTCCGCTCCCGAGGGACTTAGCGACAGCGAAACAGTGTGCCATGTGGCCCGGCAAAAAGCAGAAGCCCTGCTGCCTAGCCTACAGCCAGGCGAGGTTTTACTCACTGCCGATACCGAGGTTTGGTTTAATGGGAGGCGCTTTGGAAAGCCGCAGAACCTAGAGCATGCCGTGCAGATGCTGCTTGAACTTAGCGGTCAGACGCACAAGGTAATCACGGCCCTGTGGGCTACCGACGCAGTGACTTGGTCGGGCGCAAAGTCCACGGCCTTGGTGACGTTTAAACCGGTTGACGAAGGATTTATAAGGTACTACGTCGAGCACTTTAAGCCCCTCGACAAGGCCGGTGCCTACGGTGCACAAGAATGGTTTGGCCACCTCGCCATTGACCGCATCGAGGGAACTTTTGACAACGTGAAAGGCCTCCCACTCGACGCAGTAGTTGCGGCCTTAGAGCCCTGGCTGGAGTCCGCATAAGTCGATATTTTGAGCGATATTGCGCGCTGTGATCCGCGCCCTTAGCCCCCTTATTTTTTTGATCGTCGCCCTAGTCGTCAACGTTCAGTTGTACGGCGACCGGAGCCTTGAAGGCAGCAACCAACTCATTCTATTGGCTTCGGCAGGAATCGCCGCACTATTGACGCCTAAAAATCGTAAAAAGCTTCTATGGAAGGGTATTGAGACGACCATTTCAGACTCGACCAAGGCCATTTTAATACTGCTGATGGTGGGCGCCTTGGCTGGAGCATGGATGGTCAGCGGAATCATACCCACCCTTATCGTTTATGGACTTAAAATATTAAGCCCCAAGACATTCTTAGTGTCAGCTGCCGTTTTATGTTGCCTGGTTAGCCTGGCGACTGGCTCGTCATGGTCTACGTCGGCAACTATTGGAATTGCACTCATGGGCATTGGTCAAAGTCTTGGTATTCCTGCGGGATGGATTGCTGGAGCCGTGGTTTCTGGAGCATACTTTGGCGACAAAATGTCCCCCGTTAGCGACACTACCAACATAGCGGCTACCATGGCTGGCGCAGAGTTGACGGACCATATTCGCCACATGATTTGGACCTCGGGGCCTGCAATTCTGATTGCTTTTTTGGTTTTTGGCATTAAAGGTCTGTCTGCAACCGACGCCGGCGACCTCAGCCAAATTGCCCAGATTACCGAATTACTCAATGCGAAATTCACCATAAGCCCATGGCTCATACTGGTACCCCTAGCAAGCATTGCCCTGATTGTGCTCAAGGTTGACGCCCTTGCCGCGATGGGAATTGGAACGCTCGCCGGCGTCTTAGCCGCTAACTTGGTGCAGCCTCAAATTATTGCAGAAATAGCAGGACACAACGGACCCTCGGCCTGGTATGAAGGGAGCATGCAGGCACTGTATGGCAGCAGCCAAATTTCCATCGACCATCCTGTACTCTCGGAGCTGCTCAAAGGCAAAGGAATGTCGGGTATGCTGGGCACCGTCTGGTTGATTCTTTGCGCCCTGACCTTTGGCGGAATAATGGACGCTGCTGGTTTTTTAAATACCCTGACCCAGGCTCTTCTGCGCTTTGCACGCGGCACTGCGGGCCTCATTGGTGCAACTCTTGCATCTTGCGGAATTCTCAACCTAACCGCCTCAGACCAATACCTAGCAATTGTGGTACCTGGAAGGATGTTCAAAAAAGCCTATGAAGATCAGGGACTCAAGCCCGAGAACCTTTCTCGTGCCTTGGAGGACTCGGGCACCGTTACCTCTGCCCTCGTGCCCTGGAACACCTGTGGCGCCTACCAAAGCAGTGTTCTCGGCGTCGCTACGGGCGAGTACTTTATCTATGCCATTTTTAACTGGATGAGTCCGCTCATTAGCATGCTGCTCGGCCTGACGGGTTGGAAGGTCACCAAGCGCTAGTGCGAAGTCCGTACTTTTGCGCCCTATGCCAATACTCAGCATCGTTATTCCGGCTTACAACGAAGCCGCCACCATTCATCTAATCCTGGATAAAGTCCGCGACTGTGCCCTGCCCGAAGGATGGACCAAGGAGTTAATCGTAGTGAACGATTGTAGCAAGGACGGCACCGAAGAGGCAATCGAGCGCTACGTGTCGGCCAACCCCTCACTGCCCCTCACCTACCGCAAGCACGAAGTCAACAAGGGCAAGGGCGCTGCATTGCACAGCGGAATCGCCATGGCCACCGGCGACTACGTCATCATTCAAGACGCCGACCTCGAGTACGACCCCAACGAGTACGTCACCCTGCTGAAGCCAATCATCAACGGCCACGCCGACGTGGTTTACGGCTCGCGATTCATGGGTGGCAATGCCCACAGAATCCTGTTTTTTTGGCATTCCATTGGTAATGCGTTTTTGACCTTTTTGTCGAATATGTTCACCAACCTGAATCTGACCGACATGGAAACCTGCTATAAACTCTTTCGTCGCGACCTAATACAAAATTTGAATTTGCGCGAGAATCGCTTTGGATTTGAGCCCGAAGTCACGGCAAAAATCGCCAGGATTCCCAAGGTTCGTATTTATGAAGTCGGAATTAGCTACTACGGCCGAACCTTTGAAGAAGGCAAAAAAATCGGCTGGAAAGACGGGGTACGCGCCATCTACTGCATCCTTAAGTACGGGGCGTTTAAGGCGAAGTAGCGGGTTAGCTCTGTGGCTAACTAGCATCTGGCTACTAGCAACTAGCTAACTAGCAACTAGTTTTCTAGCAACTGGCTACTAGCTAATTGGTTTCTGGTGGTGCGGCGTTATTATAAATTTCGATTCAATACACTAACCAACAACCGGCGCACGGTTTCCATTTCATCCGCTTTACTTGCTGCCACAAATAAGGTTAGACTGGCAAGGGCTTCATTGCTGATAATAAGCTCTCCGGAATCGGTGTACAGTAGTCCATTTCGCTCCAAAAACAACAAGAAGCAAGCAGCCGCTATGCGTTTGTTCCCATCTACAAAGGCATGGTTCTTTACCACGAGATAGAGCAGCATCGCGGCTTTTTCTTCAATCGATGGATAAACCTCTTGTTCACCAAACCCCTGTCTAATTTGATTCACGGCGCTATCAAAACCGCCATCTTTTTCTTTGCCAAAGACATCTGAATTAAATTCTGAACGCATTTTATCAACAAGCACCATGTATTCAGCCATAGCAGGATATTCCGCGCTATTCGTGTGTTTTCCTTTTTCGTCTAACGACTCATGGTCGTAGTCGTCCAGGAGTTGCAAGCCCACACTAAATTGATGCAACCAGGCATAATCTTCGTTATTGCTGGCCTGATCTTCTATCGCCCTACTTAGAATACGTATCCCGTCGTGAAGCACTTGTATCTCCTTGTTTTTTTGCGCTAGGCGCTGTTCGTTGATCGCCACCCCTTCAATCAAGTAGTCTTTCAATCGTTTCGTTGCCCATTGGCGGAATTGGGTGCCTCGTTTTGAGTTAACTCGGTATCCGACCGACAGTATTGCATCCAGATTGTAGTATTCTACAGCATAGGTTTTCCCATCTTGAGCAGTTGTTGCATTTTTTGCAACAGTTGAATTTCGCTCGAGCTCACCCTCCTTGTAAATGTTTCTTAAGTGCCTAGAAACAACAGATTTATCCCTATCAAAGAGGCTCGCTATCTGGTTAAGATTTAACCAAAAAGTGTCCCCTTCAAATTGAACCTCAATCTGAGTGCTGCCATCCGGTGATGTAAAAATTTCAATTCGGTACTCCATCATTTCACGTTTATTATCATTTTTGTCGCCACCGTGTAACGGGTGTCATTCATAACTTTTTCATCCAACACAAGCGCTTAAATACCGTGTACTAACCAAGCAGTGTGTCGCACGTCCTCAATTAGTACAGAGGTTGAATCCTGAACCCACGACAAGGCGATCCGCTGATTGAAGTTACTCAAACTCCGTCACCGTACTGCACAAGCAGTCCATAAGTTGGAACTTCAAACATTTCAGCAGTCTCCTTAAATCGCACAATTGACTTAAGGCATTGATTCTAAGCCATTGTACACTACCCGACTCACCTGAGCGACGCGATTTTCCAATCAAAATCTATGGGTTCATGAAGGCAACCAGAAACCAGTTGCCAATAACCAGTAGCCAGCAGCCAGTAGCCAATTAGCCAACGAGACCACCGCGCAAAAAAAAAGCCACCCCGAAGGGCAGCCTTTTTTCTCAAAACCAAGGCTTACTTGACCTCTTCGAAGTCAACGTCGGTCACGTCGTCGGTTGCATTGGCCGAGCCGGAACCATTCCCGGCACTGCCCGCATCACCGCCGTCTTGCTGCGCCTTGTACATTTCTTCAGAAGCATTCTTCCACGCCTCATTGATTTGCTCCATTGCGGCATCAATTGCACTGATTTCTTGACTTAAGTGAGCCTTCTTTAGGTTGTCAAGCGACTCCTCAATGGCGCCTTTCTTGTCGCCAAGCTTGTCTCCGAACTCGCTGAGCTGCTTCTCGGTCTGAAAAATCATTTGGTCTGCCGCATTGAGCTTCTCAGCCCGCTCTTTGGCGACACGGTCGGTATCGGCATTAGCCTCAGCCTCCCTCTTCATGGTCTCGATTTCTTCCTTACTCAGGCCGCTCGAGGCCTCGATGCGGATCTTCTGCTCCTTGCCCGTCGCCTTGTCTTTGGCACTGACGTTCAAAATTCCGTTGGCATCGATGTCAAAGGTCACCTCCACCTGCGGAACGCCGCGGGGAGAAGGCGGGAGTCCGTCGAGGTGAAAACGTCCGATGGTCTTGTTGTCTTTGGCCATGGGGCGCTCACCCTGAAGAATGTGGATCTCCACACTGGGCTGGTTGTCGCTTGCCGTGCTAAAAACTTCTGACTTCTTGGTTGGAATGGTCGTGTTCGACTCAATTAGTCGCGTCATCACGCTACCCATGGTCTCAATACCCAATGATAGGGGAGTTACGTCGAGCAGAAGCACGTCCTTAACGTCTCCGGCAAGAACTCCACCTTGAATAGCCGCACCAATGGCAACTACCTCGTCGGGGTTCACGCCCTTGTTGGGCTCCTTGCCAAAGAAGGCTTTAACAGCATCTTGAATCGCAGGAATCCTTGTGGATCCGCCAACCATGATGACCTCGTCAATGTCGCTGGTGCTCAGTCCGGCATTCTTGAGTGCTTTTTTACACGGATCAATGGTACGCTTGACCAAATCAGCAACAAGGCGCTCAAACTCCGAGCGGCTCAGGTTGCGCACAATGTGCTTCGGACCGCTGTCGGTAGCCGTGATATAGGGTAGATTGATTTCGGTCGTAGCCGTGCTAGATAGCTCGATTTTGGCCTTTTCTGCAGCTTCCTTGAGGCGCTGCAGGGCCATGGCGTCCTTGCGCAGGTCGATGGATTCTGTAGCCTTAAACTCGTCAGCAAGCCAGTTGATGATGCGGTCGTCAAAGTCATCGCCACCAAGGTGGGTATCTCCGTCGGTTGACTTCACCTCAAATACGCCGTCGCCGAGCTCGAGGACCGAAACGTCGTGGGTTCCGCCACCGCAGTCAAACACGACAATCTTCATGTCGCGGTTCATTTTGTCGATGCCGTAGGCCAAGGCGGCAGCCGTGGGCTCGTTGATTATGCGACGAACCTTTAGGCCAGCGATTTCACCGGCTTCTTTGGTAGCCTGACGCTGTGCATCATTAAAATAGGCCGGAACCGTAATAACGGCCTCGTCTACCGTAGTACCGAGGTAGTCTTCGGCGGTCTTCTTCATCTTCTGAAGAATCATCGCAGAAATCTCCTGGGGCGTGTAGGCGCGGTCGTCAATCTGAACGCGCGGAGTGTTGTTGTCGCCCTTCACCACCTGGTAGGGCACGCGACCGATCTCTTTCTCGCAGTTTGCATAGGTCTCGCCCATGAAGCGCTTAATCGAAGCAATCGTTTTCTTGGGGTTGGTAATGGCCTGGCGCTTGGCC
>Ga0209552_1000615_pt1 | contig 11457 bp, 11 predicted proteins | sample LauGreFaBDMM15SD_2_FD_188214 | JGI IMG/M metagenome (GOLD analysis project Ga0209552, IMG submission 188214) | Freshwater lake microbial communities from Lake Michigan, USA - Fa13.BD.MM15.SD (SPAdes) (version 2) | ecosystem: Environmental > Aquatic > Freshwater > Lake | place: Lake Michigan, USA... | reverse complement strand
AAAGTTATCGCTAGTGATCGATAAGAAAAAACTCGTATTTTGAAATCATTATCTCCAAAATAATCCGAATTTTTTTTTAGCATCTTTGCATTGAGTTTAAAAAATTAGCATTTTATCAAATAGCTTCTGGCAATATAACCTTGGAATAGCAAATGCGTAAATATTTAGGCATTTATCTTTTATTTTTAGTGACATTGGTTACCTGCGATATGGTATGGCTTTTGGTGGTTGCAAAAAATCTTTATCATGATGAAATGGGGGATTTAATAGCGGCTGATCCAAACTTACTCGCTGGGATTGCTTTTTATCTTTTGTATGCACTGGGTGCTATTATATTTGTCGTTGACCCAGCTCTCAAAAAGCAATCCTTATCATCTGCATTCAGATATGGAGCTTTATTTGGATTCTTTTGTTATATGACTTATGACCTTACAAATTTAGCAGTTGTGCGAGATTTTCCAGTCCGTTTAGCTTTTATTGATATGGCTTGGGGAAGCTTTTTAACGACTATTTGCTCTGGCTTTACGTATCGGATTTTTTTTAGTAGGTTTAAAACGGCAGATATCTAATCAACGATATATTGTCTTCTAGCAAGTTGGATTGCCCCTTGTACTTCAATATATGGCAAAATTTTGTCTTAATTTAGGCAATGCGGCGGAGCAGCTCTCACCAGATTTATGAAAGATAAGCCTGATTTTTGAATGGCATCTGTAATACCAATACTTGTGCAGATTGGAGTTTAGTCTGAATCAGGTAGTGATTGGTTGCATGACTAACAAATACAGACTCATTCTTGGTTAGTGTCTGAGTACCTTCGAGAATGCTACCTTGCATCATTACCAAAAAAATACCAGCCGATAATTCGGGGACTTCAAATTGATAACTACTCTCTGGAGGCATTTTTAATACCCGTATAGCCAAGTTCGTTTTTGTTTCTACATGAATATCCTCAAGCACGGGACACGCGATTTTTTGTAATTCTTTAACCGAATCTAGTGGAATCGAAGCAGACGTGAAATGGTGTTTGGGACCCTTTTTAAAATGCGTCATTTGAGCAGGTAGGAACTTTGCACCAAAGTCATGACTGCAACGCAGGGTTAAGTAATGTAAACCATGGTCTCCGGCAATAATTGGTCCATAACCTGTATAGGCCCCTGCATAGTGAACTACATACGGTTTAATTTGGTGTTTTCCAAATTGCCCAGAACCTTCGATAAAAACTTGAAACTGATTTTGCATATGAAAATGCAAGGGGTTAACCACATTTGCAAGTTGCTTAATTAAATACGATTGGGGTGAGAATTCTGGATCTTTTTCAGGGCTAAAGTAATCATGGCGTTCATATTTGAGGCCATTATCATGCTCATGATATTGAAAATTTTCAGTAGATTTTTGGGCTAATTTAACCGCCATCATTCAATTTTCGCACCAGATTCTTTAACACGCTGACCCCATTTTTGGTATTCGACCTTTATAAATTCTTCAAATTCACTAGGGTTCTTACTCATTAAAACTTCTGAACCAATACCGAGCATTCTTTTTACAATTTCTGGATCTTCTAGAGCTGCATTTAGTTCTTTATGTAAGCGATCCACAATTGGCCTTGGGGTCCCTGCTGGAGAGAAAAGACCTAACCAGGCACCTCCATTAAAACCCTTTAAGCCTAACTCATCGACGGTTGGCACATCCGGAGCAAAAGAAGTTCTTGTTAGTCCGCCGGTTGCTAGGGCTTTCAGTTTGCCAGATTTGATATGGGGCATGAGGGTTAGGACAGTATCAAAAGTAACATCGACTTGTCCACCAATTAAGTCTGTTTGAGATTGAGAGCTGCCTTTATAGGGGATATGGGTCATTTTAATCTCTGCTTGGCTTGTAAGCATACTCATCATTAGATGACTGGTGCTACCATTGCCGATCGATGCGAAGGTATATTTATTCGGTTCCAGTTTTGATTTTTCAATTAAATCTTGCATCGAATTCAGTCCTGATTTGGGGTTAGTAACCATGACATAGGGTAACCAGGATACCAATCCAATCGGTGCAAAACTTTTACGAGAATCGTAATTCAATTTGGCATACAAATGCGGGTTTGTAGCAAAAGGAGCCGTTGCACTTAATAAAAGAGTATGCCCATCTGGAATAGCTTGAGCAGCAATGCCTGCACCTAAACTTCCACCTTGGCCGGGTTTGTTTTCAATAATAAAAGACTTTCCCAATCTATTAGTAAAACGTTCTGCTAAGATGCGGGCAATTGTGTCGGTTGCTGTGCCTGGTGGAAATCCAACAATAATCGTAATATTTTTTTCGGGATAGTTTGCAAAACTTTGCGCTTGCACTAGATGAAAACTCAAAGAAAATAACAAAATACTGAATATTTTTTTCATATTTGTAGTCTCCTAAACTTTATTTTTAAAGAGTATCACATTTCTCTATCAATCTGCCCTAAATGGAGTGTGGATTGAAAAAATGCATAATAGGATAAAAATCATCATAAAAAAGGAGATATCAATGCATTTATTCATTGAACAAGTTTGTATGGACTGCGTTTTGTGGTGCGTGCGATTGCCTAATCTAACTCAAAGAAAAATAGTACAAGCTATTCGTCATTATTTAGGGCAAGTTCCAAATTGGTTAAGGATTTTATTTTTGAGTATTAGCGCATTTTTATTGCTCAATAGCGTGTTACCTGCCTATGCACAAAATTATCAAAACTATCCAGAAAGACCTGTGCGCGTTCTTAATCCATCATCACCTGGTGGGGGTGGTGATGTTATTGCGCGTATTGTAATGCAAGAACTTTCTAAAAAAATGAATCAAAATTTTATAGTCGATAATCGGCCTGGGGCAGCCAATATTATTGCTACTGAAATGGCTGCTAAAGCCATTCCAGATGGCTATACCCTTTTACTAGGGACAACTGGGACTTTTGTTACGAACCCACTTTTATATGCAAAATTACCTTATTCCAATCAAAGTTTTGTGCCGATTGTGAATGCAGTTAACGCCCCTTTTATTTTATGTATTCATCCTCAAGTGCCAGCGACTAATTTAACTGAGTTGATTGCTTATGCCAAAGCCAATCCAGATAAATTATCCTTTGCTTCTTTTGGCAAGGGTAGTTCTAACCACCTTGCTGGTGAATTATTTCAAATACTTACTGGTACAAAATTCATCCACGTGCCGTATAAAGGTGGTGCCCCTGGCATGGCTGCACTCCTAGCTGGTGATATTACGATGACATTTGATAGTGGCTTAACTTCGATTGCGAATATTCAAGCTAAAAAGATTCGCCCAATTGCAGTTGCTGCGCAGGCAAGATTATCTGAATTACCAGATGTACCAACTTTTACTGAAGCTGGCTTAGCTAATTTTCATGCTGGTTCCTGGTATGGTTTTATGGCTCCTGCAGGAACTCCCATAGAAATTGTACAAAAACTGAATGTGCAAATTAATCAAGTTCTGCGAACTCCCGAGATTACAGCGCGTATTAATCAGTTGGGCAGTTCTATTGTTGGTAATACGCCTGCCGAGTTTGCGCGCCAAATTGCCTTAGAAAGTGAGGTTTGGAGTAGCGTGGTGAAGAAGGCAGGGATCTCACCTGAGTAGGAAATATTTCGAATGGAAAAATATCTTGACATCTAATATGGATCACACAATTAAACGGGTAGAAACTATTCCAGTTTCGCTGCCGTTAATCAAGCCCGTCTTGATGGGTGATAACCAAGAAATTCGTTCTTCGGATTCCTTATTAGTCAGATTAGAAACTGCCAGTGGCGTGACTGGTTGGGGAGAGGCATCAGCCGCCCCGAAGATGACTGGTGAGACCCTTTTAGGGATGAAGCAATTAGTTGATACGCAGTTTTCTCAAATGCTGCTTGGGCAAAATATAGTGGACTGGGCCATGGTGAATGATCAAATCCAAAATGGGATACCTGGTAATACAGGGGCAAAGGCAGCCTGTAATATTGCTTTGTATGACTTATATGGAAAATGTTGCAATATTTCTGTTTCAGACCTTTTAGGTGGTCGGATTAGAAGGCAGATTCCGGTCATGACTTTACTTGCCAATCCTACGATTCAGGAGGATTTGTTGGACGCGGCTCGTTATTATCAGACTGGCATTCGTTTTTTTAAGTTAAAAATTGGAGTGAAGTCTATTGAAGAAGAGATCGCTACTTTAAATGAATTAAGGAGACTGTATGGCTCGGCTGTTTTTCTCAGTGCAGACGCCAATGCTGGATTATGTTTGGCAGATGCCAAGCTAATATTACAAGGTATTGCACAAAGTAATTTACTATTCTTTGAGCAAGCTTTAGCTAGTGATGATTTAGATGGTTCAGTTCAGTTAGCTCAGTTACAGCATGCCCCTTTATGTGCAGATGAGTCTGCACACGATATTGCCCATATTATTCGTTGGCACGAGCACGGTGCTATAGCTGGAGTTAATCTAAAGACCATCAAATTTGGTGGAATTGGAGGAGTCTCTACTGCAGCCAAAGTGGCGCATGCGTTAGGTCTAGAGGTTAATTTAGCCTCTAAGGCTGGCGAATCTAGTTTGGGAACTTCGGCTTTGATTCATCTGGCGTATACAGTTCCAAGTATCAACTGGGGGGTAACGCCGAGTTGCCAATATTTACAAGAAGATATTGTCGAACAAAAAATAGTGATTGAAAATGGGTGTGTAATTTGTCCGACAGGACCTGGACTTGGGGTTGATATCAATGAAAAGATGGTGAATAAATACCGTATTGAGCATTTATCCTAAATAATTAAATATTATTGATGAATCAATTGGTGGATAAGGGTATGAAAATAGATTACGAATATATGAGGGGTATTTTTTAGTATGTCCAATTTGCCACTCTCACATTTAACGATCATAGACATTGGTAATAGCTTAGCAGGAGCTTTTGCTACTAAGTTATTAGCTGACTTTGGGGCGACGGTAGTGGTGATTGAGTCTAGTACTGGTTCACCTATAAGAAAACTGATGCCAGATGAACTACGGCTAAAGTGGTGGCATGCCATAGGGAAGAATAAACAATCAGTCCTAATCAATTCTATGAGTCCACAAAGTGATGCAATACTGCTTCGGATCATGGAAGACGCAGATATCATTTTTACGGATATTGGTCCATTGGGTTGGTCTAATTGCCCGTGGTTAGGAAAATTAGACCAATTAAATCATCAACCTTTAGTAGTTGACTTATATGCAACTGGTGTTGATTTACCCCATTTATGGAAAGGAACGAGCTCGGCCGTTTTTACAACTGCCATTACCGGTATGATGCATTTGACTGGCTGGGAGGATGGTCCGCCGGTATCTGCGGAGGTGCCGATAGCTGAATATCTGGCGGGTATGATGGCAGCCATGGGTGCCATAGCAGAAACCAACTACACTAAAATTCATCAAACTCAACCTAGAAATATTTCTATGGCGATGCATGAAGCAGTTTTAAGAATGATTGAATGGCAATTGCCAATTGCTTCTTTACAGGGTGCGCCAGTTTCGCGGAACGGTAATAATTTTCCAATGAATGCAGGTATTTCTAATATGCCTAAAACAAAAGATGGTCAATACATTGCTATATCTGCGGCTAATCAGGACGTTGCATTAAGGCTTTTAAGGTTGATTGGCGGTCAATCGCTAGCAGAAGATCCCAAGTATGCTACTCCGGCAAATCGTGCTGAGAATATGGACGAAATTTATGATTTATTGAATGAGTGGGTAAGTACAAAGACACAAGCGGAGATATTAGAATTAGCACAGCAAGCTGATGTTGTCGTTGGTCCGATTTATAACACCAAGAATGTCTTAGAGGATCAGGCAATTCGGGAGCGCGGATATATTCAGGCAAGGCAGACGGTGGATGGCCAAGATTTTTGTGAAGTAACCTGTATTCCAAGTCTACAAAAGAAAGGTTTGAAGATAGAGGTCGCACCTATCTTAGGAGCAAACACCAAAGAATTTTTAACTCAATTAGGAATCACTGAAATGCACTATCAAGAATTAATTAGTCAAGGTATTATTGGTCAGGTGGCTTAACTAATGAGAAAAAATATACGCTGGCCAATTCAATCCCTTTTATTTATTCCAGCTAACCGCGATGACTTTATTTCTAAGGCTTCAAGGTACGAGCCGGATGCTGTTATTTTAGACCTAGAAGATGCCTTACCAAAATCACAATTATCCGCAGCTAGGCTTCGGATTAAAGAACAGATTCAATTATTGTCTACAAATCAGATAAAAGTTTTTGTGCGAATAAATTCGATGAGCGAGGGTGGTCTTGATGACTTGAAGCATCTAGTTTGCAAAGAATTAACAGGCATTGTAGTGCCTAAAATAGAGACTATTGAAGAGGTACAACTTTTAGATCAAACATTAAGTTATCAGGAAGGTTTGCAGCAAATTGCCCAGTTTAGTATTGATATCATTGCTTTACCAGAAACTGCCCTGGGTATTTATTATAGTTTCGAAATTGCTAAGGCAAGTCCGAGGATTCAGAGCGTAATGACGGCTGTTAGCGGCCCAGTAGGGGGAGACATTGCAAAAGCCGTTGGTTATGAAGCAACACGAGAAGGTTTAGAGCAGCTTTATGTAGAAGGTAAAACTGTTCTAGCGAGTAAAGCTGGTAGAGCGCCATATCCAATTGCTGGCATTATTGGTGCTGATATGAATGATTTGGAATATATTGAAGAACTAATCAAAAGGGCTAAATCGATTGGTTTTACAGGAGTTGCTCTAATACATCCCAAGCATGTTGCTATTGCAAACCGAATTTTTCGTTTAACGGAGGAGGAGGTTACTTATCATCGACAGTTAATTGAGTCTTATGAAGAAGCTATTAAAAAAGGCTTAGGGGCTGTCCGATTTAGAGATGCGATGATTGATCAAGCGATGTATGAGCGATCGATGGAACTGCTTTCGAATCAAACATGAACCAAATAAGTAAATCCAGTGACTCATATCATGACTTGCCACTAGCTGGGTTAGTTGTGCTAGAGTTAGGCACAATTATTGCAGGCCCATTTGCAGGAAGTCTTTTGGCTGATTTGGGCGCTTTAGTGATTAAGATTGAGCAACCCAATCAAGGCGATGGTTTAAGAAATTCAGGACCAGTGATTGATGGTGTTTCAATTTGGTGGGGAGTTGCCTCTAGAAACAAAAAATGTATTAGTTTAGATTTAAAAAGTCCGATTGGACATCAGACTTTTTGTCACTTAATTGCTAAAGCAGATGTATTAATTGAGAACTATCGACCCGGGGTTTTAGATCGTCTAGATTTGAGTGTTCAGAAGATGCATTTAATGAATTCGAAACTCATCGTATTGAGTATTTCAGGATATGGTCAAGATGGCATCAATTCACAAAAGCCTGGCTTTGGAAAAATTGCAGAAGGTTTAAGTGGGATTGTGCCATTGACAGGTAAACCTACTGAACCACCATTATTTACTGGATTTTCTTTAGCAGACACCAGTGCTGGATTATATGGAGCCTTTTTAATTAACGTGCTTTTGGCAAAAGGTTCCGAGGCAAAAAATATTCATTTAGATTTAGCCCTCTATGAGCCTTTGCTAAAGATGTTAGAGTTTCAGTTTCATACCAGTGATGAGCTTGAGCGAACTGGCTCTAATCATCCTTATAGCTGGGGCATGAAGTCATTTAGTGAGAGTTTGCCAGCATTTCAAACCCGCGATAAAAAATGGGTACAACTGCAGATTGATCAAAATGCTACAACGATTATTTTGCAGGAATGTGGAATTTTGCCTGATCAAAAGATGGCAGATTTAGAAATAGACCAAGTAATTCGTGCATGGCTTAGTACTTATCGATGTGAAGATGCTTTGGAATTGTTGGCATCCTTACACATTGCTGCATGCCAAATTCAGGATGGACAATCAATTGCTCAGCAGGTATATTTTACGATGCGTGCAGATTTAGAGCTGGTTAAGCATCCTGATCTAGGCCAATTTCCAGTTCCGGGTTTTTTCCCGAAGTATGCCAGAATCGTTAATAATTCGAAGTTTAGAGCTACTGAGATTGGTGCAGATAATGATTTTATTTTTAGAGAGTTTCTTCATTTGAGTGAGATAGAAATCTCACAAATTAAAGCCCATCAAAAAACTTAATTTTCTAGTTTTACTCTAATTTGATTTGAGCTTGTTTGATTAATTTCTCATATTTATTTGCTTCAATTTGGACAAATTCTTGAAACTCGCTCACTGTATTTATTGGTACGGCGATACTATCAGCCTCAAGTTGGTTTTTAACATCAGGATTACTTAAAAAAAGATTAATTTCACGATTTAATAGATCAATAATGGGCTTCGGTGTAGCTTTTGGAGCAAATAGGCCGCCCCAGACGGTAAAGCTAAAGCCGGGTAAACTTTCAGCGACAGTTTCTATTTGTGGCAGAATGCCAATTCGCTTTGGTGTAGTAACTGCAATCACTTTTAATTTTCCACTTTTAATTAGTGGGATTGCAGTTGACGTGCTTGAGAAAAATAGATTAACTCGGCCACTGAGAAGATCTGGTAAGAGATTACTAATTCCTTTATAAGGGACATGGACCATTTTTGAATTGGTGCCTATTTCAAGAGCAACTGCTGCTAAATGTCCAGGCGTGCCTTGCCCAAGAGAAGCATAAGATAGTGCGTTCGTATTTTTCTTTGCCAGCTGAATTAACTCAGTTAAATTATTAAAGCTTGCATCAATTGGAGCGACGATTACGAGTGGTGCATTTCCCATTAGAACAACTGGAATCAAATCTTTAAGGGCGTCGTAGCCTAGATCTTTCATTAAAAGACGGTTGACAATGATTTCTCCAGTTTGACCGACTAAAAGAGTATGTCCATCCGGTTTTGCATTAACGACCATCCGCCCACCAATAGAACCATTTCCCCCTGGTTTGTTTTCAACTATGAGGGGTTGTTTAAAGCTCGGGTAGAGTTTTTCACTCGATAGTCTGGCTAGGCGATCACCCATACCACCTGGGCCATAAGGGACTACGAGGGTGACAGCTTTTTCTGGGTAAATTACTTGTGCAGTAACTAAAGTGCTAGCCATACTCATCAGAAACACAATAATGATTTGCAAGCTCTGCGGGAGGTATTGATTGAGATTCATGATGAACATTCCTTCTTTAATTGATGACAGGTGAAAGATCGGTATTCGAGAGATCGGCATTCGAGAGGCGAATTTTAATCACCTAATTTGATATTAGATTTTTGAATAACGCCACTCCATTTGGCTGACTCTTGTAATAAAAACTCTTTAAACTCTTTTGGGTTTGAAGCAACTACTTCAAAACCTTGTGCTTCGATCCCTTTTTTGACTGTCGGTTCTAGAATGATTTGAGCCGTCATTTTTTGAATTTCCTCAATGATTTGAGTTGGGGTACCTGTTGGTGCTACTAGTCCTAACCAGCCCTCGATGATAAGATCAGGTAAACCATCCTCGCTTAAGGTAGGGACATCTGGAAATTGTATAACGCGTTTTTTGGATGCTACAGCAATGAGCTTGAGCTTGCCAGATTTAATATGATTAATTGCTGATGGTAGTGGTACAAACATGAAATCTGTATTACCAGCCATCACATCTGTCATCGCTGGGGTATCGCCCTTGTTTGGAATATGGTTTAGTTTGATAGCTGTTTTTAGGGAAAGTAATTCAGCCGCAAGGTGCTGAAGATTACCAATTCCAGCCGAACTATAGTTGAGTTCAACGGCAGATTTTTTAGCATACTGAATGAGTTCTTGAACATTTCGAACAAGTAATTTAGGGTTTGTAACAAGAGCAAAGGTTATTGATGTGGTTTGAGAAATTGGAGCCAAATCTTCCATGGCTTTAAAGGGTAAATTTTTATAAACAAATGGGTTAATTACCATCACACTGGGTACTGCGATACCGAAGGTATAGCCATCAGGGCTAGATTTTGCAATCAAATCCATGCCGATATTACCATTTGCACCTTGTTTATTTTCTACGATGACAGAAGTCTTCCAGGACTCGGTCAGTTTTGATGACAGGACTCTGGCAAAAACATCGACAGAGGATCCTGGTGCCTGGGCAACAACTATTCTTACTGAGCGGCTTGGATAATTTTGGGCATTCACTTGTAAAGTAATACCAAGCAATCCAAGCGTTAGCATAACCATACCGAACATTTTGAGTAATAGGTATTTTGCTTGCAGGTGGCAGTTTATTAGGGAGATTTTTACAGAGTTACTCGTCATCACAAGCCTTCTTTCTGAATGAAGTAAAAATTTTTATTAAAAAATCAAGCGAATCAATTGAATCGTTCATGTAGCTCGTTAATTCGACTATTTATTCAGTACGTCTGGATTTGCCAGTCTAAGTGGTAAATTATTGGCAAAGAGGTGGACCTGTTCAAAAGCTTCTCCAAAATACATTTCAAAAGTATCATGATCAGCCCATCCCAAATGGGGCATACAAATTACGTTAGGCATTTTTAGTAGGGGGTGTTTACCATCTAAAATTGGCTCATTTTCATAGACATCAACAGCAGCAAATCCCGGCCTGCCAGCATTTAAGGCATTCTCAAGGGCGCCAGATGCAATCAGCTCAGCACGGGCCGTATTGACAATTAACGCAGTTGGCTTCATCAGAGTCAAGTCCGATTCTTGAACAATTCCTTGTGTTTCTTTTGAATATCGTAGGTGTAGACTAATTACATCAGCACTTGAAAAAAAAGATTCTTTTGAATCAGCCACTCCATAGCCGAGGGACTTAGCCTTATCTAGAGAGGCTTTTCTACCCCAGACTACAATTTGCATACCTATTGCTTGGGCAGATTTAGCAACAATTTCTCCGATGACTCCAAGACCAAAGATACCCAATGTTGAACCATGAATACGGTGTGATAAAGTAATTGGGAATTGTCCTGCTTGCATGCGACTTGCTTCAAGAACGACATTTCTTCTTGCCGCAAAAATTAAAGCGAGGGTTAATTCCGCAGGCGCTAAAGGGGATGAACCCACACCATGGGCTACAGGTATACCCAGTTTAGTGCACGCCTCAAAATCAATCATTTTACTATGACGGCCAACTAGGGAGATGAGTTTAAGCTTGGGTAGTGCTTCTAGGATCGCCTGGGTAATTCGAATTCTTTCTCGGACGATGACGATCACATCAGCTTGGATAAAACGTTCAATCAGTTCTTTTTCTGATTTCGCAGGTTCAACATAGAGAGTTACGTCATGATCCTTGAGGTATGAGAAGCAGTTTAAACTTCGAGCACAGTTTTGATAATCGTCAGCAATAACTACTTTCACGGGAATCCTTAATTTTTTGCAGCTGTTAAATCGACCTGAACTTTGCAGCCTGGAACCAAAAACTTACCGACCTCTAGGGTTGTTCTGGGTGGCGGAGAAGGAAAATATTCTTTCCAAATTTGATCAAAATAATAAAAGTCATTTAAATCTGATAGAAATACT
>Ga0209552_1000607_pt1 | contig 11539 bp, 25 predicted proteins | sample LauGreFaBDMM15SD_2_FD_188214 | JGI IMG/M metagenome (GOLD analysis project Ga0209552, IMG submission 188214) | Freshwater lake microbial communities from Lake Michigan, USA - Fa13.BD.MM15.SD (SPAdes) (version 2) | ecosystem: Environmental > Aquatic > Freshwater > Lake | place: Lake Michigan, USA... | reverse complement strand
GCCAAAGACTGTGGCCCAGCGGTGAGAAAGACCAGACGGCTTCAACCCAGCATAACCAACCTTGCTGGCGAGCCCGAGGGAGAGACGGCACCGCTTGCTGTGATGGGTTCCGGCACCTTGGAAAGGTAGTCGGGCCTGCCTCATGGCTTAGTGAACGGGACTCGTGTCCTGTTTTCTATGACGGATATTCCAGTGCCAGGGCCAGAGCCAAAGCAGTTCCCATGAGAAAGGACGGACAGTGATGAAAGTCAGGATGAAGTCGGCTGATGGTCGAGTCGAGATTGAGGTTGAAGGCAAGGACACCAAGGACTCCTTCTCCCAGATCGCCTTGGCCTCCGAGGTATTTGGTCAGTCAGTCTGTGGTGCCTGTGATTCCTCAAGGACTGTCCCCTCCGTCAGGGAAAGGGACGGCAATACCTTCTATGAAATGAAGTGCCTCGACTGTGGGGCGACCCTTGGCTTCGGTCAGAAGAAGCAAGATGGAAGCCTGTTCCCTAAGCGGAAGGGCAAGGACGGGTCCTATCTTGAAGGCAATGGCTGGATGAAGTGGAAGGCACACCAGCAGGAGCGAGAGATCGAGCCCTTTTAGTGCAGCATAGGGGCCGAGCAAGGACATAAACCTTGCATGAGACCCCTAGTCCTAGCCTTGGTGGTGTTCGTTCTTGGTTGCCGGGAGAGCGGCGTATCAACCGACCCGCCATTGGCTAGGGCAGAAGACTTCACTTGGGTGCAGGTCCCGCCCTTCAAGGATTTCTCCCATGGAATCCAGCCCGTCGTAGACATCGAGCGGCGGCTGCCCCTCAAGCACGACTACTACCACGAGGACCCGGTCACTTGGGTGCATGAGGGCACCCACTACATCAACAGCAACGTCACCCGGGAGAAGGGGAAGCAGGGCCTCTACCTGATGGATGGCAGGGCAGTGATCCTCATCGCCCCCAACCTGACCCTAGAACAAATCGCAGTCGCCATACCCGAGAAGGACCGACGCACGATCTACCAGACCTACCTCATAGACCAGCGGCAGTGGTGGAACAAGGAACCCCTGTACCTGCTGAATGAATGGGTCGCTTACGGCAATGGTTGTGCTTGTCGGAAGTCTTTGAACAAGACGGGGAAGGACCGGATTGACACGGTCAGGTTTGCCTTAGAGATGGAAGTCTATGTCAGGCACATGGCTTCCCTCGCTAGGAAAGACCCCGCCTATAAGGACATAGAAACACTTGATGCCTTCATAGATTGGCATGGCAATAGGATTAGATACTTGGCTGGACCAGAGGACACTGAACTCGCAGTGTCCATGCTCGACAACAAGACAGTCCCGGTCGGAAAGGTCGAGCGGATGGTCCCCAAAAAGTAAAGATACACAGACTTGACACGGGATTTACAACGGGGGAATGAGCAAACAGAAGGACAGAAGTAGGGCGAACCTTGCAATCTACGCCGAGCAAACAGTCCGTTGTGCTGTGTGCTACTGGCGGAAGTTCAGACCCGGGAGGCGGTGCGAGTTGCACCATATCGTGGGTCGCCGGGGCCACGATCCTCATCACCATCGCAACTTGCTGATGGTCTGTAATGAATGCCACTACGGCTACCACTCGGGCGGTGCTAAGACTTTGAGCCTAGGGCAAATCTTGCAGGCAAAAGAGGACGAGGACGGGGAGGTAGACATCCCGTTCCTAGCCAAACTCATGGGGAAAAAGGGCCTAAAGGAGGACCCGATACCCCTACCATCGTGGGCCATAGACGAGAGGAGGAACAATGCGGGCAAGTGACGCTCACCACTGGCGGGTTCTGAGAAAGCAACTTCAACAAGGGACGAACGGCCATGCCAATCAACAGTCGGACCAAGGGGAAGGTCGGGGAACTGGAACTTTGTCACACACTCAAGGAGTTATTCGGATGGGAAGCAAGACGGAGCCAGCAGCACTGCGGGGATGCGGGGGACGCGGACGTTGTGATCGAGGGGATGGAAGGAGCGTTCCCCGAAGTGAAGAGAGTGGAGAAGTTGAACGTCACTCAGGCGGTGGAGAAGGCTGTCGAGCAGTGCCAAGGGAAGACGCCCCTTCTGTTCCACAGGACGAACCGAAGCAAGGTGGGTTGGCTTCTGACGCTCAGGCTGGAAGACCTAATGAACCTGCTGTCTCTGGTGGACTCCATGCCTTCCCCTCAGGAGCCCTCCGATCCGCCGTCCGAGAGCGTTACGACCTTGTTCCAGCGGCTGGGGTTCGGCGGGTTGCCGAAGCAATGGCTCACGGAGCAGAACGATTCGGAGAAGGGAACTGGATGAAGGGCATACCCATGGGTCATGTCTTGAACCACGCCCTTGCCCATATCTACCAGTATTTAGATGGTGACCGCAGTGAAGATCACCTCGGCCATGCAGTAGCCAACCTGTGTATGGCCTGTCACTTTGACGAGAACCCTGCCGTCAGGACCACTGACGAATACTCGATCATCAGGAAGGGTGGCAATGACTGAGAAGAGTGTTGACCGCTTGCTGGCCGAGATCGCAGAACTCAGGGCAAACCGGGACGAGTGGATGGATCGGTCTCATGAACACGCCATGGAGGCAGACCGCTTCCGTGGACAGATCGTCAACCTCAAGGGCAGGTTGTGGGAACTGGAGAGGGACATGAAGGCCAAAGACATTGTCCTTCAGTGTGCCCAGCAGGAGTTGCACAGGTCCCCGGATCGTATCCCCAAAGCAACGGATTGCGAGCATTCTGAAATATGGGTGGGGCGTGACTCTTCCGAATGAGAGGACGAGATCGGTCCTGTACACAAGGGACTTTCTTATCAGACTGTCGAGTCCTTACCTGCCAGACGGAATCAAGAGGGTTCCCATGTCAGTAAGGGAAGAGGCCCGCAGACTCCTCAGGCATTACCCCGGCGTGGTCGAGGTTGCCGAGGCAGGCATAGGTGCCCCTTCTTTATTTGACCAAGAGGAGGCTTGGTCCCTGCTGTCCCGAACGGGAACAAACATCACAAAAACTGACGAATCGGCAACGGGATGCAGCGATCAGGCCGGTAAATGTCCCGCACGGGAATGTCTGACAGACGCGGAGCGAGAGGCGGTGGAGGTGGCAGCCGAGGCATATGCCGACGATCACGGCGAAAGGTTTGCCGCCACGCTCCGCTCCCTTCTGGAGAGAACCAAATGCACGACATAGAACACGAAGCACTTGCCGGTGGATGGCGAGCCCTTTGTGTCGGCGTCATGCTTCAAGGGGTGCAGCGGGCAGAGGCCAGCAGCAAACTCTACAAGCCGGGTGCCAGGCAGAAGATTGATGGCAATGGCGGATTGGATAAAGAGATTCTAAAGCAGCGAGCCTTGGCCAGAGAGTGGCTGAAAGGTGGCGTCGGCTTGGTCACCTTTGAAGATTGCTGTGAGGCTATGGAGTTAGACCCTGACAGGACTCGCGGGCGTATTGACGAGTGGTGCCACGAAAAAAGGAGGACGCCCCTCCATCGTTCTCCCCTGCCGGAATGGGCTGACGAGGGTTAGCCTAGGGCTATGTTCAAACGACGCCCTAAGACTAAAGCCAAGCCGCCCGTGCGTGAGCCTAAGCCATGCCGCGAGTGCGGGTGCCCCGGCGTGTACGGGATAGATACCTTTGGGGTTGTCTCGGAAGAGTGGCGTTGCCGAGAGTGTCACGAGAAGGCCTGCCGAACTGTTATTCGGGAGGACATATTCACTAGGTACGGGGTGCCTTGATGCTAACCCCGGAGCAGCAGGCCATCGCAGAGCAGGCCATGAAGTTGGTTCCTGTTTGCGTCAGGACCTTCCTCAAGAATATGCCCTGCATCCGGCAGGTTGCTGAGTGTTGTGACTTAGAGAGTGCCGCTTACTTTGCCTGTTGCCGTGCGGCTAGGACCTATGACCCAACCAGAGGGGTAGGACTGTCAGCCTACTTCTCGGTGGCTATTAAGAATGGGATGCTGCAAGAGGTACAGAAGGAACTAAAGAGTCAGTCCCATTCCATCAAGCGTATCCCATTGGACGAGATTCACAGACGCCAGCCACCCAAGAGAGAGCAGGGAGAGCAAGCCCTCCCCGCCCTTCTTGAGTTGACCGAAGACGAACGAGATTGGATCGAGCAGTATGTCTTTGAGGGTGCTAGTTTCAGGGCGTTTGGTCGGCAGTCTGGTCGTGATCCCCGGACTGCGAAGAAGATACTGAAGTCCCATCTGGACAAGTTGAAGACTGCTGTCGAGCATCGGCCCTAGCCTTTCTTCTAAAGGCCCGCCTCCTTTCCCGCCTGATTGACCCACCATAGGCACACTTCTCCCGCCAGCCATCCCTTCCGGGGTAGCCAGCAGCCTTAGCCTTGAGGGCGTAGTGGAACCAAGGCTGGTGGTAGCCGTCGCCATTGGACCGCTTGATCTTCTTACGTTTGAGGGTGGCAACAATGTCCTTCCAAGTTACGCCCCCTTGGTTCTGCCTCTCGGCCCACTCAACCAGCCTTCGCTCATGCTCGTCGTGAATCCAAGCCCCGACTCGACTCCTCATCCATCCAGCAGGAGGCCGACCACTGTGAGGTAGTCCCTTCTCCTGCCGAATGGCAAGGGCATCACGGGTTCTGGTCCTGATCCACTCACGTTCTAGTTCTGCAACCGAGGCAAGCAGGTGCATGACGAACTTGCCAAGGGATGTCCCGGTATCGAGGGCAATGTCCAAGGACAGAAGGCTGACCCCCTTACTGGCAAACATCTCAAGCAGTTGGGCTGCGTCATAGACTGAGCGGAAAGCCCGGTCCATTTTTGACCAGCACACTACGTCCCCGGGCTGGGTCAAGACCCACAACTTCAGGCCCTCTTCCCTTTCGGTGAAGGGCTTGGCACCAGAGGTAGCCTTGTCCTTGAACACCTCGCCCCAAGTATGAGTCTCTTTGTACTTCTCGTAGGCCAGAAGGATTGCCTTCTCCTGTACCTCGTAGGTGTATTGCTGACCCGCAGTTGAAGCACGGGCATATCCATAGAAGGTAGGCATAGTTTCCTCAGGGGCAGAAGTCTAGGACCGGACCAGTGACTAACTCCTCCTCCAATCGCATGACTCTGGTAGGCAGGTTGGAGTCGGCGTACTCCCGCCACTTCTCAAAGCCATGCCTACCCGAGATTCGGGTGGGCCAAGTTACGGCATAGGTGTGGCCGCAAGGGTGCCTTAGGTATCGCTGCAATCCAGCAGCAGTGAAGTGGCCACCGCTATCGTAAGGAACAAACCCGATGGCAATGAGTCTTTCGTAGCACTCAGTTATCTTCCGTTGTATCTCCGCTGTCTCCTCGATCTTCTCCTCCACGCTTCGACCAGTGGTAGTCCGCATATCTTGACGCTGCCAGTACGGCTTGCGTGTCCTCCTTTCCTAAAAAGGTATCGCCCAACTCTGCTGCCATGACAGTGGCCGACCGACCAACGATCAGCCACATCCCTCTCTCTACCTTGTCCGTCCATGCTGGCTTACTCATCGGCCCCCCTGTGGTGCAAACATTCCACGGTTCCACTTACTCACCTTGGAGTCGGTAGCCCTGTCGGTTTCGCCCCTCCTCATTGCGTAGTGTTTCTGCCTCTCGACCATTGCCCTCTCGGCAACCCAAGGACTGAGGGCCAGCCCCGCAAGAGAAGCCTCCTCCTCTTCGGGGCTGGGTGCCTCGTCTCCATAATCACGAAGCCTCGTCACTTGGACTTCCTCCCTTTCTTCTTGGCCTGATACCTATCCCAATCAATGGCCAAGGACCGGGCTATTTGTTTGTCCGGTCGCTTGAGAAAGCCCTTCAACTCAAGGGCATTGATGTGGCACACCACACCGTTGACGTTCTTGATTCCCATAGCCCCGGCCATCTGCCTCAGGGAGGGCTGGCAATCCTTCTCGGTGATGTACTCCACGATGTAATCGAGAAGTTCTTCCTGCCGTCCGGTCAGGTCAGGACTTGCAATCGGCATGGTCAACCCTTTCAGTTGGCGATGAAGACTGCCCGGTTACCGGCAGCCTCGAAGAAGGAGAAGGTGGCACGAGCCTCGCCCTCAAGGATCACCTTAAGAGCATCGGCTGGGCAGCCAAGACGAACCCTTGCCTGAGCATCCTTCTTCTTGGGCGGATAGAAGGAGACCTTGTAGGCAAGGGCCGGGTCTTCGACGCCGACCCGGACAAAGGTCATGGTCTTGTCCTTGCTCGACCACTTGGCAGTGATCCGGTCGCCCTGAACCCAGCCCAACTTGCCGGTCATCTGGCGAGAGAACTGGCAGGAAAGGGCACAGTCCCTGCCGCCTTTAGGTTTGGAGTGGCCGTTCGATGTCTGGCCGTAGACAGTCAGGTCAGCACCGGGCTGGCGTCCCTTGGTAGGGGCAAACTCAAAGTCCATTTGTGTTCCTTGGGTGGGGGTAGAAAAAGAACAGGGGTTGGTGGACTCCCACCAACCCCTGTTCGGGGTGGATCAACCAAAGATTTCCGACAGTTCGGCATCAGTCTCGTCGGCAGCAGGCTCGGCCTCTACCTTCTTGACCTTCGCCTTGGGCTGCGGCTTGTCCTCGTCAGCACCAGAGCGGTGCAGTTCAAGGATCGCCTTGGCCCGTTCCGCCATCGTCTTCCTAGCCTTGGGCTGAAGGAGAGGGATGGTCGGGTCAACATCACGACGCAGTTCATAGACCCGCTGATAGATGGTCGCCACCTTGACGCCAATCATCTCAGCGAACTCCTCCTTGGTCATGCCTTCGGCCACTGCCTTCAGGTATAGGGGGAGGAACTCGTCAATCATCATCTTCTTCTTCTCGGACTTAGCCATTGATCTTGTTCCTTTCAAACTCTTCGGAAGTGTCACCGGGTTCCGCAAGCAACGCGGCAACCCGGCATTCGATTCCCTTGTCACGCAGGTAAGCCACTCGGTCGAGTGCTTCCTGCATGAAGGGGTAGTGTGCTGGTAGGTTTCGATACTCGTCGCAAGGGTCAATCAACCACTGATCGTCCTTTCTGTAGGTAATGCACCATCCATAGACGTTGATGCCGGAGGGGTGAGTGTCGTTACGGTTGAGATTGTCTTCAGTCATAGGTTCTTTTCTTTTGGAAACGTGGGTCTGGATATAGGAACACGGTCACCATGCTGATCCAATGACTCCAGATCATGAAGTTGGCAATCCATTCAGCGAGGGAGATACAAACTCGGTCGTATCCCATCACCCAAAACTGATAGGTCAGGATCACCACGCTTCTAACTAGGTAGGCAGCAAGAGAGTTAGTGCTGTCCTCCAGTGTCCACAACCAAAAGATGATGAATGCCGCTGCCGATAAGGCCAACTGTTGTTCTGTCATGGTTGGTTCAGATGGTCAATGGTCATTCGTTCAGCACAAGGGGAGCGAGTCAACTAACTCCCGCTCCTCGATGTGGTTAAAGATTCCTTCAGGCTTGGCTACCCTCCCTTCATAGTGGCCCCAATAGTGGCCGGAGTTATCGGACTGTTCGTACATCAACACAACTGCCTGACTCTCGTCCCAGTTGTGGACCTTGTCATCGAGAGCATGGTCCCCAAACCTCTCTGATCTTGAGCGGTTCCGACCGTAGTTCCAGAGGCTTCCGTCCAATGTCTGGCCAACTGAATAGCCAATCAGTTGGTGGTGAGCCCGCTCGATTGACTGCCCTCGGTGGATGACGTTCATTTCCAGATGCCGAAGGTTCCTGCTGCCCCACCTGTAGGTAAAAGTCAGCGAAGACTTGCCGTCCGTCCGCAGCAACTGTCGGCTGCCAGCCGGAGGAATAATCACCCGAATGAATCGACTCTCGGCGTGAACCTTATGGGCGGTCTCATGACGAGGGGCTACCCAATACAGGACCAACTCAGGCAGCACCCACATAAGTGGTTCACCCTTATCGTCCCGGCCCACAACTACTGGGTTGCGGTTGCCCCCGGAGAACCTACTCATGATTCCGGTGGTCCAAACCTCCTCGCCCTCCACGAACTTGCAGCCCGGAAACATGGCGATCTTGATATGAGGGTAAGTCTTGGTCAGCCGGATGGCCTCGGAGTGAACCTTGGCGGCCAGCGTCTTGACCCTCATCTCATTCCAGACAGGCTCGTCTACCTTGGGGATAGAGAACTTTGCTGACACCCCGACCGGCACCAAATCATGGTTGTCAAACTCAGGGGGAACCATGCTCTTGTACCAATCCAACTTGGATAGGCATGAGCCGGGAAGGAAGTCATGCCACAGGTCAACGGGATTGTTGCCGTTAAGGTGCTGAATGACATCGCACCTCTCTTGGTGGTGTTCTCCGGTGTAGGCAAGGTTGGCCATCAACTTGCCGTCCCTGTCGCGGATAACTAGAGCATCGCAGTCTGGCCTGCCAGACCTACGCTCCCTGCCGCCGTGCCACTTGCCACGATAGGCTTCCGTCCCATCGGCATTGAAGTAATCAGCCACCGAATCAAGGCCACACCTTACCCCCATCGGCATGGAAACAGGGAGCCACTTGTGCATCCGCTTCCGGTACTGGGTAGTGGTGAAGTTAAGGTAGTAGACCGTGTACAACTCACCCCTTTCCTTGTGGCCACTGATCGTGGCGTAGGTCTTGGTCAGTTCCTTCGGGGCAAACAGCCGGTAAACAAACTCATTCGCGGTATCTTTGCAGGTCATCTTCACAACGCAGCCCCGGAGAAGGTTGCTTGTGCCAGCCTGCCGGAGATTGCGATAGGACACTGGGTCCTTCTTCATTAAGGCCTCCGTCTTACGGACAAGCCAAGAGAACGTCGGGATTTTCTTGAGTTCAGGCATCGTCCAATGATTCCTTGTTTGGGTCGTTCGGTATAAGAACCTTGGTTGCCCAAGACGGGACGCTCCCATCTTGAGTCGCGGCCACAATCAACTGACCCTTGAGTGGCTGGTCAGGCCAAGGGGTATAGGTATCGGTCACCAAGATCGTGACATCGGGGGCATACTCCTTCTCGGAGTGGGCCAACGGAATCCGCATATCAGTGCCACCACCACCGACAAACTCGAAGTCATCGGGGATGGTTCGGACCTTCATGTCTTGCCCGATCCGGGCATCGGCAGTAATGACCGGCACTTCACCAATAGCCTTGAGCCCGTCGCGGATAACCTGAATAGCCTTCCGCAAACAGCCAGCAGTCATGGAACCAGAGGTATCCACAACCACCACTGCCTTGGGCATATACTTCTTGACACCCTTCAGCAGAGGCATATCGGGATGGGCATATTGCCGCCGATTCTTACGCTGATAGGTGTAGTCAGGGGCACCCTTGTGATTGGCGGCACACCGAGCAACCGTTGCCCTCAGTTGGTCCCAAGGATTGGGCTGGGGTCGCAACTTGTTCTTGATGAGCCGCTTCAATCCGGCAGCCAGAGTCCCATTGACATGGTGCCGCCACTCCGAGTCTTCCTCTAACTCCTCCATCTTCTGCTCGACAGCCTCAAGCAGACGGTCTTCCTTGAACCCATCCCAGTTTCCATCGGGTTCTTCCTCGTAGTCTCGGGGCTTGCCATCAGCAGCCGAGCCTCCACCGATTGGCTCAAAGCCATCGTCTGCTACTTCGTCGCCGCTGCCTGAGTCACTGTCTTGCGGCTGATCTTCACTAACTTTGCTTCGGCCCTTGCCGTCATCCTTCTGATCTCCATCAGGAGGTTCTTGTTCGCCATCACCATTGGGCTTCTGATTTCCTTCCTCAGTAGAGTCAGCAGGCTCGTCGCTCTTCTGGCCGAAGTCATCGCCGTGGACGGGGAAGTCAGGCTTTGGCGGCTGCTTACGGCCCTCGCTGATGATGTGATAGAGTTGCTCAATCGTCATGTTCCGCTCGACCGCAGGCCACTTAGCCTTGACGTTGTCGAACGTAACTCCACCCTCTGGGGCCATCTTGGCAATGGCTTCCATGAACTCCCAGACCACGACATCCATAGCGATGTTCAGGTCACGGGCTTCCTGAGGAGTGGGGTGGTCACCGTAAATCCCCGGAGCCCGATGGCAGTGCCGAAGGATAAGGTGAAGGGCCTCATGGACAACGACATATCCACCCTGCTCAAGGGTTAAGGTTTCACACCAAGCCGGGTCGTAATACATCCGGCCATACTTATCCACCGCCATGGTCCCAAGTCCCGGCCGCTCCACTGGAGTCAGGCTATAGACATAGGGAGCAAGGTATGGGAAGTGCTCGTAGACCATCATCCGAAACTGAGTGATGAGATCGACTGTCTCAACTTGCGACATACCGAACCTCTACTTGTTTGAGTGTCTGTCTTCCGGCCCTGAGCATCGACTGCTCGATTGGGGCACGATTCAAAGGGTTGCCAACGTCCACCGGAGAGAAGAGAGCCAAGGCGAACCCTCGTCGCCTCAACTGCCGTAAGACTTCGTTCTCGATCTTGGAGAGCCCGCCCCGATAGTGATGTCTAAACATCAGCCCTCCCCTCTGCCTTGGCGATTGCGGCCACGACTTGCTCCAAAGCGTTAGAGGCACCGCCGCAATCGTCGTTGCTCATCATGTAAGTGATTGCAGTATGGGCCTCAATCAGGGCAGTCATCATGTCAGGGGCAGCGGCAATGAGCCGTGCGTTGGACAAGTCTTCGCTAGTGACCTCTCCTTCGCCATCAACTTCGTTGTATGTGTCGGCAGTCCAGCAAATGGTTTTGCTTCCGTCTTGTTTAGAGACAACCTCTGCTTCGCCATCGTTGCTAGACAATCCCCAAACAACCCATGGACCCGGCGTGTGACTCATGTTCAGCCTGCTTTCTCTGATTTGATAATCACGTTCCACTCCGGACTTCGGCAGAGCCTATGAACTTCTTCCTTGCTCATATGGTTTCCGGGGATGGGCGCGACACTGTTTTGAACCTTCAGCACTAGGTACTGGCTCATCGTTCCAATCATTAGATTGGTTACGGCCAACTCAACTACTCGCTTCTTCATGTTCGGCCTGCTTTCTTCTTATTGGCCTTGATTCGGGCTTCCTTCCACTCAAGCCAATCGGCTGCTTTCAGGACCGCTCTGGCAAACCTCCTGAGATCGTCTGGTTTTCCGTAGCCTCTTCCTCCAGCAGAGCAATAAGGGATAGAGACAACGGGATAACCCTCCCAATGGTCGTAGCACCCGATGATTAGATGGTCGTTTGAAGACACGCCTAGTCTTTTGCAGTACAGTTTCGAGAAAGGCTTTCTCATTTACTCACCCTGCTTTCTTCTTGCGGAACTCGGGGGGAATCCGGTCGCCAAACTGCTTGATGGCACCAATGGACTTCTTGCTCAGGGGCACCCCGTCAGGCCGAGCCTCGACAAGATGCCGGAGTTGAGTGAAGACCAAGTCAGCAGTGTCCTTGCCGACGTTGCCGCAGAAGAGTTCAACTGCTGCATCCATCCGGTCCTCGGAATACTTCTGCTTCACTGCCGTCACGACCGAAGTCAGCAGGGTTACCGTCAGGTCAGCCCGCTTCTTGTCGTGCTTGAACTCCTTGTTGCCAGCCAGCACTTCCTCAACGTCAACGAGGTCGAGTTGGCTAAGGAACTGCATCACGTTTCGGCCAGTGGTCTTGCCGACCATGCC
>Ga0209552_1000588_pt1 | contig 11681 bp, 11 predicted proteins | sample LauGreFaBDMM15SD_2_FD_188214 | JGI IMG/M metagenome (GOLD analysis project Ga0209552, IMG submission 188214) | Freshwater lake microbial communities from Lake Michigan, USA - Fa13.BD.MM15.SD (SPAdes) (version 2) | ecosystem: Environmental > Aquatic > Freshwater > Lake | place: Lake Michigan, USA... | reverse complement strand
GTAAGCAGGTGCCATCAAAACTTCCACAAACTGCTTGCTAATTTGCTGCGCGGCAGCAGCGTCAACAGTGCGGTTCAGCGCAATGATGCCACCAAACGCAGAGGTTGGATCGGTTTGAAATGCTTTGCTGTAAGACTCGAGCGCATTGGCACCCAATGCCACGCCGCAAGGATTGGCATGCTTCACAATGACGCATGCTGACTCAGAAAAACTCTTGACGCATTCCCATGCCGCATCGGCATCTGCAATGTTGTTGTATGAAAGTTCTTTTCCCTGCAATTGCACAGCCGTAACCAAAGAGCCAGGCGCTGGATACAAGTCGCGATAGAAGGCTGCGGTTTGGTGCGGATTCTCACCGTAGCGCAAGTCTTGCAACTTCACAAAACGGCCATTGGATTGCGCTGAGTATTCTGTGCGAGTGCCGTCTTCCAAATTGTACGAAGACAAATAGTCGCTGATGGCCGCGTCGTAATTGCTGATGCGGTTGAAGGCCGCCACCGACAAAGCAAAACGAGTTTTCTCAGACACTTTGCCGCTGGCTTTGAGTTCTTCAATCACAGTGGCGTATTGCGAAGCATCGGTGAGCACCGCCACATCTTTCCAGTTCTTGGCCGCACTGCGCACCATGGCAGGACCGCCAATGTCGATGTTCTCAATGGCGTCTTCCAAAGTGCATCCTGGCTTGGCCACAGTAGCTTCGAAGGGGTACAAATTGACGATGAGCAAATCGATGGTTTGAATGCCGTGCTCTTTCAAAGCAGCCATGTGCTCTGGCACATCGCGGCGAGCCAACAAGCCGCCATGCACTTTGGGGTGCAAAGTTTTCACACGGCCATCCAACATTTCTGGAAACTCTGTCACTTGAGCCACCTCTGTCACGGGCAAACCTTTCTCAGCCAGCAGTTTGGCAGTGCCGCCAGTAGACACCAACTCTACCTTCAGGGCATGCAACGCTTGCGCAAGTTCGACGATGCCAGTTTTGTCAGAGACAGAAATCAGAGCTTTCATTTTTTCATTTCAAAAGTTTGTGTTCTAAGAGTTTCTTGCGCAGTGTGTTGCGGTTAAGGCCAAGCCACTCCGCAGCGCGCGATTGGTTTTGTTCTGCGCGTTGCATGACCACTTCCAATAGCGGCTTCTCCACCACATTCAACAGCATGTCATACATGCCATGCGGCTCCTCACCTGCCATGTCGCGAAAGTAATCGTTCAAACTGTCACGGATGCATTCATCAATTTTTTTCTTGCTCATTCCATTGTCTCCAAAGCCATTTCAGCTTGCATGCCTGAAACAGCTACTGGCATGCGCTCCATGCGCGCTGCCATTTCCTCAAAAAAATCTGCCACGGCACGCGATTGCAAATCGGCCGTTTCCAATGTGTTCATGTGCTCTCTAAACACCTCACCGCCTGGTAAATCACGCACATACCAGCCAATGTGTTTGCGCGCAGAGCGCACGCCAGTGAGTTCACCATACAAGCCGTAGTGATCTTGCAAATGTTCAAGCAATGCACGTTTGACCTCAGCCACCAAGGGGGGTGCCAAGGACTCGCCCGTTGACAAGAAATGGACGATTTCACGGAAGATCCACGGCCGGCCTTGTGCGGCGCGTCCTACCATCAGGGCATCTGCGCCAGTGTGCTTTAAAACCTGCAAAGCTTTTTCGGGCGAGTCAATGTCACCATTGGCAACCACTGGAATTTTGAGAGCGGCCTTCACTGCCGCCACGGTATCGTATTCGGCAAAACCTTTGTAGCCTTGCTCGCGCGTTCGGCCATGCACTGTGACCATTTGAATGCCCACGCTTTCAAATGCCTTGGCCAATACCAAGGCATTTTTTTCAGTGTCACACCAACCCGTGCGCATTTTCAAAGTAACCGGCACACCGCGGGGTGCGCAAGCGGCGACCACCGCCTCTGCAATTTCGATGGCCAAAGTTTCGTTTTGCATCAGGGCTGAGCCCGCCCATTTGTTGCAAACCTTTTTGGCGGGGCAGCCCATGTTGATGTCAATGATTTGCGCGCCCTGATCGATGTTGTAGGCAGCGGCCTCGGCCATCATGGCGGCATCGGTGCCTGCAATCTGGACCGCAATGGGGCCGGGTTCACCATCGTGGTTGGCGCGGCGTGAGGTTTTTAAACTTTTCCACAGGTCTTTGCGCGAGGTGACCATTTCGCTCACGGCGTAGCCCGCGCCAAACTGTCTGCACAATTGGCGAAACGGCCGATCTGTCACGCCCGCCATTGGCGCTACAAAAATGGCATTGGGTAATACGTAGGGTCCGATTTGCATGGACAAGGTGAGGGGAAGGAAAAGTCGATCTGCTTAAAAAGGAGGCACGATTATAATTGCTTACTTTTTGAGCAAGGGGATTATTTTGAAAGAAATTTTGAAAGAAATTTCGAAATAGACACCTTTGGCTACACTCTCATGCAAATGGAAGCATGGTTCTCTCCCCTCATGGCTCAAGTCTTGGCTTGGTTGGCTTTGCCCGAACACGGTTTGTCGACTGTGTTCACCATCGCTTTTATTTCGGCAACCTTGCTCCCCATGGGCTCCGAGCCTGCTGTGTTTGGTTTGGTCAAACTCAACCCCGATTTATTTTGGGCCGCCATTTTGGTAGCCACAGCGGGAAACACACTGGGCGGCATGCTGAGTTGGTGGATGGGCTTTGGTGCGCACCATGCTATGGACAAAGTACGCAGTCGCAAAGCACAAGAAAACGCTGCAAGTGCCAGCATCAGCGATCAAATGCATTTGCGTGCACTCAAATGGCTGGAGAAGTTAGGTCCTAAAGCTTGCTTGTTGTCTTGGCTGCCAGGTGTGGGCGACCCTTTGTGCGCCGTTGCGGGATGGCTCAAAATGCCACTGCTGGCCTGCACCATCTACATGGCCATTGGCAAGTTTTTGCGGTATTTGCTAATGACAAGTTTGCTGTTGTGGGTGTTTTAAAACACACTCAAAACTCAGCGGAACAACAACACCACAGCGACCACCGCCAAGAAAACAAGCAAGGCTCGGCGAAAAGTCTCTTCACTCAAAAGGTGTCGAATTTTTCGCCCTGTTAGAAGGCCTACAAACATGGGGATGATGGCTAAAAAAGAATAGCCCAAATCGTCCAATTGCATCCGGTCAAAATGCCACATGGCCCCATAAAGTGGCCATGCTGCGTTCAAGTAAATCACACTGATACAGCCTACAAATTCATCGCGTTTCAGCTTCAACGACATTAAGTAGCTGATCACAATGGGGCCCATCAGTGAAGATGCGCCGCCAAGCAATCCTGAGACAGCACCCACCAAAGCGCCAGCAGCTGTTTCTTTTTCGGGTGGAATATTGAAGCTTGGCTTGAAGGCCATGAGCACCACGGCAACGATCAGGGCAAGCGCCAGTAAGGTGTTCAACTCGCGCACGCTGAACGACAAAGTCCAATACACCGCCAGCACAGTCACGATGGCTTGCGTCAGCATGAGGGGCCAAAAACGTTTCAGGCTGGTCTTCAAGCTGCCTTCTTGCCACACCTGCCAAATGTTGGAAACCAAAACCGGCACCGAAACCAGCGCGATGGCTTGGATGCTGCTGATATAAAGCGACATGACGGGCACTGCAAACAAAGGCAAGCCCACGCCCAAGGTGCCTTTGATCAAGCCGCCGCCCACGATGGCAGCCGAGCAGATCAAGACGGTCAGCACCATGTCCGGGCTGAAATCAATGGGCATAGGGCGTGATGACTGAGTTAGCTGCTGAACAAGAAGTTCATCACGTCGCCATCTTTGACCACGTATTCCTTGCCTTCAGCGCGCATTTTTCCCGCGTCTTTGGCGCCTTGCTCGCCCTTGTAAGCGATGTAATCGTCGTAGGAAATGGTTTGCGCGCGGATATAGCCTTTTTCAAAGTCGGTGTGAATCACGCCCGCAGCTTGCGGGCCTGTATCACCGACGTGAATGGTCCATGCACGCACTTCTTTCACGCCGGCGGTAAAGTAAGTTTGCAAACCCAAGAGTGTGTAGGCGGAGCGAATCAAGCGGTTGAGGCCAGGCTCTGTTTGACCCAGTTCTTCCAAGAACATCTGACGGTCTTCATCAGACATTTCAGACATTTCCGCTTCCAACTTGGCGCAAATGGCCACCACGGGTGCGTTCTGCGCATCGGCATAAGCCTTCAGTTTGTCAAGCAAGGGGTTGTTTTCAAAACCATCCTCGGCCACGTTGGCCACAAACATGGCCGGCTTGGCTGTGATCAAGAAAAACTGGCTGAGCAATGGGCGCTCTTCTTTGCTGAAATCGATGGTGCGAACAGGCTTGCCTTCGTTCAAAGCCGATTGGCATTTTTCCAAAATGGCCACCAACTTGATGGATTCTTTGTCACCAGAGCGCGCCGTTTTTTGAACGCGGTGCAAACCTTTCTCAACAGCTGTCAAATCGGCCAAACACAACTCGGTTTGAATCACCTCAATGTCAGAGATGGGGTCGACACGGCCTGCCACGTGAATCACGTTGTCGTCTTCAAAGCAGCGCACCACATTGATGGTGGCGTCGGTTTCCCGAATGTGCGCCAAGAATTTGTTGCCTAAGCCTTCACCCGTGCTGGCACCTGCCACCAAGCCGGCAATGTCCACAAACTCCACGATGGCTGGCACGATGCGCTCAGGGCTAATGATGGCGGCCAATTCTTGCAGACGGTGATCGGGCACTTCCACCACGCCGGTATTGGGCTCAATGGTGCAAAAGGGATAGTTCTCGGCCGCAATGCCCGCTTTGGTCAGGGCGTTAAAAAGGGTGGACTTGCCAACGTTGGGCAGGCCCACAATGCCGCATTTGAGGCTCATGGAAGACTTTCTTGGATTCTGCGAATAATCAGTGATTTTAAAGGGTGTGCGTGGTCTAATTTCTATCCATGTCAGAAGCCATTTCTCAAAACACCCTGAAGTGCTCACTTACACCCCCATGTCCGCGCCTGCGGGTTGTGGCCGTGGTCTTGGCTGCTGGCACAGCTTCTCGCATGGGAGGGCGAGCCAAGTGCTTGCTCCAAAGAGACGGCCAAACGCTGCTCAACAGACTGCTCAATGCGCTTGAAACGGCGGGTATCGACGAAACGGTGCTGGTCTTAGGGCACAACGCAGAGGTCATTCAGCCCACATTGCCCCAAAGAGCCAGGCCAGATGTTTCTAAGCGCGGTGCAGAACCCATGAAAGTTCATCTGGTGCTCAACCCCAAGCCTGCGGATGGTCAAAACAGCTCTTTGCATTTGGGTTTGGCCAAAGCAAGTGCGCTCAATCCACAATGGCTGTTGGTGGCCTTGGCAGACCAGCCCCTTTTAGAAGCGGCCGATCTACAAGCCTTGATCGCAGCCGTCAAAGCCAGTGCAGATGGCACGCAAATGCTGCAGCCCTGGGTAGAAGGTCAACCCGGCAATCCTGTGATGTTGTCACACAGGGTCATGTCCGACCTCTTAAACCACCCACAAGGTGCTGGTCCTTTGAGAGGTGGCAAAGAATGGCGTCAAATGCATCCGCAACACTGCCACTCATGGCCCACGGCAAACACCCACTACAGAGTCGACATGGATACGCCCGAAGACATTGAGTCTTTAGGGGCTCAATATGGCATTGTTTTGAGCTGGGGCACCCCCACCTGAACAAGGCCTACCCAACGCCTCCTACAATCAGACGCATGTCGCTTTCAATCACCCAATTTGACGTTTGCATCAGAGGCGCAGGCATCGTCGGGCGCAGCCTTGCCTTGATGCTTGCGTCCCAAGGACTGCGGGTTGCGCTTGTCAATCTGCACGCATCCGCCAACGCTGGCCAAGGTCACAGCGACGTTCGGGCCTACGCTTTGAACATGGCAGCCAAACAACTCCTCACCGACTTGCGCTGCTGGCCAGAAGATTCTGCGTGCACACCCATTTTAAAAATGCACATTGAAGGTGACCAAGGCGGCAATTTAGAATTCAGCGTCGCCGAGCAGGGCGTTGAAGCTTTGAACTGGATGGTGGATGTCCCAAGCCTAGAGAACAATTTGCGCAAGGCCAGCGGCTTTCAGCCTCTGATTCAAGAGCTCGCTGAAAATGTACCGGCGCCCCTGACAGTCATTTGCGAAGGCCGTGCCAGTCAAACAAGAGCCGAATTGGGCGTTGCCTTTGAGGTTAAGCATTACGACCAACACGCCTTGGCGTGCCGCATACGCACACAAGCGCCACACTCACAAGTGGCCCGCCAATGGTTTCAAAATACGCATGGTCCTGAAATTTTGGCCTTCTTGCCCATTGGCGGCGAAGCCAGTCACGAATGGGCCGTGGTTTGGTCGCTCACACCTGCTCGCGCGCAAGCCTTGCTCAATGTCAGCGCTGATGCATTCAACCTGCAATTGCAAAGCGCCAGCCAAGGCATTGCTGGCGTTGTAGAGCTCATCAGTGAGCGCGCTGTGTGGCCCTTGCAGCTGGCCAAAGCGGCCCAATGGACGGGCACTATGCCCGGATCAGGTACCGGATCAGGCACTGGCAAAAAGGCCGCATCGTTTGCACTCGCTGGCGACGCAGCACACGCCATACACCCCTTGGCAGGCCAAGGCTTGAATGTGGGACTTGCCGATGTGGCCACATTGGCCAGCGTCATTCAAGCCAAAGAATTTTGGCGCCCCTTAAGCGACACCAAGTTGCTGCGCCGCTACGAGCGCGCCAGACAAGCGGAAGTGCTGGCCATGGGCTGCGTCACCGATGGCATGCAAACACTCTTTGCAGAACCTTCTGTGCCAGTCCAAAAGTTGCGCAACTGGGGCATGTCTGCCTTCAATCAATTGAGTCCACTGAAAAAATGGATGGCGGGTGAAGCCATGAAATCTTCACATCAAGCCAAATAAAGTGACTCACGCCAACCCATACCCTAGGATTTTCAAAGCATGCGCTTGATTCAAATTTTCACAACCACCTGTTTGCTTTTGGCCAGTGCAAGCAGCATGGCGCAAGACGCCAACTTGAAAAAAACCTTGAGCGAGCGTTTGCCGTCCTTGCCCAAAATTGAAGAGATCTCCAAAACGCCCATGCCCGGCGTGTTTGAAATTCGGGTTCAGGGCAATGAGATTTTTTATACCGATGCCAAAGGTGATTTTCTGATTCAAGGCGCATTGATTGACACCAAGCAAAAACGCAATTTGACGGAAGAGCGTACCGACAAACTATCGGCCGTTCCGTTTGACAGCCTGCCCTTGAAGTTTGCAATTACACAAGTCAGAGGCAATGGCAAGCGAAAACTGGTGGTGTTTTCAGACCCCAACTGCGGCTATTGCAAGCGCTTTGAACGCGATTTGCAAAAGATTGACAACGTCACCCTCTATCACTTGATGTACCCCGTGTTGGGCGAAGACTCCAGAGTTAAATCACGCAACATTGCTTGCGCCAAAGACAGGGCCAAAACATGGAACGACTGGATGCTGCAGGGCATTACACCGCCCGCTGTGGCCTGCGACAACCACAACATCGATGCCATTGTGGAGTTTGGCAAAAAGCATCGCATCAATGGCACGCCCACCATGTTTGTGGCAGATGGAACACGTGTACCCGGCGCCATTGAAACGGCTCAAATTGAATCTTTGCTGAATGCCGTTAAGCCATGAACCCACACGCAGATCAAACACGAAGACAGGTCAAATTGTTGGCCTATGCAGGTCTCACGCCATTTGTGGGCATGGCCATTTTGCTTTGGTTGGTCGATGCCGACTTGCACCCTTTCTTGGCCTTGGCCATGGCCGGTTACGGCGCCGCCATTGTTTCTTTCTTAGGCGGCATTCATTGGGGCATTGGTTTTAAAAATGTCTCGCGCATGCACAATGCGCCAATGTTTCACTTTGGCTGGGGCGTTGTGCCATCACTCTTGGCATGGATCGCTGTGACCATGCCGGCTTATGCAGGCCTGCCTTTGTTGGCATTGATCCTGGGCATTTGCTATGCGGTTGACCGCAAAACCTACCCAGAAGCTGGCTTGCAAGAGTGGCTGCCCATGCGCTTGGGTCTCACGCTTGTGGCTGCATTGAGTTGCTTGATTGGAGCGGCTGCCACATGAGTTCGAAAAAAACTTTGACTGCTGTTCACTACAGCATTGATGCCAGTCACACCCATTCCCATCTTTTTAAAATTTCACTGCACATTGCAGCGCCGCAGGCTGGGCAAGTGGTGTCCTTGCCCGTTTGGATTCCTGGCAGTTATTTGGTGCGTGAGTTTGCCAAAAATTTACAAAACTTAAAGGCCACACAAGGCGGTAAAGCGGTTGCGGCACAACAAGACAACAAAACTCAGTGGCACATTCAGTGCAAAGAAGGCCAAGCCCTGCACTTGAGCTATGAGGTGTATGCCTTTGACAATTCGGTGCGCACTGCTTGGCTTGATACTCAGCGTGGCTTCTTCAATGGCACCAGTTTGTGCTTGCGAGTGCATGGGCAAGAAGATCTACCCCATGCCCTCACATTGACAGCCATTAAAGGCAGTGCGTGGCAAGTGGCAACAGGTCTGCAAGCCAGCAAAGTCAACAAGCAAGGCTTTGGCGATTATGTGGCGGCCAACTACGATGAGTTGGTGGACTGCCCTTTTGAGCTGGGCAATATTTGGCGTGGCCAATTTATGGCTTGCGGCATTCCACATGAGTTTGTGGTGGCGGGTGCCATGGCGTCCTTCGATGGGGCTCGTCTGTTGGCCGATACGCAAAAAATTTGTGAAACCGAAATCAAGTTTTGGCACGACAATAAACCCGCAGCCAGTGCCCCCTACAAGCGCTATGTGTTCATGCTCAATGCGGTTGAAGAAGGCTATGGTGGCTTGGAGCATCGCAACTCAACAGCTCTCATTTGCAACCGCCGTGATCTGCCTGCGCTTGGCATGAAGAAAGTGCCTGACGCCTATATTACTTTGCTGGGCTTGATCAGCCACGAGTATTTTCACACTTGGAACGTGAAGCAACTGCGCCCTGCAGAATTCACGCGCTACGACTACACCCAAGAAAATTACACCCAACTTCTGTGGTTCTTTGAAGGCTTTACCAGCTATTACGACGACCTGCTTTTGCGCCGTGCCAAACTCATTGACGACAGCACTTATTTCAAATTGATCAACAAAACCATCAACATGGTTTTGCAAGCGCCAGGCCGACAAGTGCAGTCGGTGGCCCAGGCCAGCTTTGATGCTTGGGTCAAGTACTACCGCCAAGACGAAAACACACCCAACAGCACCATCAGCTACTACACCAAGGGTGCGTTGGTGGCCTTGTGCCTCGATTTGTCAATGCGCTCTGAAGGCTCGGGCAACCTAGACCTAGTAATGCGCGGTTTGTGGCAACGCTGCCAAGGCGGGCCCCTCACAGAGGCTGACTTGCTGGCTGAGCTGCAGGCTCAAACAGGCCGCAGTTGGCACAAAGAAATCAAGGCTTGGGTGCACAGCACGCAAGAATTGCCACTCAAAACTTTGTTGTCATCGCATGGCATTGTGGTGCACGAAGACCCCTCTCAAATGGCGCAGCGCTTGGGTTTGCGAGTTGCAGAAACCCAAGGTGTGGTTCAAGTCAAAGCCGTGCTGCGCGGTGGTGCCGCCGAAAAAGCGGGCATGGCTGCTGGCGATGAATGGTGGGCTGTGGCCAGCAGCAAAGCCAAATCGACCACGTGGCGCTTGAAGAAGTTGGACGATTTGAGCTTGCTGCTTGGCAATGACAAAAAAGCCAAGGCCACCATCACACGCGATCAGAAAGTCTTTGAGTTGGACTTGAGCATTCCCTCTGATGTGCACACTTGGCGCTTGAGCTACACCAACTCCGACCAAGCACACCAAGCGCGCACCAGCGCATGGTTGGACGGCGCTGTAAACAACACCCCCAACCACACCGGCAACCCCGTTTAACGCTTCGCTTTATTTAGCGCGCAGGTCGAGTACTCGCTTGGCCTTGCCTTGGCTGCGCTCGACGCCGCCCTCTGCGCGCAAATCGATTTCGACACTCGAGCCAATGTAGACCTTGATTTCATGCTGCAGCATTTTGGCGGCAGCGCGAGCTTCTTGGCTGTCTGGCTTGGTGCCAGGACGCGTCTCAACTGCGACCATCAGGTTGTCCATCGGCCCTTCGCGCGTAAGCACACATTGGTAGTGGGGTGCCAATTCTGGGCGCTTCAAAATCAACTCTTCAATTTGTGAAGGGAACACATTGACACCGCGAATGATCATCATGTCATCGCTTCGGCCCGTGATTTTTTCCATTCGGCGCATGGTGCGTGCCGTGCCCGGCAACAAGCGCGTTAAGTCACGCGTTCGGTACCGGATGATGGGCAAGGCTTCTTTGGTCAGGCTGGTGAACACCAGTTCGCCCATTTCACCATCGGCCACCGGCTCACCCGTTTCGGGGTTGATGATTTCGGGGTAGAAATGGTCTTCCCAAATGGTGGGGCCGTCTTTGGTTTCGATGCACTCGCTGGCAACGCCTGGGCCCATGACCTCAGACAAGCCATAAATATCCACTGCGTCAATGCCCATTCGCTGCTCAATGGCCGCGCGCATGTCGTTGGTCCAGGGCTCGGCACCAAAAATACCAATGCGCAATGAAGTACTGCGTGGGTCAATGCCTTGACGCTCAAACTCATCGGCAATGGCCAGCATGTAGCTGGGCGTGACCATGATGATCTCGGGCTTGAAATCTTGAATGAGCTGCACTTGACGCTCAGTTTGGCCGCCGCCAAAAGGCACCACCGTGAGGCCTAATTTTTCTGCACCGTAGTGCGCGCCCAAACCACCGGTAAACAAACCATAGCCATAGCTCACATGCACCATGTCGCCTGCTTGCGCACCGCCTGCTCGAATACTGCGCGCCACCACCGTGGCCCAAGTGTCGATGTCGCGCTGGGTATAGCCCACTACTGTTGGCTTGCCGGTAGTACCACTAGACGCATGAATGCGCGAGCAACCCGAGCGAGGCACGGCAAACATGCCATAGGGATAGCTGTCGCGCAAATCGGCTTTGGTGGTGAACGGAAACTTGGCCAAATCGGCCAATGATTTGCAATCACTCGGGTGCATACCCGCTGCATCAAACTTGCGCTTGTAGACCGGTGAATTGTCGTAAGCGTGTTGCAGCGTGGCTTTCAAGCGCTTGAGTTGCAAGGCGCGCAGTTCATCGGTGCTGGCTTTTTCTATAGGTTCTAAAGGCAAACGTGAGGGGGTGCTCATCAAAAATTCTCCGTCGAGTTTCTGCAGGTCAAATTATTCAGGGATGACAGTGCCTTGAATCTGCGCACTCTTGCCTCTGAACATGGCAATCACTTCGCCCTTTTGGTTGGTCACTTTCATGTCGTAAATACCGTGGCGGCCACTCAAGGCTTGCTCCTGGCCGACACAAGTCAACACATCACCCAGCTGGCCCGATTTTAAAAATTCAATGCTACAACCAGCGGCCACAGCCACCTTGTTGTAGCTGTTGCACGCAAACGCAAAGGTGGAGTCGGCCAGCGTAAAGATAAATCCACCATGGCAAATTTTGTGACCATTCAAGTGCATGTCTTTAACCGTCATTTGAATCACTGCGCGGCCCGGTTCACACGAAATAAGCTGCATGCCCATGGTGTCTTTGCTGGCTGTGTCTGCGGCAAACATCGATTCACCCACTTGCCTTGCCAAATCCATGGTGGCTTGCGAAGGCAAAGCAAGCTGGGTTGGCGTGG
>Ga0209552_1000582_pt1 | contig 11770 bp, 11 predicted proteins | sample LauGreFaBDMM15SD_2_FD_188214 | JGI IMG/M metagenome (GOLD analysis project Ga0209552, IMG submission 188214) | Freshwater lake microbial communities from Lake Michigan, USA - Fa13.BD.MM15.SD (SPAdes) (version 2) | ecosystem: Environmental > Aquatic > Freshwater > Lake | place: Lake Michigan, USA... | reverse complement strand
CTTTAGCAGTTTCCATTTGAGGTCGAATATCCGCACCCCAATTTTTGACCCAACGAAATAATTGGTATTGTCGCCCAGCAACGCAGCCAAAATCAACAAAGGGATCAGTACAAAAATATTGAGGGGGTGTCCGTCCATCGCGGCAATGGAGCCAGCGGCAAACAGAAGAGAATCTCCGGGGAGCAGGGGCATGACAACCAGTCCGGTTTCAACAAATACGATAGCAAAAAGGATTAGGTAGGTGAGGTTTTTGTATTCGCCCACTAGAAATTGCAATTTTTCATCGAGGTGTAAGAGCCATTCTTTGGCGAAATCGAGGAGGGAGAGGATGGTCATATCGACTACAATTTTACGACATCGGTTTGAGGGGATTGATATTTGATTTTGTATATTTGTGTTTTATGCAAAAAATTGTTGTGAATCTTGGGTTAAAGCGCATCAGCCTTTGGGTTTTGGTGATGGTTTGTGCAGGCATTGCGATTTCGGCTTGCGGTTCGCCCAAAGGACACGTGAAGGCAAAAAATACCGGCTGTAATTGCGGTTTTTGATCATACGTATTGATGATGAACGATTTAAATTGTTGAAAGTTCAACAAAATTGATCGTGAACAGCGCATCTTTCTTGGTGTATTGTTGGGGTAATATGGCTCTTGATGCCTAATTTTGCGCAAAATTTAACAATGACAACGCAATCTACATACGTTCCTTACAAGGTAAAAGACATCTCATTGGCAGAATGGGGTAGGAAAGAAATTAAAATGGCCGAGGCTGAAATGCCTGGTTTGATGGCACTTCGCGCTGAGTTTGGTGCGTCTAAGCCATTGGCTGGAGCTCGCATCGCGGGTTGTTTGCACATGACAATTCAGACAGCGGTTTTGATCGAAACATTGGCTGAGTTGGGTGCTGAGGTAACTTGGAGCTCTTGTAACATTTTCTCAACGCAGGATCACGCTGCCGCTGCAATTGCCGCTGCAGGTATCTCTGTTTACGCTTGGAAAGGTCAGAACGAAGAGGAATTTGATTGGTGTATCGAACAGACTTTGCATTTTGGTGCTGAGCAAAACCCATTGAATATGATTTTGGACGATGGTGGTGATTTGACCAATATGGTTTTTGATCGTTACCCTGAGTTGATTTCGGGTATCAAAGGATTGAGCGAAGAGACTACCACGGGTGTTCACCGTTTGTATGAGCGCATGGCGAAAGGCACTTTGCACATCCCAGCGATCAACGTAAACGATAGCGTAACCAAGAGCAAGTTCGATAACAAATACGGTTGCAAAGAGAGTTTGGTAGATGCAATTCGCAGAGCTACTGATATTATGATGGCCGGTAAAGTGGCTGTTGTTTGTGGTTATGGTGATGTAGGAAAAGGTTCTGCCGATTCATTGCGCGGTGCAGGTGCACGTGTGATGGTGACAGAAATCGATCCGATTTGTGCATTGCAAGCGGCGATGGATGGGTATCATGTGGTACACATCGACAAGGCGATCCCTCAGGCGAACATCGTAGTAACGGCTACAGGTAACTGTAACATCGTATCAGCGAAGCATTTTGAGTCGATGAAGGACAAGACCATCGTTTGTAACATTGGTCACTTCGACAACGAAATCGATATGGCTTGGTTGAATCAAAACCATGGTGCCACCAAATACACCATCAAACCACAGGTTGACGTATACAACTTGAACGGCAACGAAATCATCGTATTGGCTGAAGGTCGTTTGGTGAATTTGGGTTGCGCAATGGGTCACCCTAGTTTTGTGATGAGTAATAGCTTTACTAACCAAACTTTGGCTCAGTTGGAATTGTGGAACAACCACGCCAGCTACAAAAATGAGGTTTATGTATTGCCAAAGCATTTGGACGAGAAGGTTGCTAAGTTGCACTTGGCTCACATCGGCGCTGAATTGACAGAATTAACTGTTGAGCAGGCGGATTACATCGGTGTGAATGTGAACGGTCCTTACAAGAAGGATACTTACAGGTATTGATTTAGGGGATGTCCTTGTAAAAGCCGAGGACGTTTTTTTATGATAGGAATAACGAAAAAAGGGGGCGCAGCCCCCTTTTTTCGTTATTCCATGATTTGTCTAGTATGGCCGATTATTCCAGTTTATCAAGTATCTTTGGATTGTGTGCTATAAAAATATCCTATTTTTCATCTTGCTCCTATTCATTTCTTCGCAAAGTGTCGACGTATCGCATTGAAAACGGACAACAGCAAATTAGCCTAGTCGCACCTTCTGCAGGGATTTACTTCATTGCGGTGGAGGGCTCTGGGAAGTTGTTGAAGTGGTTGGTGGAGTAGAGGCAGTTGTAAAGTACTGATTTTTTGCAAATCTGAAATACCGGTTATTCAACCGATTGATGGGTTGGGGTTGCTCAAAGGGCGCGCCAATGAAAAGGCTGTCGGCGATTTGGCTGTTGGTCGTTGGCCAGTCTTTGATCTCCTCGGGCGACATGATTTTTGCGGTGCGGGTTTCGTTTAGGCCAATCAGTTTTGAAGCGATGGCTGTTTCGTAGCTCAACCCCCACAGCGAACCTTTTTGAGAAAGCACATTTGCAATTTTCGCAACAGTGTCGTTGGTGTTTGGCCCTGGTTCTTCAGCGGGTTGCTGAATCAGCAGTTTTGCATGGGGCTGCACCTTTACCAAATCGAACAGGAGTTGTTTTCTTCCAGCGTAGTTTGGCAAGTGTTTCTGTATGCCTATCATTATCGAAAAGGCCAAAAACCACAATGAAATGCTGATGAGTTGCTGGATTCGGGGTTGCGCCCCCGGTTGTTCGTCGATTTGATCCATCGATGCGAGGACTGATTTTTCCGAGTTCCACTGATAAATACCTATCGACAGCATGCCGATGACCGCAACGGGGTAGAAGAATTTCTCCATGTTGATATGGGCATCGCCTTGGGAATAAATCAGAACGGCGGCAAGGGTATCGACCAAAAAAATCGCAAAGTAAATGGAAGTGGCGGTGCGCGAAGATTTTAGTAATCCAACGATAAAACAAGCGATGGCAGTTGCGGCGGGAATGAAAAACCATGCGGCGTGAAGGAGGTAGTTTACGCTAAACAGGTTCGCAAATTGCGTGAAATTCCGTACATTGCTGAGTGTGCTGTAGAGCTGTGCATCGTAAGGATTGCTTGGGGCGATGAGTTGCTTGGCTATGAATAATCCGGTGAGAGCAATCGCAAGAGATAGGGTTTGTTTTAAGTCCAATTTTCGCCATCCAAATAAAACTAAAATGGGGAGGAATAAAACGCCGGCGGGGTGTGATAGCCAAATAATTGCGATCGACAAAAAGAGTAACAGGGGAAGTCGTTTCGCGTCCAAAACAATCCATTGAATGGCGGTAATGAAGGCCAGTGCGCTGAGTCCGATTTCGCTATAACCAATAAAAAACGCTTCGCTGCCGCCGCAAAAAAATACCAAAAAATACAGCCATCGCAAGGGGCTTTTATCGGTGAGTGACCATGCCAACCAAGCCATTAATGGCAGGATGATGTTTACGCTTTGCATCACCCAATTGAGCGGTGTACCCAAATGTGAAAGCAGCTGACCTGGCCAAACCAAAAGTTCACAAGCGATGCGATCGTAAAATAGACTTTGGTGATTTAAAATTCTAAAAAGGGTATAGGCGCTATCTGTGTGTAGCCACCTTTCCGGTCCAAGATAGACAACAACAAACAGGTAAATCGGCCAAAGGAATCCTTCTCCTTGTTTGCCAATCCATCGTTGCGTCCAGTTCATGGGCGGGTTATTCTGCAACCGTTTCAGTTTCCTCAGCAACCAAAACAGTACTCAAGATTTCGGGTTCATCGTCTTTTTCCACGATGAGGTTGTCTATGATGAATTCCTGACGCTCCGGGGTGTTCTTACCCATGTAGTAATTGAGCAATTTTTCGATGTTCGATTCCTGGCTCAAGATTACCGGTTCGATGCGAATATCGGGTCCAATAAACCCAGCAAATTCATCCGGCGAAATTTCACCCAGTCCCTTAAATCGTGTAATTTCTGGCTTATGTCCGAGTTTAGAAATCGCATTTTTTCTCTCTTCGTCGGAATAGCAGTAAATCGTTTCCTTTTTGTTTCTAACCCTAAACAACGGCGTTCCCAAAATATAAAGGTGTCCGTTTCTCACCAAATCGGGGAAGAATTGCAAGAAGAATGTCATTAAGAGCAATCGAATATGCATCCCATCCACATCGGCATCGGTGGCGATCACAATTTTGTTAAATCGCAAATTTTCCAGGCCTTCTTCGATGTCTAAAGCGTGTTGAAGCAGGTTGAATTCTTCGTTTTCGTATACGATTTTCTTTTTTAGCCCGTAGCAGTTTAAGGGTTTACCACGTAGGCTAAACACCGCTTGTAGATTGGGGTTTCGGCTTTTGGTGATGGATCCGCTCGCACTATCTCCCTCGGTAATGAATAGGGTGGTTTCGAATCGAACATCCGATTTTGGGTCGGTAAGGTGGGTTTTGCAATCCCTCAACTTTTTGTTGTGCAGGTTGGCTCTTTTGGCGCGTTCCTTGGCCAATTTTTGCACCCCGGCCATGTCTTTTCGTTCGCGTTCGTTTTGCAGAATCTTCTTCAGTAATGCTTCGGCAACGGTAGGGTTTTTATGCAGGTAATCGTCGACGTTCTTCTTAATAAAATCAAGCATCGCCGTTTTGATACTCGGCCCGTCGGCTCCCATGTCGGCGCTGCCCAGCTTCGTCTTTGTTTGACTTTCGAATACGGGTTCCATGATACGAATGCTGATGGCGGCGGTGATTGAAGCGCGAATGTCGGTGGCGTCAAATTCCTTCTTGTAAAACTCGCGAATGGTCTTGACGAAAGTTTCGCGGAAGGCTGCTAGGTGAGTTCCTCCTTGGGTTGTGTATTGGCCGTTTACGAAGGAGTAATATTCTTCGCCGTAGGAATCGGTATGGGTAAAGGCAAGTTCGATGTCTTCATTTTTGACGTGAATCACCGGGTAAAGGGCGGCTTCTTCGGTAACTTTATGATCGAGAAGATCGAGCAAACCACGACGTGAAGCATAGCTTTCGCCATTGAATCGAATGGTAAGGGCGGAGTTTAGGTAGGTGTAATTTTTGATTTGCTCCCGCAAAAATTCGCTGATGTAGCGATAGTTTTTAAAGATGCTGGCATCGGGCTCAAACACCATGAGCGTGCCGTTGGGTTCGGTGGTATCGGTTACGGGCGCATCGATTATGAGTTCGCCTTTTTCGAATTCGGCGCGTTTGCTGCGGCCATCGCGGAAACTCTGAACCACGAAATAGTTGGATAGTGCGTTCACGGCTTTGCTACCCACCCCATTTAAACCCACTGATTTTTGGAAGGCTTTGGAGTCGTATTTACCACCTGTGTTGATTTTGGATACACAATCTATGACCTTTCCCAGAGGAATGCCACGGCCCCAGTCACGGATGGTAACACGCTTATCGTCGATGATAATTTCGATTTTCTTTCCATTGCCCATTACGTGTTCATCGATGGAGTTGTCGACGATTTCTTTCACCAGCACATAGATACCATCGTCGGCCGCGGTACCATCGCCCAGCTTTCCGATGTACATTCCCGGACGGAGCCTAATATGCTCTTTCCAATCAAGACTTTTGATTTCGTCTTCGGTATACCTAGCCACTTCGCTCATAAATACAATATTAGTCAATGGATTTCAATGGCTATTCCCGAGTTTTTCACATCATTCACTTATTTTTGCTTCATGAAATGGCAAGGTTTGATTTGGGGATTGATTTTGATGGTGGGATGTACGAGTAAGTTTGATCGCGATTTTGAGAAGGTCTCTAAATATGAGGCTTTGATTGTTCCCAAGGTTCAGTGGGATAAATTGCCGGATTCTGCGGTCTCGGCGTTGATGACATTTGCCAAGGCACATCCGGAGTATAAAAACAGCAGTGATTTTGTTTATGTGTGCACGAAGTTGGCGGAACGACAAGGATTTGGGTTCAAGGCGGCGGAGTACAGCGAGTTTTATATCGAACAGTTTAAGCCAAAAGGAAAGCCTTTGATGGAGATGTTGGTGGTTGCGGCGCATTATTACGAACAGGGCGGGGTGATTGACAAGGCGTTGAAATACTATCAGCGATTGGCGGCGGAATTTCCAAAGGAAGAAGTGGGCAAGCAGGCGATTGTGATGGTGGATATGTTGAGTTTGGGGCTAACAACGCCGGAGGCACAGATGAATTATATCTTGAAAAAGGCGATGGCGGGTGATTCTGCGCGAAATTGATTGGAAACAGGGGATTGTGACGGCCATGTTTGTTGATACTCACCAGCGGATTCACAATTATTTGCGAATTTCACTAACAGACAATTGCAATTTGCGATGTTCGTATTGTATGCCTGACGAGGAATACGATTTTACGCCGGCAAGTCGATTGATGCAGGTGGATGAAATCGTTGAGATCGCCAAGGTTTTTGTGGCCGGTGGCGTGAATAAAATCCGGTTAACGGGTGGTGAGCCATTGGTAAGAAAGGATGCGGGGGAGATTATTGAGCGGTTGAGCGGTTTGGGGGTGCAGTTGACGATGACAACCAATGCAACAAGGGTTCATTTGTTTATCGATGCGATGAAGGCGGCGGGGATGAAGAAGGTGAATGTCAGTTTGGATACCCTTGATGCGGATACTTTTATATTGTTGACCAAACGCGATTTGTTTGAGCAGGTAAGATCGAATATCGACTTATTGTTGGCCGAAGGGTTTGATGTGAAGGTGAATGCGGTGGTGATGCGGGGGGTGAACGATCACGAGATTTTAGATTTTGTTCGATGGTCATTTTCCAGCGGGGTCCATGTGCGATTTATAGAGTTTATGCCATTTGAGGGGAATCATTGGGACAATGCGCGGGTGGTGACGTGGCAGCAAATTTTGTTGGCTGTGGAGGCGGAGTTTGGGGGTGAAATTGAGGAGATAGCGCGGGTGCCGCATGAGACGGTGAAGCAGTATCGACTTAAAGGAGGGGCGGGTACATTTGCGGTGATCAGTACGATGAGTGCTCCATTTTGTGGGGATTGCAATCGTTTGCGGTTAACGGCGGATGGGAAGATGAAGAACTGTTTGTTTAGTCGGGGCGAGACAGATTTGTTAGGCGCGCTGCGCAGGGGCGAGTCGATTGGTCCATTGATCGAGGCGAATGTAATGGCTAAGGCAGCGGCTTTGGGCGGTCAGTTTGGAACGGATTTACTGTCGGTGGTGGCGGATGATATTGTCAATCGCAGTATGATTACGATTGGCGGATAAGGATTAACTTGCGTTGAATTTTATGAAAAAGATGATTTCGGTGGCTGAGGCCAAGGGGCTGATTGCGGATAGCGTTTTGCGGTTGGATGCGGTGGAAGTGAAATTGATGGAGGGGTTGGGCAGGTGTTTGGCGGAGGATATTTTTTCACCCATAGATATGCCAGGATTTGCGCAATCGGCGATGGATGGGTATGCATTTTCGTGGCGGGGGTATGAGGAATTTGGGAAGATGGAAATTGTGGGGGAGGTGGCCGCTGGCGCGGCCGAGGCAGGACCGAGACCCGCGCCATACCAAGCGGTACGTATTTTCACCGGGGCTCCGGTTCCAGAGGGGTTTGATACGGTTTTGATGCAAGAAAAGGCGTCGGTTCGCGATGGCATGTTGGAGGTGTTGGATCCCGATTTGATCTGTGGTAGGAATGTGCGATTGGCGGGTAGCGAAATTGCTAGGGGTGCCTTGGCGATGAAAAATAGAACGATTTTAACGGCCGCCGGAATAGGTTTTTTGGCCAGTTTGGGGTTGGAGAAAGTGGTGGTGGTGAGGGAGCCTCGGGTGACATTAATCGTGACAGGGGATGAGTTGCAGCAGCCGGGTTTGCCTCTGGGTTTTGGTCAGGTCTATGAATCGAATTCGCAATTACTGCAGGCCGCATTTTTACATTTGCGATTTTCGCAACCCAAAATTGTGTATGCGAAAGACGATTTGGCTGGCTTAACGGAGTCGATCCGTTTGGCGATGTTGGACAGCGATATGATTGTATTGACGGGTGGAGTGAGTGTAGGCGACTACGACTTTGTGGTACCCGCGGCCGAGGCCGCGGGTACCACTTCGGTGTTTCATAAAATCAAACAGAAACCGGGTAAGCCAATGTTTTTTGGGGTGAAAGATTGTGGAGTTGATGCAAAAACGAATTTGGTTACACCTAAGCAAACGGTTGTTTTTGGACTGCCGGGAAATCCAGCATCGGTGTTGTCGTGCTTCTATCAATACGTGTTGACAGCGCTTGAAGTTGCTAGTGGATGTCCAGTATCGTTGAAAGTGAAAACCGCGACATTTATCGATGGATATAAGAAAAATCCGGGCCTCATACATTTTTTGAAAGGTATATATTCCGATGGCGTTGTTCGATTGCTCGGCGCGCAAGAGTCGTATCGTCTGAGTTCGTTTTCTGTCGCCAATTGCCTCATCGAAATCCCTGAAGAGAGTAGTGAAATTGCTGCTGGCGCATCGGTACTTGTCCATTTATTTGGCTAGACATTGGAACTCCGTTAATTTCGAGGCATGTTGGGGATACCGATTTTGTGGATTCTATTGTTTTTTGTCGTCGCGTTTCTCTATTCAGCTGTCGGACATGGCGGCGCTAGCGGTTACCTCGCGTTGATGTCGATCTGGCATCTGGCCCCCGAACACATGAAACCCGTTGCGCTGATTTTGAATTTGCTGGTCAGCGGCGTCGCATTTATTCAATTTTATAGGCAAGGTCATTTTTTGTGGCGACTCTTTTTGCCCATTGCGGCCCTATCCATTCCGATGGCCTATTTGGGTGGGTTTACGCCTTTGAAAGACGATGTGTATCAGCTAGGATTGGGTGTGTTTTTGGTGATTTCGGTGGTGCTTTTGAATGTGAATTTGCGCGGTAGGATATCGCTAAAAAATGATGACGATAAGCGCGTTTTGGCTGATGATGCATCGCAACTATCGAGGGAATATTTATTGGCTGCGGCTGTTATGGGCGGTGGCATCGGTTATGTGTCGGGCCTGCTCGGCATCGGTGGTGGTATTTTGCTGTCTCCAGTGCTTTTGCTTTTGGGGTGGACGCAACAAAAACAGACTGCGGCGATGGGTGCGGCTTTCATTTTTGTCAATTCGATGTCGGGCTTGGTAGGTTTCGTTCAACAGCATCCGCTTTGGGAATCGCCGGCCCAAGGACTCTTTGAACAGTTATCGGCAGAAAAAAAGATTGGTATCGCCGATCCTGCAATAACCGGTGGGTCCGTTTTGGGGATTTATTGGTTGTCGGTTTCGATGATTGTGGGTGCATTGATCACCCCTGTAATTTTGGGCGGTGTGGCGGGTTCTTGGTATGGATCTAAGAAATTTAGCCATCGCGGAATGAAGGGGATTTTGTCTGTTGTGTTGTTGATTGCAGCAATCAAATTACTTTTGCGATGATGGAGGTTCAACTGATCAGTTTTGGTACGCTAACGGATATTACTGGGAGTGGTGCTTTGGGGTTTGCGATTCCGCGTCCTGCTATTTCTGTGGCTGAATTGATGTCGTTGTTGTTTGTGCGATACCCCGCATTGGAGGGGAAGACGTTTCGGATTGCGGTGAATGAGCGTTTTGTTGATGAGAAATTTACGATTGGATCGGGCGATAATGTTGCGTTGATGCCGCCGTTTTCTGGGGGTTAATATTGAGGTTAGAACGATGGAAATGGAACCCGATTTTTTGGATAGATACCAACGTCAGTTGTCGTTGCGTGAGGTGGGTTTGGACGGGCAGCGCGCTTTGCGCGCTGCCCGAGTCATGGTTGTGGGCCTCGGCGGATTGGGTTGTCCAGTGGTGCAATATCTCGCCGCTGCAGGAGTGGGCAATTTCGTTTTGGTGGATGCGGATCGGGTATCGTTGAGCAACTTGCAACGACAAATAATATATAGCCAAAATGATGTTGGTAGGTTTAAAGTTGAGGTGGCTAAGGAGTGGATTCAAAAACAAAATGCCCAAATAAAGGTGTCTGTCCATACGGAAATGTTATCTGCGAAAAACGCAACTGCTTTCTTGGCTTTGGCGGATATTGTAGTGGATTGTACCGATAACTTTGCAGCTCGTTATCTAATCAACGATGCATGTGCTTTGGCAAACAAACCTTGGGTGTATGGGTCCATTGCAAAGTTTGAAGGCCAGGTGGCTGTGTTTAATGCGTTGATGAAGGGTGCGGAGGGTGAGAATCAGGACATGATGGCTTCGGTAGCATCGGAGGATTCTTTCGTTCGTTCTTTGAATTATAGGGATGTATTTTCCAAACCACCGGGTGAGGGGGAAATTCAAAATTGTGCCGAAGCTGGGGTTTTGGGTGCATTGGCAGGCATAATTGGGTCGTTCCAAGCGATGGAAGTTTTGAAATGGATTTTGGGTTTACAAGGACTTTTGGTGAATCAAATGCTCACGTACAATGCGATTGATCAAAGCATCGTGAAATTCCAGTTGGACAATAATTCTGATCGAAAGTAGTAACTTTACCCTTGGAAATGTCTGACAAAAAACTCAAAAATATCTTTGTTGAAGGACCTATATCACCGGTAAAAATTGGGGAGGATATAGCACATCATCAGAAAAAGACAAATATCGGTGCCCACAGTATTTTTATGGGGCAGGTGAGGGCTGATTCGGTGGAAGCGGCTACTGTGTCTGCCATTGAATATAGCGCGCACCAGGAAATGGCACTTTCTACAATGCATGAAATTCGCGAGGCGATTTTTGCAAAATACCCATTAACCTGTTTGCACATCACCCATAGTTTGGGCATGGTGAAAGCGGGGGAGATTTGTTTGTTTGTGTTTGCTTCGGCTGTGCATCGAAAAGAGGCAATCGACGCTTGTGAGGAAGTGGTGGAGCGCATCAAAAAGGAATTGCCGATTTGGGGCAAGGAGATTTTTGTGGGTGATGAGTATCAATGGAAAGAAAATAGAGGATGATTCAAATTACCCATAAATCCAATAGTTTGCGGAAGGCGGTGGCCCAGGCCGTGGTGATAGTTTCAAAAGAGTCTACGATGGATGCGGTGATGCACAGAACCGTTCCTAAAGGCGATGTGTTGGAATTTGCGCGTGTGGCTGGACTGTTTGCGGTGAAGAAAACCAGCGATGTAATTCCTGATTGTCATCCCCTACCGGTGGAATTTACGCAGGTGAGTTACGAGTTAGCGAGGTTGGAAATCCGAATCTCGGTGGAGGTTCATACGGTTTATAAAACTGGGGTTGAAGTTGAGGCAATGCATGGGGCTTCGGTGGTGGCTCTTACTTTATATGATATGTTGAAACCCATCGACAAGGGCATAGAAATATCCAATATTCGCTTGATTTCTAAGACGGGAGGTAAATCAAATGCGATGAAATTGTCGTTGCAAAAGATTATCGCGGAGCGCAAGGCGATGGTGTTGGTTTGCAGCGATTCTATTTCTCAAGGGAAGGCGGAGGATCAGGCGGGGGCTCAGGTTTCGGCTCGGTTGGTATCTCTGGGTCTGCAAGTAATGCCAGTTGTTGTTCTCCCCGATCAGGTGGAGGCCATTCAGCAGGCGGTGCACGACTATGGGTCGCAAGTGGATTTGATGTTGTTTGTGGGTGGGACAGGGTTATCGCATCGAGATGTGACACCAGAGGCAATTCGTCCATTGCTTACCCGGGAAATTGAGGGGATTATGGAGACAGCCAGGGTGTATGGCCAGGAAAGAATGCCGTTTGCGATGCTGTCGCGTGGTGTGGCGGGGATGGTAGA
>Ga0209552_1000573_pt1 | contig 11858 bp, 11 predicted proteins | sample LauGreFaBDMM15SD_2_FD_188214 | JGI IMG/M metagenome (GOLD analysis project Ga0209552, IMG submission 188214) | Freshwater lake microbial communities from Lake Michigan, USA - Fa13.BD.MM15.SD (SPAdes) (version 2) | ecosystem: Environmental > Aquatic > Freshwater > Lake | place: Lake Michigan, USA... | reverse complement strand
GCTAAGAAAGCTGCTCCAGCTAAGAAAGCTGCTCCAGCCAAGAAGGCTGCTCCAGCCAAGAAGGCTGCTCCAGCCAAGAAGGCTGCTCCAGCCAAGAAGGCTGCTCCAGCCAAGAAGGCTGCTCCAGCCAAGAAGGCTGCTCCAGCCAAGAAGGCTGCTCCTGTCGCACAGACCACGCTGCACCCCCGTGCTGCATGGCCTTTTCCAAGCGGCAAGAAACCCTGAAGCTTTGCGTGAAGGGAAAAAAACCCGGCATTCGTGCCGGGTTTTTTTATGGGTAAAACGCGGTGAGCCGGTAGCCCGATAGGCCCGGCGCAATGGCCAATGTGCTGCGCAAATAGATGGTGAGCTCTTGGGCGCTGTGGGCGTCCATCTGTTTACCCTGAACCCCCAGGTCGTCGGGCAGCAGCACCCGTCGTACCAGCGGTCGCTCTGAGGCGTCGGTGATGGTCAACTCAATTGCTGGGTGGGCGATAGCCCAACTGGCCCGATTACGAAGGGTGAGGCTCAGGCGGTACATATCCTCGCCCAAAGGGTCATAGGCCGATGCTTCAATTTGGAGAAATTCCGGCGATTGCGGGGCCTCCAGTACGCAGCCAATTGCCTCGCACATCGCGCGCAGAGCCGGTTGAAGGGCGGGGGCACGCGCTGCCACCATATTCTTTTCGTGCCCCACCCACTGCGCTAAAAGCAGCAGCGCCAGCAGCAGTGCGGCGCCGAGCCATAGGCGTCCGATCCAGCGCGGCGGCGTATCCGCTGGATCAGGCGCGACGTCAGAAAAAAGCGTCTCAGTGGGCGCTGGCGGCACCTCGGATGTAACCGGTGCATCGTCTGGCGCGGGGGATTCCGCGCGCAATGGGGTCATGGCATCGGCCTCTGGCGGTGGTACCGCGCGCTGGCTGACGGCATGCATGCTGGCATCGAAGACCTGGTCACACTGACCGCAGCGCACCCAGCCCTCGGATGCCCGCAGTTGCTGGGGCGTAGCACGAAACTGCGTCGCGCATTGGGGGCACTGGGTGATGATGCTCATAGCGTGGCGGACATCAGGATCCAGCCTTCGCGGCTGTCGAGCACTTCCAGGGCGCAGTAGGGGGCATAGGCTTGCGTAAGCTCTTCGCACTGCCTCTCCAAAATGCCGGCCAGCAGCAAGCGGCCACCGGGTGCCACATGGCTGCATAACAAGGGTGCCAGCACTTTCAAGGGCGTTGCCAGAATATTGGCCACCACCAAGGCGTAGCTACCGACTGCCAGCTCCGGCGTCCCGCTTGCGATACGCACGCCGTTGTCTACTGCATTGGTCTGGCTGGCAAGCACCGCTGCCGGATCGATGTCCACAGCCACTATTTTTCCCGCACCGCACAAGGCCGCGCCGATGGCCAGGATGCCGGAACCACAACCGTAGTCCAGCACACTGGCTTGTACCGGGTGTTGGGCGATCCAGCGCAGGCACATGCCGGTGGTGGGATGGGTTCCGGTGCCAAAAGCCAGGCCGGGATCGAGCCGCAGAACCGTTCGCGCTTGTTCCGGAGCCGCATGCCAGCTCGGGACCACCCAGAATTCGGGGGTGATCTCCACGGGGTCGAATTGCGATTGGGTCAGCCGCACCCAATCCTGCTCGGGCACGTCTTGTATCGCCGTGTGGCTGAAGTCTGTGCCACCTAGCTGCTGCACTGCGCGGCGGGCCGCTTCTGCGCTGGCTAAATCGCTAAACAGCGCGGTCACCCGCGACTGTTCCCACGCTTGGGCGGGCGGCGGCATACCGGGTTCGCCAAACAAGGCGTTTTCCTGATCGGAGCCGGCGTCGGCGTCCTCTACGCTGACGCTCAAGGCGTCCAGCCCCTCCAGGGTGTCGCTGACCGCATCTACATCGGCCTGCGGGCACACCAGAAGCAACTCAAACATGGCGTTTAGGCGGCTCTAGCGTTTGTGCTGCTCAAGCCAATGTTCCAAATAATGGATATTGGTACCACCGGCCATGAATTTGGCATCGTTCATCAGCTCGCGGTGCAGCGGGATATTCGTTTTGATCCCCTCAACCGCCATTTCCAGCAGCGCACAGCGCATCCGCGCCATCGCCTGCTCGCGGGTATCGCCGTAGGTGATGAGCTTGCCCACCATGGAGTCGTAATAGGGTGGCACAAAATAATTGGCATACACGTGTGAATCCACCCGGACGCCCGGACCGCCCGGGGTGTGCCATGTTGTGACCCGCCCCGGGGATGGCATGAAGTTGTAAGGATCTTCGGCGTTGATGCGGCACTCGATCGCATGCCCCCGCATTTCGATCTGGCGCTGCGTGAAGGGGAGCTTCATGTCGGCTGCCACCATGATTTGCGTCTTGACGATGTCGATGCCCGTGACCATTTCCGTCACCGGGTGTTCCACCTGCACCCGCGTGTTCATTTCAATAAAGTAGAACTCGCCGTTCTCATACAGAAACTCAAACGTACCCGCGCCCCGGTAGCCTATCTTTTTGCACGCGGCGACGCAGCGCTCACCAATGCGCTCAATCAGCTTGCGGCTGATGCCCGGTGCCGGTGACTCTTCCAGGATTTTCTGGTGCCGCCTTTGCATCGAGCAATCCCGCTCGCCCAAATACACCACGTTCTTGAACTTGTCGGCCAAGATCTGGATTTCGATGTGACGGGGGTTTTGGAGGAATTTCTCCATGTACACGGCGGCGTTACCAAACGCTGCGCCGGCCTCTGCCTTGGTCATGACCACCGCATTCACCAGCGCCGCCTCGGTGTGCACCACCCGCATACCGCGCCCGCCGCCGCCACCCGCCGCTTTGATGATGACCGGGTAACCCACGCTTTTGGCAATACGGCGCAGTTGCACCGGATCATCCGGGAGCTCGCCCTCGGAGCCGGGAACGCAGGGCACGCCAGCCCGGATCATGGCCTGCTTGGCTGATACCTTGTCGCCCATGATGCGGATGGACGCCGCCGTCGGGCCGATAAATTGGAAGCCGCTTTGCTCCACGCGCTCCGCAAAGTCCGCGTTTTCGCTCAGAAAACCGTAGCCGGGGTGAATGGCCTCGGCATCGGTCACCTCGGCGGCCGAAATAATGGCCGGCATATTCAGGTAGCTGTGGGCGGAAGCCGCCGGGCCGATGCAAACGGCCTCGTCGGCCAACCGGACATACTTGGCCTCACGGTCCGCTTCGGAGTACACCATCACCGCGCGAATATCGAGTTCGCGGCAGGCGCGCTGTATGCGCAGCGCAATTTCGCCACGATTGGCGATCAGAATTTTCTTGAACATGGAAGGTGCGACCTGCTTATTCGATGATCAGCAAAGCCTGGCCGTACTCCACCGCTTGTCCGTTTTCGCACAAAATTTCTTTGACCGTGCCGGATTTGTCGGCCTCGATCTCGTTGAGGATCTTCATGGCCTCAATGATGCAGATGGTCTCGCCCTGCTTCACTGTGTCGCCAACTTCAACGAATGCCTTGGCCCCTGGACTGGCCGATCGGTAAAACGTTCCCACCATCGGCGAAGTCACCCGGTGGCTGGTGTCGGGAACCGGCTCGACTGGCGCGGCCTCTACCGGAGCGGGTGCAAGCGCGGCGGGTGCCGCTGCGACAGCCATCGCTGGCTGGATAGGTGCCGCAGCAACGACCGGGGCATGCACCATAGCCTTGACGATGCGCACCTTACCTTCGGCTTCTGTGATCTCCAACTCCGACACGTTCGAGTCCGATACCAGGTCAATCAGCGTTTTGAGTTTTCGTAAGTCCATAGAGATTCCGATCAAGTGTGTTTATAAGAAGAATCGCCCCCTGCGCCAGACTGCAGTGTAAACAACTTACGGGGGATTCACGTAATGATCAAAGCTGACGCGCTGAAGAAATTTAGACACAATTAACGAAAAATAAGCGCAGAAAGCTAGCTTATCGTCGACCAAGCCGCCAAATCGGCCTCCATCAACTTGCCCATTTTCCGTTGGGCCACCTCGCCTGCGGAATTGATCACCACCGAAAAAGGCAGTCCGCCAGAAACATTGCCCAGTTGGCGGGCCCACTGCGTAGCCAGCATAGCGTCCACGGCGACTGGAAAATGCAAGGGCATTTTTTGCAAAAAATCTTGCACATTTTTCGGTTTGTCCGCAGCCAAGCCTAGTACCTGCCAACCCGACTTTTTCTGGGCCTGGAAAAAGGTATCGACCATGGGCAGCTCTTCCACGCACGGGGCGCACCACGTCGCCCAAAAGTTAATTAAAAGAGGTTTACCTCTAAAGCTAGCCATTGGCAGCATTTTGCCGTCTGTTGCGGTCCATTGCTGTGCCCAAAATCCGTCGAATGGTTCGGCTGTTGGAGCGGGAACGTGCGCGTTGCGCCAGACCGCCAGCCCCACACCGGCCAGGGCAGCGCCCGCGCCTACCGCGAGCACCAGGCTGCGGCGCGTGTGCGAGGGGGGGGTATCTTGGGGTAGGGAATCCATCAGGTGCCTGCCAAGTCAATCAGTTGCTCCACAGCCCGCAAATCGCCGCGCAGTCGTCTGCCGCGCGTATCGCTCTTGGGTGCGCGGCGCAGGTCGTCCACGTCGTAGACCATGAGGTGCAGGCCAATGTCCTCGCCCAATTCTTCGCTCCAGGCGTGGATGCTCAGCGCATCAACCGGCTCTCCCAAAAGACCCTTCACCCGCCGGGGAGTGAACTGGATGTTGAGGTTAATCAAATCAATTTCGGTCATTTTGCTGTCTTCACAAAACAATTGTAGGTAAATATCCGATCTGCGGGTTGCGATGCCGGACCACACTGCACCGCTCAAAAAGGGATTGAAGGCCTGCAATCGGCGCATCCAACGCGCTGCCAGCAGGCGCAGGGCGTGCAGTTCTTGCGCCTGTTCCTCCGGGCAAAACACTGCGATGTATTCCTCCACGGCGCGCTCGAGCCGATCATTGTCGGGCAGGGCGCTGCGCTCGGGCAAGTCCATTTGCGCCAGCGCTTTGCGTTTGGCGCTGCCGAAGTCCAGCCCATCCTCCACCACCAGGCGCGCGGCAACTGCGGCTATTTCATCTTGGATCCCATGCATGGCGCCATTGTGCCCTGCTGCCTGCCGTATGCCTTGCCGCGCGGGACGCGCACCTAGAATCCGCTGATGCACATTCATATTCTGGGTATTTGCGGTACGTTCATGGGCGGACTGGCGGCGCTGGCGCGGGAGGCGGGTCACCGGGTGACTGGATGTGACGCAGGCGTTTACCCACCCATGAGCGACCAGCTACGCGCCCTGGGCATCGATTTGATCGAGGGTTTTGGAGCCGAGCAACTTGCCCTCCAACCCGACGTTTTTGTGGTGGGCAACGTCGTCAGCCGCGCGCGCCTGGCCGATGGGAGCCCCAAGTTCCCCCTGATGGAGGCGATTTTGGATTCCGGTGCCCGCTACACCAGTGGCCCGCAGTGGTTGGCAGAAAACGTGCTCTACCAGCGCCATGTGCTGGCCGTGGCCGGCACACACGGAAAGACCACGACTACGGCCATGCTGACCTGGATTTTGGAGTCCGCGGGGCAGCGGCCGGGCTTCCTCATTGGCGGCGTGCCGCTGAACTTTGGTGTTTCGGCCCGACTGGGTGCGGGCTCGGCCTTTGTCATCGAGGCCGACGAATACGACACTGCTTTCTTTGATAAACGCAGCAAATTTGTCCATTACCGGCCGCGCACCGCCGTGCTCAACAACCTCGAGTTTGACCACGCCGACATTTTTGATGATTTAGCGGCTATTGAACGCCAGTTCCACCACCTGGTGCGCACCGTGCCGTCCAGCGGCCGGGTGGTCGTTAACGGGCTGGAAGAAAGCCTGAGCCGGGTGCTGCACAGCGGTTGTTGGAGCGAGGTCCGTAGTTTTGGCGCTGCCGACAGCGATTTTTCAGCCCAGGGCGAGCCGCAGGATTTTGCGGTGTTGCAGCGCGGCCAAGCGGGCGGATGGGTGCGCTGGGAGCTCAGTGGGCTGCACAACCAGCACAACGCGCTGGCGGCGATTGCTGCCGCAGAACATCTGGGCGTGGGGGTGGCGCAAGCCGCAGAAGCCTTGGGTTCATTCCAAAACGTCAAGCGCCGCATGGAAGTGCGCGCCCGTGTTGTTTTGCCGTCCGCGCCACGCGGTGCCCCTGTCACCGTCTACGACGATTTCGCCCACCACCCCACCGCCATCCGCACCACGCTGGACGGCCTGCGTCGAAGCCTAGGCGCCCAGGCGCGCATCGTGGCCGTCTTTGAGCCGCGCTCCAACACCATGAAACTCGGTGCCATGAAGGCCCAGCTCCCCTGGAGCCTGGAAGCGGCGGACCAAGCCTTTTGCCATAGCGGCGGCCTGGGTTGGGACGCGCAGGCTGCGCTCGGAGAGATGGGTGCGCGTGCCGTGGTGTGTGACACGGTTGAGGCGCTGGCGCAGCAAGTGGCCGCGCAATCGCTGCCGGGCGACCATATTGTCTGCATGAGCAACGGCGGCTTTGGCGGCATACACGCCCGCCTCATCACCTTGCTGGCCGAAGCCCGCCCCGCCGTCTGATTAGGCCGTGGTGCGGCGCACGCGGCGGGCTTTGACCGCCTGCGATAAAACGTCCAGGCACTGCAGCGAATCGTCCCAGCCCAGGCAGGCGTCGGTAATGCTCTTGCCGTAGGTCAACGCCGCGGCTTGGTCCACGCCGGGGGTGAACTTCTGGGCGCCGGCGTTGAGGTGGCTCTCCACCATCACGCCAAACACCTGGCGCGAGCCGCCAGCGATTTGCGTACCGAGGTCGCGGGCGACTTCCAATTGTTTTTCGTGCTGCTTGCTGCTGTTGGCGTGGCTGCAATCCACCATGAGCGTGGGCGGGAGTTTGGCTTTTTCCAAATCTGCGCAGGCCGAAGCCACACTTTTCGCGTCGTAGTTGGGGGCTTTACCGCCGCGCAAAATTACATGGCAGTCGGGGTTGCCTTGGGTTTGCACGATGGCGACCTGGCCGTTTTTGTGGACCGATAAAAAGTGGTGTCCACCGGCTGCGGCCTGGATCGCATCGGTGGCGATTTTGATGTTGCCGTCGGTGCCGTTTTTGAAGCCAATCGGTGCTGACAAGCCCGAGGCCAGCTCGCGGTGCACCTGGCTTTCGGTAGTCCGCGCCCCGATGGCGCCCCAGGAAATCAGGTCGCCTAGGTACTGCGGCGAAATCACATCCAGGAACTCGCTGCCGGCCGGCAGGCCCAAGCGGTTGATCTCGATCAGCAACTGGCGCGCCATGCGCAGGCCTTCGTCGATGCGGAAGCTCTCGTCCAGGTAGGGGTCGTTGATCAGGCCTTTCCAGCCGACGGTGGTGCGGGGTTTCTCGAAATACACCCGCATCACGATTTCCAGCGTGTCGGCGTAGCGGCTGCGCTGTTCCATCAGGCGGTGCGCGTATTCCACAGCAGCGGCCGGGTCATGGATGGAGCAGGGGCCGATCACCAACAGCAAGCGGTCGTCCTTGCCATTGATGATTTGCTGGATGCGGCGGCGTGTGTCAGAGATCAGCGTCTCAACAGGCGTGCCGCTGATGGGAAAGAAGCGGATCAGGTGTTCGGGGGGCGGTAGCACGGTAATGTCCTTGATGCGTTCGTCGTCGGTGTTGCTGGTACGGTCAACCGGGTTGTGCGACATGTGATAGGCAGACATTGCGATTTCCTTGGTCAAAAATTCGGTGTGAGGTGCAAAAAAAAACCGCCGGGGCCCGGCGGTTTTTGGAGGTTTGAGACGCTTTTGCTGCTGCTACGTTCAGAACTCTCTACCGCCGGTGGCGCTGGAGAAAAACAGGTAGCTAAAGTAAAAGTGGCTCAAAAACATGCACGGAATGTAGCACAGCGCCCCCTATGGCCGAGCCGGCGCAGCCCAGCAAAGTGCCTCGCTACTGCCCGAAACGCTTGCGCGTAAGCCCCAGCGCCAGCCAGAACGACACCAGCGCGTAAGCCAGCAGCACCCCGCCGTGGTGCAGCGCGTTGGTCGGCCACTGGTCCATGAACAGCGGGCGCACCAGCGCCACCGCGTTGGCCAGCGGCAGCCAATCGGCCACTGCCCGCACCAGCGGCGGCAACTGTTCCAGCGGAAAGAACACGCCGCCCAAAAACATGGTGGGCGTCAAAAACAGCGTGAAGTAATAGGTGAAAAAGTCGTAGCCCTTGGCCAGTGCGTTGAACACCAGCGCCATTGAGCTAAAGGTAATGCCCACGCCCAGCAAAATCGGCCACGCCACCAAGAGTTTGGGGCTGTGGCTGATGTCCAGCGCCAGCATCACGCCCAGAATCGCCGTCACGGTGAACAGCGCTTTGAACGCCGCCCACAGCATTTCGGCCATCACAATATCGTCCAAACTAACCGGCGCATTCATGATCCCGTCCCAGGTCTTTTGCACATGCATGCGCGAGAAGGCCGAGTACAGTGCCTCAAACGATGCCGCGTTCATCGCGCTCATGCAAATCGAGCCGCTGGCCAGGAACAGGATGTAGGGCACGGTGGTGCCATTGATGGTGAGCGTGCCCACCAGCGCGCCCATGCCGTAGCCAAAAGCCACCAACCACATCAGCGGCTCGGCGATATTGCCCAGCAGGCTGGGAATCGCCAGCTTGCGCCAGACCAGCAAATTGCGCTGGAATACCGGCCAAAAGCGCAGCGTAGGCCGCGGCATGCGCCAAGGGCTTTGTGCTTGCGGTGGGTGTTGCAGGGTGGTGCTTTGCATTCAGGCTTCCTCGCGGATCTGGCGTCCGGTCAATTTCAAAAACAGGTCTTCCAGGTTGGCCGGGCGGTGCAGCGTGCGCAGTTGCGGGTGCGCGCTCAAGGCCTGCAAGAGCTGCGCGGCGCTGTCGGTATAAAAAAACACGGTCTCACCGCTCACTTCCACCCGTGCGGCCAGCGCCCGCAACGGGCCTTCGGCCGTTGCCAACGCCCCGGCCCCGAACACCTCGACCACATCGGGCTCCAGAAACTGTGCAATCAGGTCGCGCGGCTTGCCCTCAGCGATTTTTTTGCCGTGGTCCAGCACCAGCAGGCGCGAGCACAGGCGCTCGGCCTCGTCCATGAAATGGGTGGTCAGCAAAATCGATTTGCCCTGTTGCAGCAGCAACTGCAGCCGTTCCCACATCAGGTGCCGCGCTTGCGGGTCCAGCCCCGTGGTGGGTTCGTCCAGCAGCAGCAGCTTGGGGTCGTTCACCAGGGCGCGCGCCAGGCTCAAGCGCCGCTTCATCCCGCCCGAGAGTTGGCCGGGCTTGGCGTCGGCTTTAGCGGTGAGAGACGCAAACTCCAGCAGCGCTGGAATACGCGCGCGGATAGCCGCGTCCTTCATGCCGAAGTAGCGCCCATAGACCAGCAGGTTTTCCGCGCAGGTGAAGTCCGGGTCCAGCGTATCCATCTGCGTCACCACCCCGATTTGTGCCTTGATCGCCAGCGCGTCGCGCGGCATCTGCAAACCCAACGCGTGGATGCTGCCGCCATCGGGCGCGGCCAGCCCCAGGCACATGCGGATCGTCGTCGTCTTGCCTGCCCCGTTGGGGCCAATCACCCCCAGGCATTCGCCTGGCGCAATCGCAAATGACAAATCGTCCACCACCAGGTTGTCGCCGAAGCGTTTGCTGAGGTGTTCTACGGAGAAAAGGGGGCTGCTCATGACACAAAAATTCCGAAAGAGACCATTACTGAAACGCCACCTCCGCAAAACTGCGCAGCTTGCGGCTGTGCAGCTGGTCGCGTCCGCGCTCGCGCATGAGTTCGACGGCGCGCATGCCGATGCGCAGGTGCTGGTCCACGCGCTCGCGGTAGAAGTGGTTGGCCATGCCGGGGAGTTTGATCTCGCCGTGCAGCGGCTTGTCACTTACGCACAGCAGGGTGCCATAGGGCACGCGGAAGCGAAAGCCGTTGGCGGCGATGGTGGCGCTTTCCATGTCCAGCGCCACAGCGCGGCTTTGGCTGAAACGGCGCTGCGGCTGGTTGTCGGGCAGCAGTTCCCAGTTGCGGTTATCGGTGCTGGCCACTGTGCCGGTGCGCAGAATGCTCTTTAAGGCGCTGCCCTTGAGTCCGGTGACATCGGCCACGGCCTGCTCCAGCGCCACCTGGATTTCGGCCAGTGCGGGGATGGGCACCCACAGCGGCAGCTCTTCGTCCAGCACATGGTCTTCGCGTACATAGCCGTGCGCCAGCACATAGTCGCCCAGTTGCTGCGTGTTGCGCAGGCCGGCACAGTGGCCGAGCATGATCCACGCGTGGGGCCGCAGCACGGCGATGTGGTCGGTGATGTTTTTGGCGTTGGCCGGCCCGACGCCGATGTTGACCATGCTGATGCCGCTGCGGTCTGCGCGCACCAGGTGGTAGCCGGGCATTTGCGGCAGGCGTGGCGGGCCACTGCCTTCGGTGGCGGGCGGCACGCCGGGAGCGCTGGCGCGCCAGGTGGTGACGTTACCTGGCTCAACAAAAGCAACGTAGTGGCTGGCCGGGTCCGCCATGGCGCCGCGCCCGAGCGCAATGAATTCGTCGATATAGAACTGGTAATTGGTGAAGAGCACAAAGTTCTGAAACTGTTCGGGCAGGGTACCGGTGTAATGGCGCAGGCGGTGCAACGAATAGTCAACGCGCGGTGCGGTGAACAGCGAGAGCGGTTGCGGCTCGCCCGCTCGGGGCTCGAAAGTGCCGTTGGCGATGCCGTCGTCCATGGCGGCGAGGTCGGGCAGGTCAAACACATCGCGCATGCGGGCGCGCCGGCTGGCGTCCATGCTGCCTTCAATGTGGTCATTGTCAGCAAAGGAAAAATGCACCGGTATGGCTTGGGTGCTGGTACACACTTCCAGCGCCACGCCGTGGTTGTGTAGCAGCAGCGCGAACTGCTCACGGTAGTAGTCTTGGAACAAGTCCGGCCGGGTGATCGTGGTCTCGAAGCGCCCCGGCCCGGCAACAAAACCGTAGCTCAAACCCGCGCCCTCGGCGCTGCCCTGGCGCGACACGGTATCGGTCTTGACGCGTACCAGCGGGTAAAAGGCCCGCACATGGCCCAGCGTGTCGTCGCCCGCCACGAAGCGGCGCATGGCATCGCGCAGGTGCGCGATGGACTGCCCGTAAATCCGCTGCACCTGGGCCAGCGCTTCGCTGGCGTCGTGGAAGCGTTGCGGGGCGATGAAGGGCGGCTCGGTCAACATGCGGTCATTGTGCCTGTGCGCTATGACCCGCCTTTCGGGCGCTGCGGGTCGCGTCTAATCTGCGCTTTACCTGTTTCTTACTCCCGGACGCCGCCACCATGGACACCACGCAGCCGCTCACTTTGCTCGGGGGCATCAGCCCTGAGCGTTTCATGCGCCAGTATTGGCAGAAAAAGCCCTTGCTGATTCGCCAGGCCGTCCCCAGCATGCAGCCGCTGCTGGCGCGCGCCGCACTCTTTGCGCTGGCGGGGCAGGACGATGTCGAGTCGCGCCTGATCAGCCGCGCGACGCAGGGCGGCGCTTGGCGCTTGCGCCACGGCCCTTTTGCGCGTACGGCCATCCCAAAGCTCAGCCAGCCAGGCTGGACTTTGCTGGTGCAGGGCTTGGACCTGCATCTGGATGCGGCGCACGCGCTGCTGGAGCAGTTTGCCTTTGTGCCCCGTGCGCGCTTGGATGACTTGATGGTGAGTTTTGCCACCGACGGCGGCGGTGTGGGACCGCACTTTGACAGCTACGACGTGTTCCTGCTGCAAGCGCAGGGGCAGCGCCGCTGGCGTATCGGCCGCCAGAAAGACCTGACGCTGCAGCCCGATGTCCCGCTGAAAATCCTGCGCGACTTTCAGCCCGAGCAGGAATGGTTGCTGGAAGCCGGCGATATGTTGTATCTGCCCCCACGCTACGCCCATGACGGCGTGGCTCAGGGCGAGTGCATGACTTATTC
>Ga0209552_1000571_pt1 | contig 11884 bp, 10 predicted proteins | sample LauGreFaBDMM15SD_2_FD_188214 | JGI IMG/M metagenome (GOLD analysis project Ga0209552, IMG submission 188214) | Freshwater lake microbial communities from Lake Michigan, USA - Fa13.BD.MM15.SD (SPAdes) (version 2) | ecosystem: Environmental > Aquatic > Freshwater > Lake | place: Lake Michigan, USA... | reverse complement strand
TCAGATCCAGCTGACTTGCTTAAAGATGCTGATTTCTTCATGTATTGCCTAGCAGATGATGCTGCCATTAAAGATGTAATTACCGGTGGACATAATTTAGCAGCCAAAGTTAAGCCAGGAACTATTGCAATTGATCTATCAACTATTGATCCACAAACTAGTGATGAAGAGCGAGTGATCTATGAGAAAAATGGGGTTGCCTTCCTTGACGCGCCAGTCTTTGGTACTAAAGGTGAGGCCCGAGATGGTGGTCTTTGGATAGTAATTGGTGGAGATGAAACTGTATTTAATAAGAGTTTGCCTGTACTTAAACCAATAAGTGAAACCACTCATTACATGGGTAAATCTGGTAATGGTGCCAAAATGAAATTAGTAGGAAATCTACTTGTAGCATCTCAAATAGTTTCAATTGGTGAAGCGCTATCTCTTGCAAAAAATGCTGGTCTAGATCTTCGCAAAGTTCTTGAAGTAGCTGCGGTAGCTGATTTTAAAACACCTATCTACGCTGGTGTTGGTGCTGGTGTTATTAAGGGTGATTATGAGGTTAACTTCCCGCTAAAACTTATGTTAAAGGATGCACGATTAATTCAAGCTTTTGCTAAGCGTTTTAACTCCCCCGTAACTATTGCTAGCACTACTGAAGAGTTAGCCAAAGAGGGTGTTGACGCTGGTCTTGGTGAATTAAATGCCTCTGCAATTGTCAAAGTAATATCTAAGCGAGCAGGAGTTGATCTCGTTGAGTAATTCAAGAAGTAAAATGTTTGACCCTAAATCAAAAAAATGTATAAATATTGCCCTAGATTTAGGTGTTTTTGGTGATCGATCTTTTGCAAAAGGTATTGAAAACTTAGCCACTGCCCTACCCCAAATTTTGGCTGGAAAGCCTGATGTTATTCAATTAAATCCAGGTGGATTAAAGATATTTAACAAATTAAAGTTAAAAACTAATGTAGCAATTGCCCTTCGCCTTGATGTCACAAATGTATATGAGGCACGAGATATTGATTACGCTTGGGATACCGCCAATATTGCAAGCCTAGATCTTGCAAATGATAAGAATGTTGCCTGTGTAGTTCTAAATCTTCTTAATTTAGATGAAAACTCTAGATTACAAGAACAATGTATTCAAAATATTCAGTTAGCTGTAGCAAAGTGTAAGAAAGCAGCGATTCCAATAATGGTTGAACCGTTAGTAATGACAGCAAAAGCCGGAGCTGGCTCTACCTCAGTTGGTGATGTAAATAAGATTGCATCTCTAGTGCGCCAAGCAGTTGAGCTTGGAGCCGATATTATTAAAGTCGATGCCACTACCCCAATGAGTGATTTTCATCAGGTGGTTGAAATTGCCTCTGGCGTGCCAGTACTAGTTCGAGGTGGTGGCCAAGTAACACCTCGTGAGTTAATTGAACGAACAAGAATTGCTATTGATAGTGGTGCCGCTGGTGTTGTTTATGGCCGAAATGTTGTACAGCATGCAAACCCAGCTAAATTTATTAAATCAATACGTGCAATTGTGCATCAAGATGCAACTGTTGATGAAGCCATAAAGATTTTGGATAAATAACTAGATGGCTGAAAAAATGAAGGCTGCAGTTATTACTGGTGTTAAAAAAATTGAAGTTATCGATGTACCTATGCCAATTATTGGTCCACGAGATGTTTTACTAAAGATTAAATCAGCTGGACTGTGTACCTGGGAACAACGTATCTATACCGGCCAAACTAAAGCTGATTATCCTTTTTTAGGTGGGCATGAAAATGCTGGTGAGATCTCAGCAATTGGTGATCTAGTAACTAATGTAAAGGTCGGAGATCGAGTCACGATGGGTTCATCCTCTTGTGGTAGTTGCCGAGCCTGTCTTAGAGGTGAAGATAAAGGATGCGCGGATCACTTTTTAAATTTCTCACTTAAAGGTGGGCAATATGGTCCAGGTGGATTTGCTCAATATAAAGTGCATCGCAGTGATGGCGTTTTTCCAGTCGGTAACGCTAATTGGGATCAAGCAGCACTTGCAGAGCCATTATCTTGCGCCATCCATGCTGCTCGACTAATTAATGCACGATTAGGTGACACTGCAGTTGTATTTGGTGCCGGCACAATGGGATTAATGAACACATTAGTGCTTAAGAAATCAGGACTTAGAGTTGCAGTAGTTGATATCAATGAAGAGCGGCTTGAAAAAGCTAAAGCAGTTGGCGCTGATTTAGTTTTTAAAACTGATACTGGCATTAGAGAGCGAATTAAAGAGGCTTTTCTTGGTGGCGTTGATTTTGCAATTACTGCTTATGGCAGTGATGAAGTAAATCAAGATGGCTTAGATGTGTTAAATAATCGTGGCAAGATCTGCTTATTTGCCTCAGCTCACCCAGTTACGCCATTTGCAATTGACCCAAATCTTATGCATAACAAAGAAACATCAGCAGTGGGAGTGGTTAGTGCTGATCGGCGTGATCACGCAGTGGCAACTGAAATGATTGCAAATAATCAAATAGATCTATCTGCCTTAATCGATAACTCATATCCATTAGAACAAGCATCTGATGCTTTTGAACAAGCAACCTCAACACCTAGCTATCGGGTAATGCTTAATCCTTAATTAGTAATCAAGCTCATGTAGTTTGTGCATCTGATTTTTAGTTGCATCATAAAGTTGAGCATAAATCTCACTTAATGGAGCATAAGTTTTAGCCAACTCATCATTTGGTTTAACTACAGTTGGTGAGCCCTGCCAAACTCTTATCTCTTCAGCGGAGGCAACTAATCCAGTAGCAACACCTGCAAGTAAGGCATCACCATAGGAGGCGCCAAAAGTTAGCGGTGCAACCTCTTGTGGAACACCTGAGATATCACTTACTGCCTGTAACCAAACCTTATTTTTTGTGCCACCACCAACAGATTTAATTGTGTGTGGCCTTGCCCCAATTGCAGTGAAGAGATCAACATGCTGCTTAATTCCATGTCCCATACCTTCCAAAACTGCCCGGAATAAATGCCCACGAGTATGAGTAAGACTTAAACCAAAGATCATTCCCTTTGCCCTTGGATCCATTACTGGTGTTCGTTCACCACTAAAGTAAGGTAAAACTATGACTCCTTCAGCACCTGCTGGAGTTGCACCTGCCTCATTTACTAACTCTGCGTATGCATTATCTCCACCAGCTTCTTCTTTACTTATTAAATCCTTTGCAAAGTTATCTTTAAACCACCTGGTAAGTGATCCACTAGTTGCCATTCCAGCTAATAAGCACCAAGTGTTTGGAAACAAATATGGACCTGCCCACAACCGCTTTTCTCTAGCTTGATTATTATCAGTAACTTGAATCATAAATATAGTAGAGCCATACATCATCATCATTTCACCTGGCTTAGTAACACTAACGCTAAGTGCTTCTGCCCCAGCATCAATAGTGCCAACTGAGACTGGTGTGCCAACTGCTAATCCAGTTTGCTTAGACGCACTTTCAGTTACAGTGCCAGCTAACTCATTACTCCATAAAATCTCCGGCAATTGATCAAGGTTTATATACTCTTTGCAATACTTATCACTCCACTTACTTGTCCATGGGTCATACAGAGGGACCATACAGCCTGCTGAGAAGTGATCAATTACTACCCGATTAGTTAATCTAGCCACAATGAAAGTTGTGGCATCAACAAACCAGCGAGCTTTCTTATAAACCTCAGGTTCATTTTTCTTTATCCATAAGATCTTTGGACCTGTTGATTGAGATGATAAACAGTTAGCCGTTGCGTTAAAAATTGTATCCTCACCAAATTGAGCGTTTAGTTCATCAATTTCCTTAACGGCTCTAGTATCAACCCCATATAAAATTCCCATTCGCAATGGATTAAAATTCTCATCAATTGGTAGGACGTCAGGACCAATAGCGCTCACACCCACGCCTTTAATATCACTGGCAGAAACCCCTTGGGTTGTGAGTAATTTCTTTGAAATATTACAAAAATCTCCCCACCAAGTTAATTCTGGGTCATGCTCGGCCCATCCAGCTCTCGGAAATAAAAGTTTGTGTGCAATTGAAGTTTGAGCAACTACCTCACCCTTTGTTGTTGTTAAAACTCCCTTTGATTCATAGGTACCAATATCAACTCCTAAAAGAAGATCTTGTCCCATTACTCACCACTTCCCATTACCTAAAGTTGCTATTAACCGCGCAAAAACTTTTCTTCGGAGGGAAATTTACTAATAACTTCAATTAATAACTTACGAAGATCATTTAAATCATCAAGTGAGCAACTCTCCACACCAGAGTGGGTATATCTAGTTGGCCAAGCAAGATCAACACAAGCAACACCATCTCCTACTAACTGAACATAGGAGGCATCTGTAAGTAATCCCATTGTGGCATGGCGTTGAAGATTAACTTTAGAGCTAAGAGCTGCTTGATCAACAAGTGCTAATAATTTTGGATTTGGAATGAGACCATTTAATGTGCCGCGGCCATGAAAGGTGTAGGTACCAACAATAGGACCCTTACCAACTTCCACACTGTTTCCACCCTTAATATCTGGCGTATCACTAGCAGCAACTAAATCAATGCTAATTGCAGCAGTTGGTTTAATTTGCTGGGCAGCAACCATAGCTCCGCGCAGGTTAAATTCCTCTTGCACTGTTCCCACTAAATGTAAGGTGATATTTGGTCGATTCTTTTTAAAGTGTGCAGCTAATTCGACTAGTAATGCGCAACCTGCTCGATCATCAATAGATGTGGCAGCAACTCTATTATTAAGTAACTTTTCAAAGCTTGGTCGATAAATTACGGGTGTTCCGATACGGACCCCAGCATCTGCTACCTCTTGTGCACTATTAGCACCAATATCTACGTAACATTCATTTATTGGCTTAACTTTGTACTTATCCTCTGGTGGAGTTAAATGGTGAGAAACAAAACCAATTAAGCCATTAATAATCTTGCCGCCTTCTGCTTGTAGTACGACATTTGATGCGGCCAATATTCGCTCTGGTACTCCGCCCACTCTTTCTATTCTAATAAAGCCATTTTCTTCAACTTTTTTAACAATCATTCCTAAAGAATCTGTATGAGCAAAAACCATTAAGTCAGATGAGTCAGATTTACTACCCTTAATAGTGGCAATAACATTTCCGAGTACATCTACTCTAATTTCATCAACATATTCAGTTAAGTCAGCCTTAAGCTTTTTAATCATTTCATCTTCAAAGCCTGACATCGCAGGGGTTAAGCAGTATTTCTCTAAACGCTCAATTAATGACATTAAGAATCCAATGATTTATTAATAGATCTATTTAATCGACGCTTTTCTAACACAGTATTTAGGATCATAACCAACACTAAAACTCCACCCTGTGCTAACAAATAGAAGAACTGACTAAATCTTAGAGCATTAAAGCCAGATGAGACCATCTGCAATACGATCGTAGCTAGAACTACGCCGGTAACAGTGCCAAATCCACCCATCGGGTTAATTCCACCCAAAACTACAACAACAATAGCTAGCAAAATATAGGAATTACCAAAATCTGGACTAGCTGCTGAGGTACGAGAAGCAATAATTAAACCGGCTAATGAAGAGAGTAGTCCAGAAATTATATAAGTCCATGCGATGACTTTACGGTCTCCCATCACGCTGTACTGGGCAGCCTTTCTATTAGTTCCAATTAGCAACACCTTTAAACCTAGTGAAGTACGGTTAATTAAGTAACCAACAAAAATTGCAATAACAACCATTAGTACAAATGGTGTGGGTATACCAAGAAATGTACCATTGCCAACTCGCATAAATTGCTTTGGCAAATCTGAAACAGAAACTCCATTAGTAATTCCTATAGCAATTCCATTAAATAATGTCATAGTTGCTAAGGTAGCTAAAATTGGCGTCACATTTAGAATTGCAATTAGCACTGAATTAATTGCGCCACATATCAATCCGATTAAGATTCCTGCTAAGCAAGCTGCAATGATCCACATGGTAGAAATATCTCCACCTTCAGTCATTTTCTGAGTCATTATGTAAGCCGCAACTAGTGCAGCTGCATTTGATATACCTACTATTGAAAGATCAATACCACCAGTTAGCATAGATAACATAACGGCAATTGATAAGATCGCAATTTCAGGCACTTGATATGCCATTGACCGGAAATTTTCTGGGGTAAAGAAAATGTTAAATGAAAAAACTGTGAAAAAAATTAGGGTAAAAGTAGTAAACCCCATTAATTGGGTAACTTTACGATCAGCTAATAATCCCGCAGTACTGAATCGTTGTAGACGCTCGTTCATAACTACTCCGCCTCTTTGCTAGTAGCAGATCGCTGTCTTTTTTGCTTTTGATTTTCACCTATTGCTTGAATAGTTATACCAATTATTAACAAAACTCCTACTGCAGCTCGCTGCCATGAACTGCTAACACCGAGTAAAACTAAGTTATTTTTTATCATATTAATAAATAGTACGCCAAGAACTGTTCCAAATACGGTGCCGTATCCACCCATAATGCTGGCACCACCTAGTACTACTGCAGCAATTACATCAAGTTCTGAACCAGCCAAGTCATATGGGTTAGCTTTTCGTTGCAAGGAAACATATAAAATTCCAGCTAATCCGGATAACCCTCCAACTAACATATAAATTTTTGCTTGTGTGCGCTTAACTGAGATACCAAGTCTTCTAGTTGATTCAACTCCCCCACCTAGTGCATACACGGATCTACCAAAAATTGTCCTATTTAATAGCAGTGATACTGCCAGAGTAATTAGTGCTACTGGAATTACTAAGACATGTAGTCTTACTAATGTCCCCGCTTCAGATTCAAATTTAATTAGGTCAGCTGTAGAAAAGTTATCTAATCCAAGTGGAATATCACTAATAAATGATGCGCCAATAAATGAAAGCATAAATCCGCGAAAAATACCAGCGGTTCCCAAAGTGGCAATTAGGGTTGGAATTTCAAAGCCAGCAATTGCTATTGCATTTAAACCGCCTAAAATAATGCCGATTAGAATTGCAAGTGCAACTGGCACCAGCACACTCTCTTCGTTTAATTCAAACTTGCGCATTATTACAACTGCGGTATAGCCAGCGAAGATACCAACTATTGGAAATGAAACATCTATACCACCACTAATAATTACAATTAATACACCTAGCGCAAAAATAAGTTGAACAAAGGAAGATCGTAAGATGTCAAAAAGGTTTGCTATCGTAAAGAATTCTGGACTTTTTGAGCCGATTACCAGTGAAAAAACTATTATTGCAAATATTAATACAGTTTCATTGCGCCGTAATAATTTTCTAAAGTTCATATCAATTCAACTCCTTATATAAAGAAGCTTCATCAAGCTCTGATTCTAGAAATTCTTTAGATATTTTCCCATTCTTAATTACCAGTACTCGATGGCAAATTTGGATAAGTTCAGGAATATCATCTGAAACTACTAAGAATGACATTCCATTTTTTGCTCTATCCCTAATAATTTCTAATATCTCCCGCTTTGACCCGACGTCAACACCTACTGTTGGACCATTTAGAATCATTAAATGTGGATTCATGGCAAACCATTTTGCTAACACCACTCGCTGTTGATTTCCTCCAGATAAGGAAGTCACTGGATTTGATGGATTTTTAGTTTTAATTTTAAGATCTGAAACCCACTTATTACCAATTGCTGTTAGATTTTTTTTAGGTAATGAACCCCAGTTACTCTTATATCTATCAATACCAACGGCAACTAAGTTTCTTAATATCGATTGCTCTAAAAATAACCCTTGTGTTAAACGATCTGGAGGAACGTATCCAATTCCAGCATCTAGAGCCGCTTTAGCGGAATTTATACTTAACTTAACTCCATTAACTGCTATCTCCCCTGAATCAACAAGATACTTCCCAAATATTGCCTCAGCTAACTCTGTACGACCAGATCCAAGCAAACCAGTAATACCTAAAATTTCTCCTGGCGCAACTGAAAATGAGATATCAGAAAATGTTGGCTTAGCAGTCAGATGAGATACCTCAACCACTTTTTGCTCACTTATTTTAAGATCTGGCGCAATTCGAGTTGTTAAAACATCATGGCCTGTCATTGCTTGTGAAATTTCTCTTGCTCCAAAGTCTTTCATAGGTCCATCTGCTACTACTTCACCATTTCGAAGAACCGTAATCGTATTGCAAATTTCTTGGATCTCATCAATCTTATGACTTACAAAAACGGTTGCTACTCCACGTGCTTTTATTTGATTAATAACCTCAAATAAACGGGTAATTTCTTTTCTTGTTAAAGCCGTTGTTGGTTCATCCATAAACAACATTTTTACGCCTAGATTAGTAGCTCTGGCAATTGCAATTAACTGCTTTGAGGCTATTGAGATATCAGAAACTGGAAGATTAAAATCAATATCTACGCCAATTAGTTCAAGTGCGCTCTGAGCAATTTTCTTAGTTTCACGCTTACTTATAAATTTTGAATTCTCATATATAAATGTTGGTAAGGCTATATTTTCAGCCGCAGTCAGATTTGGTAGTAATGAAAAATCTTGAAATATTACCTGTACTCCCTCTTGCACTGCTTGCCTTGGTGAAAGTTGATTAAATTCTTTTCTATCTAAGCGGATTAAACCAGAATCGGGGGCGTGGACACCTGACATAATCTTAATTAATGTTGATTTGCCTGATCCGTTTTCACCAGCGAGGCAGTGGACTTCACTGCTTGAAACTGACATCGAAACATTTGAGAGCGCTTTAGCCCCACCAAAACTTTTTGTAATATTTTCAACGCTGTAGTTAAGGCTTTCTGTACTAACCATTTAGCAAATAAACCCCTCTAATAAGTTAGTTAAATATAATTCAATATTATTACTACTTTAACAAATTGTTAATACCTTATTAACGAAAGTGGGGCACGGAAACCGTGCCCCACTTTCTTCCCAATGGGAATGTCCAATATTTTATATATTATATTGGCTTGCGTTATCTTTATCGACAATTACCCAAGCAGCTCCATTGAAGCTCTTTGGATTTGTAGCGCTAACAGTGATTGCTTCATAGCCTGGTACGCCAAGATCCATACCTGCAGTGATCTTCTCGCCCTTGCCTAGAATTTCAAGCATATTTAGCATCGCTTTGCCTGCAAGTGCTGAATCCCAGAAGAAGATCTTGTCGATCGCTCCGGTGTCAAGCAACTTAGTTGTCATAGAAGGAATTGAAGTTCCCATTACGCAGACCTTGTCATTTAGACCAAGCTCTTCAACTGCGCGGCCAATTCCAACTACATCATTTGCTGATGATCCTTGGAAGCCCTTTAGGTCAGGGTATTTCTTCAATAGTTCCTTAGTCTTGTTGTATGCAACATCTGCATCTTCTTTAGACTCAATTGGATTCTCTACGCGCTTAATATTTGGATACTTAGCATCTAGTTGAGCCTTTGCGCCGGCAACCCACTCGTTATGGCTTCCGTTTGTCAAAGTACCAACAAATGCTACGTACTTACCAGCAGATCCCATACAGGTAGCTAGGTTATCCATTATTACTGCACCGTATGCAGCGTTCTCAAATGCTTCGATGTTTGCATCAGCATTTTTAGTTCCGCCTGCTTCGTGAGTAACAACAAAAATTCCAGCATCTTTAGCCTTTTGAATTACACCATCAATAGATGCAACGTCATTTGGAACAATTCCAATGCCAGTAACTTTTTGTGCAATTAAATCTTCAACCATCTTTGATTGTTTTTCAGGTGAAGCATCTGTTGCACCAGTCATGCTGGCATCAATTTCATTTTCGCCAGACCACTCTAAAATTCCCTTTTCCATATTGTCGAACCAGCCAACGCCGATCAACTTAACGGATACTACGTAGCGCTTATCTGATGCACTATCGCCAGATGATGAGCAACCACTTACTGTGAGGGCAAGTGCTGCAGTCGCTGCAACAATTGCAATCAGCTTTGATTTTTTCATTGTTCTCCTCGGTTTTTCGTTCCTTTAATGGGGATCAGAAATTGACCTCCATAGGTGAAGAGAATATATTTGTTTGATAGGGTATTGGTCAATAGTCCATTAAATGGCATAAATTTAATGTGACAATTTTGTTATAAACTCTTGTTTGACCTAGGGAAAGGCTAAATATATGCAGAAAATCATTAACACTCCGAAAGAGTTCGTAAATGAGATGCTGGATGGAATTCTCCAGGCTTACCCCACCCAACTAAAGTCTGTAGAGGGTGATATGCATGCTTTAGTGCGAGCTGATGCACCGGTTGCAAAGAAAGTTGGCATTACTACTGGTGGAGGATCAGGGCACTTGCCACTATTTCTTGGCTATGTTGGTAAAGGTTTATTAGATGGTGTTGCGGTTGGTGATGTTTTTCAAAGTCCTACCGCCGAGCAAATGTTGGCAGTAACTAAGCAAGTTAATTCAGGAGCCGGTGTTCTTTATATTTACGGAAACTACGGCGGAGATGTAATGAACTTTGACTTTGCAGCTGAGATGGCAGCAGCTGAAGGAATTAGAGTTGAGACAATACTTGGCGCAGATGATGTTGCATCAGCTCCAAAAGGTGAAGAGTCTCGCCGGCGTGGTATTGCTGGAATATTCTTTTTATACAAAGTTGCAGGCGCTGCTGCAGCTGCTGGTAAATCTTTAGATGAGGTCGTAGCTGTTACAAGAAAGGCTGCTGCCCAAACTAGAACTATGGGAGTTGCACTAAGCCCAGTAACTCTGCCAACTGTTGGGCACCCAACTTTTGAAGTAAAACCTGGTGAGATGGAAATCGGTATGGGTATTCATGGTGAGCCTGGCATAAAGAAAACTAAGTTAGAAAGTGCTGATCAGATAACTGAACAACTAGTTTCAGCAATTAAAGATGATTTAGATTTAAAGTCTGGTGACAAAGTTTGCGTCTTAATGAATAGTCTTGGCGCTACACCACCTGAAGAACTTTATATTATGTATCGACATGCTAAAAAAGTATTAACTGGGTATGGTGTTAATGTGGCAAGAGTGCATGTTGGTGAGTTTGCAACATCACTTGAGATGGCTGGTGCTTCTATTTCAATAATTCGTGTAGATGATGAGCTACTCAGTTATATCAACGCACCTGCCCACACACCATTTTTTACTCAGGCATGAGTGAACTTTCAACTGCCTTAGAAAAAGTGGCGGTAGCCCTTGAATTAAATTCAAAAAAATTTGAAGATCTAGATGCCGCTGCAGGAGATGCTGATCTTGGCATCACTGCCAGAAAGATTGCAGAAGGAATAAGAGCAGCGAATGGCTTACTGACTGGAGATTTAAAATCTGATTTAATGTTGGTTGGTAAGGAAATCTCTAAATTTGCATCCTCAACATTTGGTACTTTATTTGCTACCGGTTTTATTAGAGCATCCGCTGCTGTTTCTGTCGATGATGATGCGTTAACTAATACTCGAAAATCTTTTCAAGCAGCTTTTGATGGAATCTCAGCAAGAGGCAAGGCCGCTCTCGGCGAACGAACATTACTTGACGCACTTCATCCTGCAATTGAAGCTTTAAATTCTGCCAAGGATTTAAAATCTGGTTTATCTCAAGCCGCAATTGCTGCAAGATCTGGTGCAACTGCAACTGCAAATATGATGCCAAAACATGGCCGAGCCGGTTGGATTGGTGAACGTGCTAAAGGTATTGAAGATGCGGGTGCAAATGTAATTGCAGTTGTATTTGAAGCACTTGCATAATCTTTAGTTAGCTACTTAACCTCATCTTGAGCCCGGCTTAATCGCTGTGAGATGTAAACAGGAATTAGTGAAATTAAGATAACAACTGTTGCTACAACATTAACCACACTTGCCTGATTAGGACGTGACATCTCTTTTAAGATCCAAAGTGGCAAAGTATCCACACCAGGAGGTGCGGTAA
>Ga0209552_1000561_pt1 | contig 12002 bp, 10 predicted proteins | sample LauGreFaBDMM15SD_2_FD_188214 | JGI IMG/M metagenome (GOLD analysis project Ga0209552, IMG submission 188214) | Freshwater lake microbial communities from Lake Michigan, USA - Fa13.BD.MM15.SD (SPAdes) (version 2) | ecosystem: Environmental > Aquatic > Freshwater > Lake | place: Lake Michigan, USA... | reverse complement strand
CGCCACATTGCACAGGAGATGCCGTTCTGCGGCTATTGCTTTAATTTTTTGATGTAATTGAACATTGTCTGTCGCACAAATAATTAAGTCTCGGCCATCCAAATCACCCTCTGAGAATTCGCGAATTTCATAACTAACCAAAGGAAATTTCTCAATATATTCCAACGTGTCTGCCCGAAAAAATGTGGCCACCATAGAAACACGCGCATCAGGGGAATTTCGTAAAATGGCAGAAACTTTTTCTAGGGCTACATTTCCCCCGCCAACGACCAGCGTGTTCAATTGGTCTAATTTCAAAAAAATAGGAAATAAGGTATTTGCCATGGTTTATTTTTTGCCGGCCAACTGCCCACAGGCGGCGTCAATATCTTTGCCACGTGAACGGCGCACATTAACAATCATTTTTTTACTTTCCAAATAGGCCACAAATTTAGCCAGTGCATCCGCCTCCGCATTCACAAAATCTGCTTGGGCAATAGGGTTGTATTCAATAATATTAATCTTACAAGGCAATTTTCGAGCAAACTCATAGAGTTCGCGCGCGTCATCCACCGTGTCATTAAATTTATTAAACATGATGTATTCTAACGTTATTTCATTTTCTGTTTTGTCATAAAAATATCGCAAAGCCTCTGATAACGCCTCCAAGGTATTGGACTCATTGATGGGCATAATCTGATTTCTTTTTGTGTCATTGGCCGCATGAAGCGATAAAGCAAGGTTGAACTTCACCTGATCATCGCCCAATTTCTTGATCATTTTAGCTATTCCGGCGGTTGACACCGTGATGCGCCGAGAAGCCATCCCCAATCCATCGGGAGAAGTAATCATTTCAACAGACTTCAACACATTTGCATAGTTCAAAAGGGGTTCGCCCATACCCATATAAACAATATTTGTTAATGGGATACCGTATTTTTCTTGAGCTTGATCGCGAATCAAAACGACTTGATCATATATTTCAAAAGCCTCTAAATTTCTTTTTCGGTCCATGTAACCCGTCGCACAGAAACTACATGTAAGGGAACATCCCACCTGAGACGACACACATGCCGTCATTCTTTCACGAGTAGGAATTAAAACTCCTTCGATCAGATTGCCGTCATGCAAGGCAAAACTAGATTTTATGGTTCGGTCAACACTGATTTGGAATTCAGCCGTTTCCACACATTGCAGGGAATAGTTGTCGGCCAGCCAGCTCCTCGTTTCTTTCGGGATATTAACCATTTGGTCAAATGAACGAACCGATTTTTTCCAAATCCATTCATAGACTTGTTTGGCCCGAAAACCCGGCTCTTTGCGTAGCAGCATTTCCTGCCGCAACTCCTCTAAAGTTAAATTTCTAATCGCTTTCAATGAAGGCAATAATTCCTTTTCTACCATTATTTTTTCAACAATTCACCCACTTTACTAGAAATGACCCTACCTTCTGCTAATCCAGCTAATTCCTTAGAAGCAACGCCCATAACCTTGCCCATGTCTGCTGGACTAGTAGCTCCCAATTGAGAAATGATGGCAGAAATACGTTCCGTTAACTCGGAATCGGACAATTGTTTAGGTAAAAATTCCTCGATAATAGTGAGTTCCACTTGCTCTTTTTCCGCTAAATCAGGGCGATTTTGTGCGATATACACTTCTAATGAGTCTCTTCGCTGTTTGGCAGCTTTCATTAAAATTTTCATTTCTGCATCTGTAGAAATCTCACCCGTATTTGACCCTGAAGTCTCCTCTAATAAAATCATTGATTTTATTGCCCTCAAAGCACGTAAACGATCCGCATCTTTAGCGCGCATGGCATCTTTTATGCCGTTTTCAATGGTTAATTTTAATGCCATAAGATTTTAATTTTGAAAATGGGCCTTCACCCCGTCTATAAACTCTCTGTTATTACTTAATCTTGGAACCTTGTGTTGGCCACCTAATTTTCCCCTAGCTCTCATCCAAGCATAAAATGTTCCTTTAGGGGCAACGAGTACCTGCGGGAGTTCTAAAACTAAATCATATGAACGTTTTGCGTCATAATCCGAGTTTACTTCACGAAGCGTTCGGTCCAAAATTTCCACAAAGATACGTAAATCTTTTGGGGCTTTTGAGAACTCTACGACCCATTCATGGCTACCTTTTTTACCTCCTTCCATGTAAGCAGGTGCAGCCGTATAATCTTTTATTTCAGAATTTGTCTGAATGCATGCAACGGAGATTGCTTTTTCGGCATTTTCAATAATCAATTCCTCGCCAAATGCATTTATAAAATGCTTAGTTCGCCCCGAAATTTTAATGCGATAAGGTAAAATGGAAGTGAATTTAACGGTATCGCCAATTTTATATCTCCAAAGCCCCGAATTCGTTGTAATCAACATGGCATAATTGACCCCTAGCATTACTTGGTCCAGTGAAACTATTTGATCTACTTCTTCTCCATGCGCCCCGATGGGAATAAATTCATAAAAAATGCCATAGTCAAGCATGAGTAGCATTTCATCAGGCAAACTCAAATCGTCTTGAATGGCAAAAAAGCCTTCTGAGGCATTGTAAATTTCTAAAAATCGAACCTCTGAACTTGGAAAAACTAGATTTTGAAACAGCTCTCGGTAAGGGCCAAAAGCCACCGCACCATGTACCAAAAATTCAAAATTTGGCCAAACCTCTAAAATTGATTTTTTACCGGTAATCTCCAATATTTTTTCAATGAGCACTAAAGTCCAAGTAGGCACGCCCAAAATACTGGTCACATTTTCCTTAGATGTTTCAATCGCCATTTTTTCAATTTTTTGATCCCAATCATCCATTAATGCCACATCAAGCGATGGGGTGCGAATAATTTGGGCCCAAATAGGCAAATTTTTCATTACAACTGCTGAAACGTCTCCCAAAAGAAGACTTGAATTCAGCGGATTATTGGACAAACTTCCGCCAATGGACAAGCCTTTCCCCTCAAAAATTCTAGTCTCAGGTTTGTTGTTGATCAACAAGGTAATCATATCTTTTCCACCCATCATGTGGCAGTTTTCTAATGACTCCTTTGAAACTGGGATAAATTTGCTTCGGGCATTTGTCGTGCCTGAAGACTTAGAAAACCATGAAATCGGACTTGCCCAAAGTACATTTTGCTCTCCGTGCATCATTCGATCAATGTAGGGAAAGATCTCCTCGTAGGTTGATATAGGGACTTTTGCCTTAAATTGTTCGTAATTTCCTATTTCAGAATACCCATATTTCTTCCCCCACTCTGTATTTCGACCTGAAAATATCAGTTCATCCAGACTAGTATGTTGAAGCTCCAGCGGATTTTTAAAATGCTCCTCTATTCGAGGCATTCGCCTTTTCATTAACCACAATAAAGTCTCATTAAATAAGGACATTTCAAAGATTTTTTAGCGTGCGGCTAGGGTAATCTGTAATGATCTCATCTACGCCCAATTGAATCATCGCCTTCACATCCGTTGGTTCATTAACTGTCCAAGGAATTACTTTCATCCCTTTTGAATGACATTCGTTTACGATATCCTTCGTCAAAGAAGTAAAGTTGGGGCTATAAATAGCAGGCGTAAAACCTAAATCCGAACATGTGCTTTCAGGCCTTTTCCTTGTCACTAAAGCCGATAAGTCGACCCGCGAAAAATGGCCCGACTGGATCGATTTGTGCCAGTATTTTAACACATTAAAATCAAAACTCTGTAAAATGATATATTCTGGACGGACGTGTTTGGCCATAACGGCCCATACTTTTTCCGAAAACTCGTCCACGGTAGGCGGTTGGGACACCCCATATTCCTTCGGATCTGATTTGATTTCGATGTTATAATATATTTTTTTGCCCGTTTTTTTCCGAAAATCTTCGGCCCATTGGAATACATCCTCAAGCAAGGGTTTATAGGCAAATACTTTTTTCTGATCTGGAAATAGTGGATTTCCACGTGAACCTACATCAAATTTCCTAACCTCACTATAACTCATTTTATATACATTAAGCCCATTTTCTTCCGATTTCATAACGGGCGTTCCATCTGGTTTTATGGCGTACAATGAATTCATATAGGGCTCATGCGAAACAAGCACTTGGCCATCTGCAGAAATACAAACATCCATTTCAAGAACCGTAACTCCCGCTTCCAAAGCATGCTGAAAAGCAGGCAATGTATTTTCAGGAAACTCGCCCCGGCAACCCCTATGTCCTTGAATGATTGGCTTTTGTGCCATTAGCGTAATTTGACTTAGTAAAACTAAAATACTAACGATTAATTTCATCGATGAGAACTTTCATTTAATTTTTTCCGATCCTTCAAAATTTCATTGACCCGCTCATATAATTCGATAAAATCTTTTGGCTCTCGCACATACGAATTAAAACTTTTCACAAAGGAGGCGGAATCAACAGCATGTTTTTTAAATGTCGACTTTTCCAATTGATTGTAAAGTAACAAATTGGTATCTGCACTAATGATCTCCATTCTACTAATATTAACTTCATCTAAGTGAATATCGACCAAAATTTGAGCCATTTTTTCTTGATCCAAGCGATTTCGGTTCCGATCATTTTGACAAGAAAGAGCAAGGAATACAAGGACAACAAAAAGGTATTTCATGAGCCAAATTTACATACAAATTAGAAAGCTTTTATGGGATTTCGCATAGATTGCTCAAAAAATAGGTAATTTAGCAAGCATATACCTAATAAATCACTCATTTAGAAATGGATATCCGTGCATTTCTTTCCCATATTGTACAGCTGGACATTCGCATCAGAAAAGCGATTAATACACAAATGCATGGAAATTTCTCCTCTGTATTCAAGGGATCTGGCTTGGAATTTAGTGATTTAAGGCAATATCAATATGGTGACGATGTTCGGCACATCGATTGGAATTCAACGGCCAAGGGACACGGTACTTTTATCAAACTATTTAAAGAAGAAAAAGAGCAAACCGTTTTTTTCTTATTGGACGTCAGCGCATCTCAAAACATTAGAAATGGGGAGGATTCAAAACTGAAAACACTTAAAGAAGTAGCTGGAGTCCTGACATTTTCTGCGATGCAAGAAGCTGGAAATATAGGCCTGTGCTGTTATTCAGATAAAAATGAAAAATTTATAGCCCCGGGCGCAGGTAAAAAACACGGCTATCAAGTCATCAATGAATTGTTCAAATTAATTCCAGAAAACAGCGGAACAGACTTAAAACAAGCGTTAAAATTTACCCTTCAAGTCTTAAAAAGAAAAAGTCTCATCTTTGTATTATCTGATTTTATCGACGATGACTACCACGACTTATTGCGTGCCATGTCAAAAAAGCACGATTTAGTCATCATTCAAATTAACTCTGATGTAGAATTAAAGTTGCCCGCCATGGGAATTATCCCTATTTATGATCCAGAGAAAAGAAAAACCACGTGGGTGAATACGTCAACTAAATCCTTTAAATCTTTATTGGCCCATGAAATTCATGCGAATGCTCAAGGCCTAAACGACCTATGCAAGCAATGGCAAGCGAATTATATTCAAATAAAAGCAGGGGGTGATTTTGTACCTAGTCTAATTAAACTTTTCAGAATTAGAAAATAATGCAAGAGAAACCCATTCAAATTTATGGTTCATTTATTGAAGATTCAGCCAAAATTGGTCAACCGGTTCACTATGTTCTAAAAGTACTTCATTCAAAAAATCAAGAACTTTTTTTTCCAGGAAACAACAAAAAATTTGGCCATTTTGAACCCATAAAAAAAGAATATTTCTCCACTCAAACATCCGAAAAAGGTAGTTTAGATTCGGCCATTTATACATTCAAATTTTTTGACATCGCAGATTTCCAAACGCTAAGTTTGCCCATTTACCTTATCAATGCATCAGATTGCACGCAAATTTATCCGAAAGCCGACACCATATTTCTGAAGAGATTACTGCCCCACCCAGAATTGATCAATGTAGATACGATGATCAGCAACGTAGAAATTCCGCTCATAAAGCCGAAAACAAATATTAAAAATGTGTTTATTGGCGGGATAGAAATTCTACTGATTTCCGGAATTATCTATTGGGTATTTGGAGCCAATATTAGTAGAACATACCGCTATTATAAACTTTGGCGAAAAAACATTGAATTTAGGCGGGCGTTCCAAAGGCAATCAAGATCGATCTCCCAAGACCCAAAAGGTATCCAAAGGCTTGAAAATGCAACCCTCGTATGGAAAAAATATATTGAGAAATTAACGAAAACTCCTTTTTCAACTTTCACGACGACCGAGATGGTCGATAATTTAAAGGATAAGCGACTTGCAAAAGCATTAAAAGCCATTGATTCAGCTATTTATGGCGGCAACTTTTCAGAAAAGACCATGGAGTCTGTGAATATCATGGTAGAAATTGCCAATGCTGCCTACCAAACGGAGCGAAGAAAAATCAAACTTGAGCGAAAGAAAAAATGAAATTTGACCTTTATTATTCTTGGCTAAAACTAAAAACAATCTTCACTTATGATTGGGAAAATCCCTATTTTCTTTATTTGATTCCTTTGCCTTTAGTCATTATCCTAATTTCATCCTTGTTTAATAGAAGAAAAAAATCAACCATCGCATTGTCTTTTTCCACTCCTATGGAACAAAACAGATGGGTCCGACTCATTAGTTTCATTCCAAAAACCATCGAATCACTTTGCCTATTATGTATTATTTTAGCCATTGCAAGCCCATATAAAAAAATTATCAAAACAGAAATCAAGTACGGAGGAGTCGATATGGTTATGGCGCTCGATTTGTCAAGTTCCATGTTGACCCAAGATGTTTCTCCTTCGCGCCTTGAAGTAGCCAAAAAATTAGCCATTTCATTCGCCAAAAACAGAAGTCAAGATCAAATATCGTTGGTCGCATTCGCAGGATCCCCCTATTTGGCTAGTCCGTTAACGAGTGACCTGACCTACATAACTAAGGCTATTTCCCTATTAGAATCAAGGCAAATAAAAGAAGAAGGAACCGCTTTAGGAGATGCTTTAGGCATGTCCATTAACCAAATTAGAGATGAAAAAAATCCCAAAAAAGTCGCTATCGTCATCAGCGATGGGAATAATACAGCAGGTAATTTAGACCCCATTACGGCGGCTAGTTTAGCTAAGTCCTTTGGAATCAAAGTGTATACCATCGCCGTGGGGAGCAATAAACCATCGCTGGATCCTGTCGACGAATCTACTTTACGTTTAATGGCCGAAAAATCCAATGGCCAATTTTACAGAGCAACTGATTCAAAAACGCTAAGCGACATCTTTAAAGAAATCGATTTTTTAGAAAAATCTCGCAGCTTGCAAGTGAGTACTGAAATTCATGAGGATGTAAAACCCATTTTCATTAAACTCGCGTTCTTGTTTTTTTGCGTCGGCATTCTGCTCAAATTAACACCTATTTCAAATATTTTAGAAGACTAATATGGTTCTATTTCCAAACGCTAAAATAAATTTGGGTTTATTCATTACGAAAAAAAGAGTGGATAGCTTTCATGAGTTAGAAACGTGTTTTTTTCATATTCCATGGTCTGATATTTTAGAAATAACCCCTGCATTAGCTTTCAAATTTAGCTCCAGCGGCTTGCCTATTTCGGGCGAGATACAAGATAATTTGTGTTATAAAGCCTTCTTGGCGTTATCTGAAGACTTTAAAATTCCTAACGTTCAGATTCACTTACATAAAATCATCCCGATGGGCGCTGGATTAGGGGGCGGTTCTTCAGATGCTGCGTTTACATTAATGGGCCTAAGGGATTTGTTTGAGTTGCCATTAACAAATCAGGAACTGATTCCTTATGCGCAAAAATTAGGCAGTGACTGTGCTTTTTTTCTACATAAACAAGCACAATTTGGAACGGGAAAAGGGGATATTTTAATGCCCATTCCAACTAGCCTTAGTGGTTTGTATGCAATCATTTTATACCCAAATTTTGGCATATCAACGCAAAAAGCTTACGCTGGAATTCAGCCAAATCCTGCTCCAGGATTTCTTCCAGATTTATTGAAATCACCTATGCCCACTTGGAAGAACACAGTAAAAAATGATTTTGAGAACACGTTATTTATCGAATATCCGTTGCTCGCCGAAATGAAGCAAGACATGTATGATTTAGGCGCAGTTTATGCCGCGATGAGTGGATCAGGATCGACCATTTTTGGCTTATTTAAAAACGAAGTTAACCCAAAAGACACATGGGCCAATCTCACTAAGTGGGAAGGATTTATCCCTTAATCTTTCGCAAAAATGGCTTCTAAAGCAGATGCGCCGCTAATGACTAATTTGCCTTCAGGCAAACTAACAAGCGGCTTAATGCCTACTAAATCCTTTGTCGAACTTAGAATTTCAACTGGGATTTGCTTTATGGTTCCATTTGAGCCTTCGAAGTAAATAAATCCCGCCTTGCCTACACGAGCTAATGCAGCCTGCGGAACAGCCGATACGGATTTAGAACCTACCGTGATTTTTGCACTAATAAACTGGCCCACAGTAAATAATTTTTCATCTGATATTTTCTCAAAATGACCATGAACAGAAGTGGTCCTAGTCTCCAAATTAACTTGCTGGCCAATCAAAAATATTTTAGCTTTTGCACTTATGCCTTCTGATTCAACTAAAATCGTTTGGCCTAATTTCAACTTAGATAAGTCTCTTTCAAATACTTTTAATTCAACATGTTTATCCAGCGTCCCTACAATTTGCACAAGGATATCCGCGGGGGTTACATATTTACCAATCGCCAAATATTGTTCCTCAATATAGCCTTCGATGGGTGATTTAACGGCTAATACCGCATTCATATTGCCCTTAGCCAATACTTTCATATCACATCCAATCACCTCAAGCTTCAAACCTAAAGCCTTGACTTGAGTCTGCAAATTAACCTGATCCAGCTCTGCTTGTTGGAGCTTTTTCTTAGATCCCACTTCTTCATTATTTAATACTTGTTGGCGTGATTTTTCTACATTAGACAAACCTAAAGCACTTACAACCTGCAGGTATTCTTGCTGCATTTGAATGTAATCTAAGCTATTAATGGTCGCTAATACTTGGCCCTTGCTCACCTTTTTACCCGGTAAAAGTTCAAAAGTAGACTTCACATATCCGGCGATGGGCAGAGAAACCGAGGCGATAGAAACAGGTGGTACGTCCACTAATCCAGCGCATTTAACCTCTTCCCCCATCTCGTGTTGGATAATTTCCCCTAGATTAATTCCAGCGTTTTGCTTTTGCTCAGCGGTCAATTTAATCTCCTGTGGGGCTGTTGAAGCAGGTTGATTTGTGGATTCATCTTTCTTTGAATCACATGAGGCTAATATGGTGAGCCCCAATACTATTATTTTTATATGCTTATTCATTGCCTAATATTGTTTCGATTTGAATGACGGTTTGGTTGTATGCCAAAACCTCTTGTAAATATTGTTCTCTGATTTGCCATGCTTGTTGGGCATTTTGCAACATTTCTACATACTCAATTTCACCCGCTTTATAGCTTTTAAGTGCCGTAGATTCCAACCAAATTGCCTGAGGCAAAGCAGTTTCTTGAAAATAAGTAAGAGAGTTTGCATACTTATTTAATTGGGCCAAATAGGAAGTGTACTCCCTAGATAATTGATCTAAATTTTGATCTTTCTGACTTTCAAAAACTTGAACTTGTTTCTCTGAGGCCGCAACTCTAGCCTTTTGGCCTTTGGAAAAAATAGGTATTCCGATACCTGCCTGTACATAATTTTGTCCTCCAAAATTTTCAATGCTTTGAGACACCACGCCAAAACGCAAATCGGGTTTTAATTTTTCACGCTCCACTTGCACTTGTAATTTACTTGCGTCAATTTGCTGGTCGATCAATTGCATTTGAGGGTTGTTGGTAACTTCCTTGGCTAAAAATTTAGCTTCTCGATTCAGCTTCTCAACCGCACTAATTTCAAATGACTGTGGATAATTAGTCCAGTAAGCTAAGTTTTGAAGACTAATTTTCATGTCCGATTCCAATGCCATTCGTTTCTGCTGAAACTCGCGCAAACGTGATTCTGCAGCGACTAATTCCAGTCGGTTCGTTTCCCCCTCTTTAAATTTTAAGGCCGCTGCTTTTTTCATTTGCGCATAAATACTATCCTGCTTTTGAAGAAACTCATGGTTTTTTTGTTGGACCATCAACAAATAATAATACCATTTCACGGATGATGCGACTAAGTTTTGGGTGATTTTGAGCCTTTTTTCAGCCACCATTTTTTGAGAGCTGAGCGATTTAACCTGGGCTTTCAATAGACTGGGCCAAGGAATATTTTGGTTGGCTATAATGGTATAATCTTGACTAAAATACGTCTGTGTTTTCCCATATTGAAAGTCTAGCGATCCCTTAGGAAGTTCTCGGCCTGTACCGATAAAAGCCTCCGCGGCTTGTACTTCCAAGTTTCCAGTAGTAATTAATTTATTGTTTTTTAGGGCATGATCAAGGCAGTTTTGAAGGCTCAATTTTGTTGGATTTTGAGCCACCATACTAAAACTAAAGCATAGCAATAATGCAATGAGCCCTATTGATTTTTCCTTTAATTTTCTTTCTTTTCTAGTCATAACGATTGAATAAACTACTGGAATGACCACCAACGTTAAGAAGGTAGCCGTAATTAAACCTCCAATGACCACAGTAGCTAGTGGCCTTTGAACTTCAGCGCCTGGCGACTGACTCAGGGCCATCGGCAGAAAGCCTAAAGAGGCAACGGAGGCCGTCATAATCACGGGTCGAAAACGTAATTCTAGGCCTTTGGCCAATCGCTCTTTGACACTTAAACCTTCATTTGCAAGCGTTTTAAAGAATGAAAGCAATACGATTCCATTCAGGACGGCTACTCCAAAGAGTGCGATAAATCCGATGCCGGCAGAAACAGAAAATGGCATATCACGTATCCAAAGAGCCCAAATTCCTCCAATCGCAGAAAGTGGAATGGCCAAATAAATGATGGATGCTTCCACAAAGGATTGAAATGTAAAAAAGAGTAAGATAAAAATAAGGGCCAGGGCGATAGGAACCACTAGGGAAAGTCGGGATTTCGCAGCCACTAAATTTTCAAAAGTACCTCCATAGGTCACATAATAACCGGCTGGCAAAACCACTTTGTTTTTCATCACCGCTTGAATGTCGGCGACTACGCTTTCCACATCCCGGTTTCGCACATTGATCCCGATGGTAATTCGTCGGTGTGTATTATCCCGCGCAATTTCAACAGGCGCATTCTCATAGTCGACTTCGGCCACTTCTTGCAATGGAATATGGGATCCATTGGGTAAATCTAAATAAAGCTCCCGCAAATTTTGTATGTCGGTCCGATGAGCTGAATCCATTCTGACCACAAGATCAAAACGTTTTTCACCTTCCATGACAATCCCCGCAGTCTCACCGGCAAAGGTCATTTTGATCATTCGATTAACGTCCTGAATTTGCAGGCCATATTGTGCCATTTTGTTGCGGTTGTATTTAACAACGAGCTGAGGAATTCCGTCAATTTGTTGGACTTTGATATCTCCTACCCCATCAATTTTCCGAATATATCTGGCTGCATCTGTTGCGTGAGAAAATAATTCATCCAAATCTTCTCCAAATATTTTAATGGCAATATCAGACTTAACCCCAGCGATCAATTCATTAAATCGCATTTGAATAGGCTGTGTAAATTCAAAATTAACTTCTGGAAAAACTTGCAAGGCTTGGTCCATTTTTTCCTCTAATTCCTGAGGTGTTTTAGCTGCCTTCCATTCGGATGGTTCTTTTAAAATAATCAGAAGATCACATGCGTTGATCCCCATAGGATCCGTCGGAATTTCGGAAGCTCCAATGCGAGAAACAACTTGCTTAATTTCATTTGGAAACTTTTTCAATAGCAATTTTTGTGCCTCCGTATTCACGTGAATACTTTGGGATAAACTGGCGTTTGTTGGCAAAATAGCTTCCACCGCAAAATCACCTTCATTTAATTCTGGAATAAATTCCCCTCCCAACGTTGTGAAGAGCCATATAC
>Ga0209552_1000558_pt1 | contig 12046 bp, 10 predicted proteins | sample LauGreFaBDMM15SD_2_FD_188214 | JGI IMG/M metagenome (GOLD analysis project Ga0209552, IMG submission 188214) | Freshwater lake microbial communities from Lake Michigan, USA - Fa13.BD.MM15.SD (SPAdes) (version 2) | ecosystem: Environmental > Aquatic > Freshwater > Lake | place: Lake Michigan, USA... | reverse complement strand
ACAGCAACCGCAGCATGCCCCTTGATGGCGACAGCCAATTCGAAGGCCTCAAAAAAGCCTATGCCAAGGGCTCTGAACTGCGCGGCAAAGTCATTGGAATCATAGGATTTGGCCGGATTGGTCGAGCAGTAGCTCGCCAAGGCTACGGGCTGGGAATGCACATTGCCGCCCACGACCCTTCGGTGACCGACGGAAGCTTTGATGTTCAATTTGCCGACGGACAAAGCCTAAAGTCCTCCGCTAAAATGATGGGTTTGAACGAACTTTTAAGCACCTGCGACGTCGTGACGGTGCACGTCGGAGGAAGGTCCGAAGTATTGGGCACTGCCGAACTCGCAACGATGAAGAAGGGTGCCTACCTGATCAATGCGGCCCGTGGCGGCGTGGTCAACGAAGAAGCCCTGCTCAATGCCTTGGACGCCGAACATTTGGCGGGAGCAGCCCTGGATGTGTTCACCAACGAACCCAATCCGCACGTAAACTTACTGATGCACCCCAAGCTATCGCTGACCCCCCACATTGGAGCGGCCACCGAGGAGGCGCAGGATCGCATCAGCGCCGAACTGGCAGAAATCATTATCGCTCAGGGCTAAAATGCCTCGTTTTGAGCCTTTTGCTGCGGTGCGTCCGCCGCGCGCACTGGCCGGATTGGTCAGTACGCGGTCCTACATGACCTACAGCGAAGAAGAGCTCGCTCACAAATTAGCCAGCAATCCCTTCTCGTTTTTGCACGTACTACAGCGACCGTCGGCGCAAGAAGAAGCGCGCTTTAAGGGAATTCGGAACGGTTTTGAAGCGTTTATGGCAGACGGATTCCTCCGTGCAGACGACCGGGAGCATTTGTACCTCTACCGCCAAGAGTGGTCCGGGCGAACTTTTTTGGGCTACCTCGGACTCGTTTCGCTTGAAGACTACCGTGAAGGTGCCATCCTTAGGCACGAACAAACCATCGAGGCAAGAGAAATTCTCTTTGCGCGCTACCTGCAAACCACGGGATTCCACGCCGAACCCGTTCTGCTTACCCATGCCCCCCAAAGCCAACTGAGCGAAACGGCTTCTCAAATTCAAAAGACGGAGCCCCTGCTTGACTTTGCTACTACCGATGGCGCCACTCACAGCCTCTGGCAGGTTCCGTTTGAAGAGCCTATTCAGGCGGCACTGGCACAGCTTAGCCACCTCTACATTGCCGACGGACACCACCGTATGGCCTCTGCAGATCGCCTGGGCGAAGACCCCTATGTCATGGCCTTCTTGGTCGACAGCGAGCAGCTCCTAATCTCTTCTTTTCACCGGCATATTGCCGGCAAGGCAAGCGGGGATTGGGCCAGTGCATTAGGTGCAACTCCTCTTGACCGTCGGCCCGAAGGCCTTCCCAAGGAGGGTTTTTATGCCCTCGACGAACGCGGATGGTGGCGGTTTAACCCATCTGATTTAGCCTTTCCCGAGAGCGCCTGGCTCTTCGAAAACGTACTGCGGCCCTTCTGGGGAGTATCCGACGAACGGCAGGATGCCCGAATCCGCTACGAGCCAGGCTTGGTCGATTTGAACACCGTAGAGGTCGAGCGCCGCGACCAAGAGACGGTCTTTATATTGCCCAAACCCCATTGGAAGGACATCGAGCAACTCGCCGACCGGGGCGAAACAGTGCCGCCAAAGTCTACCTACATCGAGCCCAAACTGCGCTCTGGAATCACCTTATACGCCTGGAAGTGAGCGTCAACATTGAAGCCTACCGCGACCTGATGGCATCCCTGCCGGCCGAAGCCACACTGATTGCGGTCAGCAAGTTTCAGCCCAAGGAGTCCATTGAGGCACTCTACGGCGCGGGCCACCGCGACTTTGGCGAAAACCGCGTGCAAGAGCTGGCGGCCAAGGCCGCCGCACTCCCTAAGGATATTCGATGGCACATGATTGGCCGGATCCAAACCAATAAGATTCGGGAATTTGCGCCCTTTGTGCATCTGGTGCACAGCGTCGACCGAACCGACGTCTTAAGCGTCCTTCAAAAGGAAGCCGCACGGGCAGACCGAACGATCGACATTCTCCTCCAGGTCCACATAGCCCTAGAAGAAACCAAGGCTGGTTTTAGCCCCCAAGAAATGCTTGGACTCTGTGCGGTTAACGTGTTAAGCGAATATCCCAACCTCCGAGTCGTCGGACTAATGGGAATGGCAAGCTTTACCGAAGACCGCGATCAGGTCAGGCGCGAATTTTCACTCCTGGCAAGCCTGTACCGCGCCGCCCAAGAACAACTCGGTGTAAACCAGGTGACGGTGCTCAGCATGGGAATGAGCGGCGACTACGACCTCGCGCTGGCCGAGGGAGGCAACCACATCCGGGTGGGTTCACTGCTGTTCGGGGCGCGAAGCAGCCAGTAGCTAGCAACCAGTAACTAGTTATGTACGCAGTAATAGATCTTGAAGCAACTGGAGGCAAACCTGGAGAGGAGCGCATTATTGAGGTCGCCATTTTTATGTACGACGGCCGCCGCATTGTGGACCAGTTCATTACCCTGGTCCGGCCCGACGTGCCCATTCCGCCCTTTGTGCAAAAACTCACCGGAATCCGCGAAAGCGATGTTAAAACGGCACCCCGCTTTCACGAAATAGCCAAGCGCATCGTGCAAATGACCGAGGGCGCGGTGTTTGTCGCCCATAACGCACCCTTTGATTATCGGATTCTGCGCGAGGAATTTGCCCGACTCGGTTTTGACTACTTCCGCGTGGTTCTCGACACCATACCCTTGACCGAAAAATTCATACCCGGCATGCCCTCGTACGGATTAAGCACCCTCTGCGCGGAGCTCAATATTCCGCACACCCGCAAGCACCGAGCCGACGGAGACGCACGCGCTACGGTAAATCTGCTTCAAATTCTGCTGGATAAAGACCGCGAGAAGTTCATCGAAGGAGTTTACCTCAAGCAGCCGGCGGCCACGGGACAGCATAAGTTTAGCGTCCAGATCGAACGCTACGTCAAAACCATCGGACTCTACTATCTGTTCAACGCCGACGGTCGGGTACTCTACGTCGGTAAATCAGACCAACTTAGGGTGCGAATTGACCGGCATTTCTTGTCTACCAGCGACAAGGCCCTAGCGCTTCAGGCCGAGGTCGCCAGCATTCGCGTCGAGGAGACCGGCAGTATTCTGCTTGCGGACATTCTGGAGCACGAAGAGCTTAAAAAACTCAAGCCCCCTTACAACCAAGCTAAAGACAAGTACCGCCTGCGTTTTGGCCTCTTCGCCATGGAGACCGACGATGGCCTGCTTTGGGATGTACGCGGAATTCAACTCGAACCCCCTTCGCTTCAGGTGGATTCGGTGGCCGACGGCGTTGCCCTAATTAGCCGCTGGGCCGAGTCGCGCAATTGGAACCTTGCCGACCTGCTTGTACCCCGCCTGCTCCCCAACCAAGCGACGGAAGGGCGTGGCAGCGAAAGCCTGCCTGCCACCTTGGCCGATGCCCATCGAGCACTCGATTCGTTTTTGTGGCCCGAGGGAATCGCAATTTATCAAGACAAGGGACGGGATCCGGGCGAAAAAGTAGTTTTTGTGGTGGACTCCGGGCGCCTTTTGGGCTACGCCTTTGTGCGCCTGGAACAGGATGTTGAAGACTTTCCTTCGCTCAAGAATAGACTCACTTTGCTCAGCCAGGTGCCCTACTTGCGAAGTTTGCTGGCCGATTATGTGCAGTCTCAAAGAGTCAAGATGGTCCGGCCGGATATTTTGCCTACTTTGGAAGAAGATTTATAAACCTTTTGAAATGAAAAAGTTTATTGCATTTGCCCTAGTTGCCTTGTTCTCTGTTGCCTTTACCGGCAGTATTCAAGCCGAAAGCAGGACCCAGAGTCCGAGCGAAGTGGTTAAGTCCAAGAAGAAGAAAAAAGGTGCTGAGGCTTGCGCTCCCAGTGCAGCCAAAAGCTGCGGTACCGCTGCCCCTGCGGGCGGATCATGCTGCTCCAAGCCTGCCACCGCAGGCGGAACCGGCAAGTAACTAGGCTAACCTGCTCAATGGCAGGAGGCTTCTTGCTAAGGCCTTTGTGGTTAAAATTCTATACGCTATAATTTGACCGCCACCGAGCCGATAAACTGGGTAATCCTGTTGTCGGTGGCAATGTCAATGCCGCCCACCGTAATGGAATCTCCAAAGGCCGAGAGGGACCCCTCATAACGCAGCGAAGCCTGAAGCGGTCCAAGCTTTAAACCCAAACCTACTTGGCCTCCCCAGCTGCCGGTTCCGGTCTGCACGAGGCCTAGTCCGCCAACCTCGCTCAATGCAAGAGAATAAACGGGGGCCACAAATCCAAAGAGTGGCCCGAGCTTCACGCCCACTTCAACGGGAAGATCCAATCGCAGCATGGACCATTCCACAATAGTGGGGGTGACGCTTCCGTCCTCCAGGAGGAGCTGCTGGTTGAGACCCGTAAGCCAAACTTGGGGCTGAAGGTAGAGCAGTCCGGCAGAGGCACGGGTGAAACCGCCTACGTGAAAGCCTCCGCGCCCTGAAGCCAAGGGAGTAAAGGTGGGATCAACCAGTGGATTGAAGCTAATGCGCAGATCAGCCAGGTGGTAGCCCGCCGTCAATCCCTTAGAGAATTGGGCCATGGCACTGGGAACATGGAGCATCATTAAGGCCCCGAACAGAAGCATCCTGATCATACTTGAACTGATTTTAGGTAGTTCTCCACATTGGATAAAATTCGGCCCTCCGCATTCTCCGACGAGGCTGGCTCGAAGGTTTTGCCCGTGAGGAGCTCGTAGAGATGAATGTAGCGCTCCGACACGTCCAAGGCCCATTCGTCGGTCAGTTCGGGAATGGACTGTCCTTCTTTGCCCTGAAATCCCTCAGAGATGAGGAACTGGCGAACGAATTCTTTGCTGAGCTGTACCTGGTCCTCGCCCCGCGACTGGCGCTCCTGAAAGCCTTCTGCATAAAAGTAGCGCGAGGAATCGGGCGTGTGAATTTCATCGATAAGCACCACCCGTCCGTCGGGAAGCAGTCCAAATTCGTACTTGGTGTCTACTAAAAGAAGTCCGCGCTCCAGGGCCATTTGATGGCCGCGCTCGTAAAGGGCAAGAGTAAAGGCCTCAAGCTGAGTGTAGTGCTCCTCGCTAACGATTCGCTGCGCCAAAATCTCCTCGCGGCTGATGTCTTGGTCGTGCGCCCCCAGGGCCTCCTTGGTGGTTGGCGTGATGATGGGTGTTTTGAGTCGGTCGGACTCCTTAAGGCCCTCAGGCAAAGAAACTCCGCAAAGCACTCGGACGCCGGAGGCGTAGGTGCGCCAGGCGTGGCCGCTGAGGTAACCGCGGACCACCATTTCGACCTTAAAAGGCTCTGCTGCAAGGCCTACGCTGACCACGGGATCGGGGCTTGCCAAGCGCCAGTTGGGCACAAGGTCTTCGGTCGCCTTGAGAAAGTGCTCCGCCATCTGGTTCAGAACCTGTCCCTTGTGGGGGATGCCCTGAGGCAGCACCACGTCAAAAGCAGAAATTCGGTCTGAGGCGACCATCACTAAAAGTCCGCTCGATAGGCGGTAGACGTCACGCACCTTGCCATGGTAGACCGACTGCTGGCCGGTAAATTGAAATTCAGAATGGAGCAGAGCCATGATTTAGGGATTAGTAGGTTCTGGCGGACGGCTCTCAAGCTTGGCCCCTTTGGGCGCTAAGGCTGCCTGATCGCGCTGCCCGTCGTAGGCGGCAATTATTTTGCGCACTAAGGGGTGGCGGACCACGTCGCGGCCGTCCAGCTCGACGCGTCCGATGCCTTCCACATTGGCCAAGAGCTTTAAGGCGTTGGGGAGGCCTGAGCTTGCGCGCGGCGGCAAGTCGGTCTGCGAAGGGTCGCCGGTTACAATGAATTTTGACGAAGGCCCCATGCGGGTTAAAAACATTTTCATCTGCGAAGCCGTGGTGTTTTGTGCCTCGTCAAGAATCACAAAGGCCCGATCCAGGGTACGGCCGCGCATGTAGGCGAGGGGAGCGATTTCGATGGTTCCATTCTCGAGGTACTGCAGGAGGCGTTCGGTCGGAATCATGTCTCGAAGGGCGTCGTAGAGCGGCTGCATGTAGGGATCCAACTTTTCTTTCATGTCTCCGGGCAAAAAACCCAAGGACTCGCCGGCCTCTACTGCCGGGCGGGTGAGTATCAGCCGTTTGACCTCTTTGTTTTTGAGGGCTCGAACAGCTAAAGCCACGGCCGTGTAGGTTTTACCGGTTCCGGCGGGACCCATGGCAAAAGTCAGGTCGTTGGCCCCGGCCGCATCCACCATGCGCTGCTGGTTGGCCGTTCTCGCCTTAATGACGTGGCCGTTGACGCCGTGCACAATGACCAAGTCTCCCTGGCTCATTCCCTTCAAAATGGAGGGATTGTCGTCGAGCACAATGCGCTCCATCTGGGGCAAGGTCAGTACGTTAAACTTGCGAATGTGCCGGAGCAGCAGGTCGAGCTTTTCTTCAAAAACACTAATGTCTTCGGGGGATCCGTTGAATTTTATAAGGTCGCCGCGAGCCACGATGCTAAGCTTGGGATAATAGGACTCCAGCTGTCGCATCAGGGCATTCTGCTCCCCGTACAGAACTCGGGGGTCGACATCATCGAGTTGGACGGTGCGCTCCATTACTTTTACAGCTTCAAAGGTACATCTATGGCCGTCATCACCCTCACCACCGACTACGGTTGGCGCGATCCCGACGCCGCCGGCTTGCGCGGACGTGTTTATGGCGAAATGCTTCAAACCGGCACGGTAGCCCCGGTCGTAGACTTGACCCACAGCATTCAGGCAGGCAACCTTAACGAGGCCGCCTACATTCTGCGCGGAGCCTACCGAGATTTTCCTTTGGGCAGCATTCACCTTGTGCTGGTGGACAGCATCTTTTGGCCTGAAAAGCCCCTGATCTATTGCTTCTTAGACGGACATCACTTCTTGGGCCTAGACAATGGCCTCTTCTCTATGCTGCGGCCAGACCTTCAGCCAAGTTCTCTAATTCTGATCGACCTTAAAAACCGTCTGGACTGCACTAGCGCAGAGGCATTACTAGCCGCTGCGGCGGCGCACCTTCTCGACGGGGGCAGCCCCAGCCTGCTCGGCCCCCCAGCAAGCGACTGGGCTCGTATGGCCACGCTACACCCTGAAGTCCGCAGCGAGAATAGCGCCCTTATTCACGTGCAGTTTGTAGACCACTTTGGCCAGCTGGTAACCGACGCGGACCAAGAATGGATTCAGCGTTGGTCGCATTCGCGGCCAATTGAAACGAGCATCCGCGGGCAAAAAGTTAGCAAATGGTGGGGCCTCAACCGGCTCACCGCAGGAGATTTGTACTTTAGGTACAACCGCTACGGCTACCTCGAAATCGGAATGAACGAGGGGAGCGGCGACAAGGCCCTTGCGGCCGCCCGTCTTCTTGGAGTGCAGGCCGGAGACGCCATAGAACTCCGAGCGCTGTGAGCGGTTCGCGCCCACTGACCCGCATCGTTCATATGCAGGTTGCCTTGCCTCACCGCGCGGAATTTGAAGCCTATGTGGCGCAAAAAATCCGCATCGTAGCCGAGCAGGCCGGATGCCTGAGCGCCCAGTGGCTGCGGGCCCAGGACGGTAGTTATTTTACCTACAGCCAATGGGAAAATGAGGATTTTCTCGAAGGCTATCGCCAATCGGCCACTTTTGTCGAAATTTGGGCCACGTTAAAGGCTTGGTTCGACGCTCCCGCGCGCGCTTGGTCCTGCGACCTCATTACGGAACATCCATGCTCAGTCTAGCCCGCCGCGAATTCGCCTCCTTCTTTCAGTCAGCCACGGGGGTGCTCGTTTTAAGCGTTTATCTCGGACTTAATGCCGTTTTTTTATGGCTAATGCCCGGGAGCTTTCACCTGCTCGACAGCGGCTACGCCCAACTGGACGGACTCTTCATGCTCTCGCCTTGGGTATTTCTGTTCCTGATTCCCGCCCTGGCAATGCGCATGCTGGCCGAAGAACGGCGCGCCGGAACCTTGGACTGGCTCCGTGCCAAACCCCTGAGCACCTGGAACATTGTGCTGGGCAAGTGGCTGGCCGGCATGGCCCTGCTCGTCCTTGCCTTGCTACCAACCCTATTGTACGCCGCTTCCCTCTATGTTTTAGGGAATCCTGTGGGCAACCTCGACCTGGGCAGTACCGCGGGGTCCTACCTGGGCCTTTTGATTTTAGGCGGTTCCTATTTGGCTATTTCACTGATGTTCAGTGCAAGCACCGACAATTCCATCGTTGCCTTCGTAGGCGGAGCCGCGGGCAGCCTTGCCATGTACGCCGGCTTCGATGCTTTTGTGGACCTTCCCAGTCTTGCCAATCGCGGACTTTACCTGCTGCAATGGGGCATTAGCGAGCACTACACCTCCATGAGCAGGGGGGTAATTGACGCCAACGACCTAATCTATTTTGGCGGACTCACCGCGGCCTTCTTGGCCGGAGCCCGACTGCTGCTCGAGCCCCTTAAAAACCTTCGTACGGCGCTGCCCATTGCAATAGCCCTCGCGGCAGTTGCTCTTTCTACCTTCAGGCCCATTTTTTTGCGCCTCGACCTTACTGCCGACCAGCGCTACAGCTTGAGCGATGCAACCGAAGACCTCCTGAGCCAGGTAAAGGAGCCCTTACTTGTCACGGTATACCTCGAGGGTGACTTCCCGTCGGGTTTCCAGCGCCTCCAGGCCGAAACCATCAGGCTGCTCGACGAGTTCCGCGCTCGCAACGGCAAGGTCCGCTATGAACTCATCAACCCCTCGGAGAACTCCAATCCTCAGGTTCGCAGGGATACCTACACCCAGCTTCAAAACCTGGGCCTTGGAGCGATTCAGCTTGAAATTCAAGAGGCAGACGGGGTAAAGACGCAGCAAATTTTTCCGGGAGCCGTGGTGAGCTACAACGAGCGCCAATGGCCGGTTTCGCTGCTTCTGGAGCAGTTTGCCCAGGCCCCTGAAGCCCAAATTAATGCCAGCATTCAAAACCTGGAGTACTCCCTTGCGGCAGCCCTGCGAGGCCTCATCCAAACCGAACGCAAGCGGGTGGCATTTATTGAAGGGCATGGCGAATTGGCCGCCATACAAACGGCTGCACTGGAGCTCAACCTGCGCAAAAGCTACGAGGTAACACGCTTCAACATGCGCGAACTGCCCATTGACAGCAGCACAGGAGAGCCCTCTATTGCCATGCAGGCCCTGCGGCTCAACAGCTTTGACGGCATTGTCATGGCCAAGCCGCGAGAGTCCTTTACCGAACTGGACCGGTGGCTGCTGGACCAATACCTAATGAACAACGGTCGAGCCGTTTGGATGATTGAGGCCGTTCATGCCGAAATGGACTCGCTGAGCTTTGCCTCGGAATTCCTAGCCTACCCGCAGCTGGACTTCATTGGCCTCAACGGACTGCTTTTCACCTACGGTGCTCGGGTCAATACCTCCCTTGCCACCGACCTTGTCTGCGCCGGAATCAACGACCAGCGCTCGGTGCGACCCTGGATCTACTTCCCCTTGATGCTTCCCCAATCGGAGCATCCCATTGTAAAAAACCTCAATGCGGTGCGCTACGAATTTGGAACCACGCTGGACACCATCCGCGTACCAGGAGTTCAAAAGACGATTCTGCTGCAAACCTCACCCTATTCTCGCCGCCGCCCCGCCCCAACTCAGGTTAGTCTAGCGGAGCTCTACAACGAACCGATTCGAAGCCTCTTCAACGAAGGGCCCTTGGCGACTGCCCTGCTGCTTGAAGGCCCGCTGCCCTCCTACTATGCCAACCGCATGGTTCCCAAGACCGAGCTTTCTGCCCCTCCGCTTGTGGCCAAAGACGCTAAGCTTCTGATTATTGGCGACGGCGACGTAGGAAAAAACCAACGCAACATCATTCGGAATGATATTCCTCGGGGCGCCCCCCTCCCCCTGGGCTACGACCAATACACCGGCCAGCAGTTTGGCAATTCTGACTTTCTGCTCAATGCCATGGACTACCTGCTCGAAGGCAATGGCCTCATTTCGGTGCGCGGTAGAGACGTGAGCCTGCGCCTGCTGGATCGGCCCAAGGTCGACGAGCGCGCAGTATTTTTTCAAAGCCTAAATTCGGTGGCCCCCATTGCCTTGGTGCTGCTGCTGCACGCCCTATACCGCAAACTTCGCCAGCGCCGATTTGGCCGCGAAAATTCTGATTTATGAAATCTACGTTCAAACCCTTCTTTCGCCTTTCGGTATTTATTGGCCTTGCCCTTGTGGCCTTGGTGGCCTTCTTAATTTTACGCGAGTCCCAAAGCAACGACGACCTGAGTCCCGAAGCCTACGATTTTGCCATAGCCGACACCGCATCCATTGACCGAATTGTTCTCTGGAACCGCAGCCCCGACACCGCCATTCTCACGCGCGAGTCGGGAATTTGGTTGATCAACGGCGCCCACCCGGCGCGCCCTGACGCTATAGAGGTGCTGCTTGAGACGCTATACCGCATAAGGCTGCGCGGATTTGCGCCCGATGCCGCCACCGCCAATATTCTGTCGGCCATGTCGGTCTACGGCACACACGTGGAGGTTTCCGCAGGCGGTAGCATCCTAAAGTCCTTCACCGTGGGCACGGAAACCCCCGACATGCTCGGTACCTACTTTTTGCGCGACGGCTTTGGACGCCCGGTGGCCGTTCATATCCCTGGCTTTAACGGGTTTTTAAGCAGTCGATTCTTCTTGCGCGACGACCTGTGGCGGCACCGGATTCTTTGGACCAGCACCGAAGCCGTGGAGGCCTTGAGCATGGAATACTCGGACTCCTCCGCCGCAAACTTCTCGCTCGAGCAGCAGGGCGGAACCTGGATTCTCCAATCCAAAGGCAAAGCGGAACCCACAGATGGAATGGCGGTTCAAGCCTTGATCAAGGCCGTGTATGCAAGCCAGTACGAAGGCGTTATTATTCCCTCTGACCTGGCCTACTCCCGGCAAGACAGCCTAAAGGCACTGCAGCCTAGAGTGCGTTTGAGCATCCGGCGCAGCGATGGCACCGTGAATTCGATGATTCTCTACCACGTTCCCGCCGACCCCGAAGCGGTTGACGACAACGGCCGTCCGCAGGAATTCGACCCCAACCGTTTTTATGCGTTTATGGAGGACGACCGCATGGTTTTAGTGCAGCGATTCGGTCTTCAACACCTGTTGAAAAGTTCTCGCGCTTTGCGTGCTTCGAGGTAATTACTTTGCAGTATGAAGTTCATCGTTTCCAGCGGACAACTACTCCGCGCACTACAGACGGTTTCGGGCGTTATTCAGTCCAACCATACCCTGCCCATCCTCGACCACCTCTTGGTGGTTTTAGAGCCCAATAAGCTCACTATAACTGCCTCAGACCTGGAGACCACCATGACGACCACCCTCGAGGTGGCGTCTGAATCCGATGCTACGGCTGCCATTCCTGCACGTATGCTCCTGGACACGGTCAAGAGCTTCCCCGAGCAGCCCCTGACCTTTACCTTCAATCCAAGCGCGCACAGCTTAGAGGTTAGCAGCGATTCTGGCAAGTATGCGATTTCCTACATCGACGCGTCGGAATACCCCAAAGCGCCTGATGTTGAGGCCTCGGTAACGGTGGAACTTCCCGCTCACGTACTCAATACCGCGATTGCAAAAACCCTTTTTGCTGCGGGTAACGACGATCTTCGGCCCGTGATGAGTGGCGTCTTTTTTCAGCTCGCTCCCGATGGACTCACTTTTGTGGCCACGGACGCGCACAAGCTCGTTCGCTACCGCCGCAGCGACTACGCCGCGCCCCAGACGGCAGAATTCATTATGCCTAAAAAGCCTTTGAACCTGCTCAAGGCAACGCTTGGAACCAACGACGACCTCGTCGAGATACGCTACACCGAGCAAAATGCCCAATTTACCTACGACGGTGTTACGCTCACTTGCCGCCTGATTGACGGTAAGTACCCCAACTTTGAAGGCGTTATTCCCAAGAATAACCCCAACCGCATGACCGTTGACCGCGGAGCCTTTACCGGCAGCGTAAAGCGCGTGAGCCTCTTTGCCAATAAGACTACGCACCAGA